>Ga0207752_1000703_pt1 | contig 15602 bp, 12 predicted proteins | sample Pon2CUnioCityCA_6_FD_187272 | JGI IMG/M metagenome (GOLD analysis project Ga0207752, IMG submission 187272) | Marine sediment microbial community from Union City, CA, USA - Pond 2C Sediment 2 (SPAdes) | ecosystem: Environmental > Aquatic > Marine > Intertidal zone > Salt pond sediment ...
GCACCCGTTGATGTTTCTGCGTGAACAAATGCCAGGAATTTTGCATCGGGGTTGGCTTTAAGTGCATCCTCAACTTTTTGCGGATCAACAACTGTGCCCCATTCATCTTCAACCATGATGGGCGTGGCACCCACGCGCTCCACGTTTTCTTTCATACGGCCACCGAATACGCCATTCTGACATACGATGACCTTGTCACCTGCTTCAACCAGGTTAACAAAACAGGTTTCCATGCCCGCTGAACCCGGGGCTGAAACAGGAAAAGTCAGTTCATTTTTGGTTTTGAACGCGTATTGCAGTAAGGTTTTCATTTCATCCATCATGCCGACAAATGCAGGATCAAGATGGCCGATAGTAGGACGTGCCAGCGCCTGTAATACGCGTTCACTTACGTCAGATGGGCCGGGGCCCATTAATGTGCGTTTAGGTGGTTGGAATGAAGAAATTGTCATAGAAAACCCTTACTCAAAATTAAATAGCCCGTAATTCTATCACCTACGGCTTTGCTCAGAAATAGCTTTTCCAAAATAATCTGCAGCCCTTGCCAGTATAAAGTTGTTTGCAATTCAATATTTTACTGAATGTTGAGTTCCGTTATAATCGCAGCTCTATTTTATCCAGCAAGCAGGTTTTCTCATGGCACTTGACCTTCCTTTAATTCTTGACCCGTCTGAATTAAAAAAACATTTAGATTCAGATGATATTTTAATTGTCGATCTTTCAAACCCCGCAACCTATGTTCAATATCATATTCCTGGGGCGGTTTTTCTTAATTACGAATGGATTGTGCGTGTAGAACAGCCTCGCATGGGTTTATTGCCAACTGAAGAACAGTTAAATAATGTCTTTGGCAGTTTAGGCATTACAAAAGATACTCATGTCGTGGTTTATGATGATGAAGGTGGTGGTCGAGCATGCCGTTTATTATGGACCCTGCAGGTTGCTGGTCACACTAAATACTCTATTTTAAATGGTGGCTTACAGGCCTGGTCAAACCACCGCAACGAGATTTCATCTGAAATCAGTTACCCGACACCCTGTGAATTTAAAGCTGAAATGAATTTTGAGCCCGTTGCAACCCGCCAGTTTGTTCTTGATCATTTATCAGATGATAACGTGGCGATGTTCGATACCCGCAGCCCGGCTGAATACGCGGGTGAAAAAGTTTTTGCCCAACGCGGCGGCCATATTCCAGGTGCGGTCAATATGGACTGGACAGATGCCATGGATACTGAAAATGAACGGTGCTTTAAACCCGAAGCCAAGTTACGGAAAATGTTAGAAAGTAAGGGCATAACACCTGACAAAACGATCGTGGTGTATTGCCAGACCCATCACCGTTCAGCACACACCTATATCATGCTGAAATCGCTGGGTTATAAAAATGTTAAAGGCTATCCTGGCTCATGGTCAGACTGGGGTAATGAACCGAACACTCCAATAGAAAAATAAGTTCAGGTAGATTTAAATACCAAGAATTAACGCAGAGGTCACAGAGTCGCTAAGAACGCAGAGAATTTTTTGTTTGTATTCTCAGAATTTCCGGTAATAAAAAGAAATACCGTCATGCAGGGCAACGAGCCCGCATCTGTTTTTGTATGTCCGAATTTACTCGGACAGTAATCATTATTTATGACTGCCAGACACCCTTTTATAAATTTTTGATTGGAAGGGTACTACGAGTCTTAACCAGCATCTAAACCTTTGCGGCCTCTGCGTCTCTGCGACCTCTGCGTTTTATGCGGTAATAATTTATAACCTACCACGCTGACCTCTGTGGTAAATCGCTTTGTTATGCCGTGCGAATTACACCCGTGACGATGCCGAGAATTTGTACTTCTTCATTGCGCAAATAGATCGGTTCCATTTCCTGGTTCGCCGGCTGCAAACGGATCCCATCTCGTTCAACATAAAACTTTTTCAACGTGACAGTTTCGCCGTTAATCATGGCAACGACCGATTCCCCGTTACAGGCCGTCTCACGTTTTTCGATTACAATAATATCGCCATCCTGAATATTGTCATCAATCATGGAATGCCCCCTGACACGCAGTGCATAACTGTTTTTACGCACCATGCTGGTGGGTACATTGACCGACTCCTGCTCTTCCGATAACAACACGGGTTCGCCCGCGGTGACATACCCCAGTAAGGGCAATTCAGATAATTCTTCCTCGGTAATTGCCAGGTTTTCCAGCTCAGGGCTCCAAACTGGACGATTATTTTTATTAAATCCATTATTTAAATTATTATTTATCAAGTAGTTAACGTTGCTCATTGACTTAACCTCTTAGGAATATGAGCTAACCATACTCATATTTCAGGAAAAATTCAACCATTGTTCGCTAAAAGTTCTCCTGCCAAACATGTATGCATTTTTAGAGTTGTTGTCAGGTAAAAATACCATTGCGGATCACAGATATTGATAACTAGCCTGAAATATAAACAACAAGTTGTATTTGCAGCAGTATAACGAGAAAAAATCCGCTAAAATGCCCGCTCAATTTGTAGATATATCGGATATACACATATGCAGTCTGACGCTCAGTCGCAAAAAAAAGGATCACTTAGCCAGCTGATTTTAATTATTAGCCTCGGAATACTTGCTCTTGTGGGAGGTTTCTGGATAAGCCAGCAATTTTTCAATGACAGTAATGATCACAACATGCCGCAGAACCTGGAAGCAACCGTACTTCCTGATGCCCGTTCCCTGGTCGGCTTTAATCTCTCCGATCATGATGGTGAACCTTTTACACCCCAGCAACTCAAGGGCCACTGGAGTTTTTTATTTTTTGGGTTTACTAACTGCCCGGATGTCTGTCCAACAGCATTAAAAGTCATGCAAGGCGTCTGGAAAACATTACCTACAAAACAAGGCGAAACCGGCCATCCCAAACTGTTTTTTGTTTCTGTAGACCCGGACCGGGATAAACCCGCTACCTTAAAACAATACGTCCAGTATTTTCATCCTGAATTTAATGCCGTTACTGGCCATCTTGATGAACTGGATAAACTCACTAAGCAGATTGGTATTCTTTACGGTTACGATGACAAAGACAGTGATAACGATCTTGATTATACCGTTAACCATAGTGCCCAGATTATCCTGGTTGATCCCAGGGGACGCATGCGTGCAGTAATTTCTCCGCCGCATGAACCTGAAATCATTTCATCAAACTTTCAAACAATTCGAACCTTCTACGGAGATGAATAATGTCGTTAATTAATTTATTTACACGTGTGATTTTTATTTTAGCGCTGTCAGTCAGCACAGCAAACGCAGCCAGTTCAATTACAATTGAAAATGCCTGGAGCCCCGAAGCACCCCCTGTTGCTAAAGTACTGGCTGGTTATATGAAAATAAATAACACCAGTAACAAAGATATTAAAATTACGGGAGCTAAAAGCAGCCTGTTCAAAAGTGTTGAAATTCATATTACCGAAATGAAGAACGGTATGATGAGAATGATCAAGCAGGATAACTTGAAAATTAAGGCCAATGGCCACACTGTATTAAAACCCGGTGGCCTGCACATGATGTTAATTGGCAAGTTAAAACCTGTTAAAGCCGGAATGGTTATCCCGTTAACCCTGTCGTTTGATAACGGTGAAACTAAATCTGTTGAACTAAAAGTCACAACAGATGCACAGCCGCAAATGAAGTGCGGTTCGAAATGTGGCTCCAAGTGTGGATCTAAATGCGGTTCAAAATGTGGTTCTAAATAGATAAAAAACAAGACAACTACATTTATTAATAATTTTCTGGAGTAATAAAACTTGAAACTTCGTGCACGCCTTTTTATTGCGTTACAACACGTACTGCCACAACATTTCCTTTCAAGAATGATGTGGAAACTTACCCGTTGTGAATACAAGTGGTTATTAAAACTCACCCTGCCCTTATTTATTCGACTATTTAAGGTGAATATGGATGAAGCAAAAAATTCTGACAGGGAAAGTTACACAAGTTTTAATAACTTTTTCACCCGGGAATTAAAAGATGATGCACGTGAAATTTGCAGTGACGATAAAAGTATTGCCTCACCGGTTGATGGTGCTGTAAGTCAGCTTGGAAAAATTAATAGTGATCTTATTTTCCAGGCTAAAGGCCATGCATATTCATTAACGCAACTTCTTGCTGATCGTGACGATCTTGGCGAAACATTTAAAGATGGTGAGTTTAATACCATTTACCTTTCTCCCAAGGATTATCACCGTATCCATATGCCACTTGATGGCACCTTAAAGGAAATGATCCATGTACCGGGGGAGTTATACAGTGTCAATCCAACAACTGTAGAAAATGTTCCTGCTCTTTTTGCACGTAACGAGCGTGTGGTTTGCCTGTTTGATACTCCCGCCGGTCCAATGGCCATGATTCTTGTTGGTGCTATCTTTGTAGGTAGTATTGAGACAGTCTGGCATGGCGAAGTCACACCACCTCGCGGCAAAGAGATTCGTAACTGGAAGTATGATGAAGAAACAATCAGTTATAGCAAAGGCCAGGAAATGGGACGCTTTAATATGGGTTCAACGGTTATCCTGCTCTATGCAAACGATAAAATGAACTGGGAAGCTGAGCTCAAAGCTGAAACTGTCGTAAGGCTGGGTGAATCAATCGGGACAGTGAAATAATAGAGATTATGATATTTAATGCAGAGGACACAAAGTTTTTTATTTATTATTACGCCTTGCTTCTCTGCTATTTAAACTTAAATAGCACTCTTATGTAAAAAAGTTTTAGATTAGGCATGAATAATATTATTCTCTGCGTTCTTTGCATCTCAGCGACCTCTGCGTTAATTACGGACTACGAAAAAACAGCTTAAGCCCGCTCAAAAGGAAACGCTAATACGTCATTAATATGTTCACTGCCTGTTAAAACCATTAATAAACGATCAAAACCAATAGCTACACCCGCGCAATCGGGTAAACCATGCTTTAATGCTTCAAGCAGGTGGTGATCTGCCGGGATACCATGTAACCCTCGCTCTTTTCTTATAGCCTGTTCTTTCTTAAAGCGTTCTGCCTGTTCATCCGCATCACTTAGTTCATGAAAACCGTTAGCCAATTCCATACCGTTTATATACAGCTCAAAACGCTCGGCAATATCCGGTGGGCCTTTTTTTATTTTTGCTAACGCTGCCTGGCTGGCCGGGTAATCATAAATAAAGACAGGGCAATTCTCAGGAAGATTTTTTTCAACCACCTGGCACATTAATAAATCCAGCCAGCTATCCCTTGCTGATTCTGAATCATTCTCGTCCATACCGACAATATCAATCCCGGCTTTTTCGGTCGCGGCTTTTAACTCTTCAACACTTGCGCTAAAAGGATCAACCTCAGCAAACTTAATCATTGCATCCTGGTAGGTATAAAACTGGCTGCGTTCTAACTCTAAAAAATCTTTAGCAAGATAGCGAATCAGTAAATTGACTTCACCCATTAAAGCATGGTGATCAAAATTAAGTCGATACCACTCTAATAAAGTGAACTCGGGATTATGTTTTTTACTTTGTTCACCCTGGCGAAACACGGGCGCTATTTGATAAATCGATCTACTGCCGGCTGCCAGTAACCGTTTCATGGCAAACTCAGGCGATGTATTTAAAAACGAAGGCTCTGCAGGAAGTTTTGAATTTTCATCTGGCCGGGTGATAAAAGAATTAATTGATGGCTCAGTATTTCCGGCATGAGAAAGAACCGGGGTTTGCACTTCATAAATATCTTTATCCGCAAAAAAAGCCCGCAGCCTGGAAAGCAAACGGGCTCTTGTTTGTAACATGTCCAGGCTGGCTGTTGGTTGCCATGAAGTCATAATGTTTCAGCTTGTAAAAATCAAAACATACATCTACTCACGAGAAATAGTTTTTGTTCTAGCAAGGCAAAAATGATTGAAAAAAACGGAATTGGCATTAAGCCAATGAGTATTTTTGAATATCATTTTTAACGCCGCTAGAGCGGAAAATATGAATCGTGAGGTTATTTTTTTTCACGGCCGACGTATTCACCGGTACGCGTATCGACTTTTATCATTTCACCTTCATCAATAAACAACGGCACCCGTACCACGGCACCCGTACTACAGGTAGCAGGTTTACCACCGCCACCACTGGTATCACCACGTAATCCAGGATCGGTTTCTGTAATTTCCAGGATAACGAAGTTTGGTGGTGTAATGGCTATCGGTACGCCATTCCATAATGTCACTTCGCACATGTCTTGTTCGATAAGCCATTTTACGTTTTCCCCCACTGCGGTTTCATCTGCACCAACCTGCTCAAAGGTATTGGGATCCATGAAATACCAGGCTTCACCATCGGTATACAGGTATTGCATATCGGTGTCCATGACATCAGCGGCCTCAACAGACTCACCCGATTTAAACGTTTTTTCAACAACACGGCCGGTCTTCAGGTTACGCAGTTTTACCCGGTTAAATGCCTGGCCTTTTCCCGGCTTTACCAGTTCATTTTCGATAATACTGCATGGGGAACCATCAATCATTAATTTCAGGCCATTCTTAAATTCACTTGTGCTATAGGTTGCCATACTCGTTAAACTCTCCGGGAATTAAAATTGCTGCTAATACATAAAATGCATATTATAGCGCTATGATACCGCGAACGGCCCCTACTTGTCAGTCAGATAAGGACTCAATACAAACCGAGACCTTACCCATGCAGTGGCAATCAGTACTCGCTACAGCCTTTCGTGACCCTGCTGAACTGCTTCGCTATTTAGAATTACCCGAATCTTTACTCGAAGGTGCACTGGCTGCAAACTCTTCTTTTGCCTTGCGGGTGCCAAGGGGCTATTGCCAGCGTATTGAAAAAGGAAACCCTGATGATCCCCTGTTAAAACAGGTTTTACCGCTGGCTGAAGAATTACACACTGCTGAAAACTTTATGCTTGATCCTGTTGCTGACCTGGCAGCCCTTCAGGCACCCGGCTTGTTACACAAGTACCCTGGGCGTGTCCTGTTAATCAGCACACAGGCATGTGCGATTCATTGTCGCTACTGTTTCAGGCGCCATTTCCCTTACCAGGAAAACCGTAGTGAGCCAGACTGGCAAGAAGCAATTTCCTATATACGCGCCAACCCGGAAATTAATGAAATTATTTTAAGTGGTGGTGATCCGTTGAGCTTAACCGAGTCACGACTAAAGAAATTAACAGATCAACTACTGACTCTCCCACAGATAAAAACCTTACGTTTTCATAGCCGCCAACCCATCGTCTTGCCAGAACGTATAACAGATGATTTTCTATGCTGGCTGGATTCTTTACCTTGGAAAATTGTCATGGTCGTTCATTGCAATCACGCAAATGAAATCGATAGCTCAGTCAGTGAGGCGTTAAACAAGTTACAACAACACCAGGTCACTTTACTTAATCAATCTGTATTGCTCGCCGGTGTAAATGATAATGCCAAGGTACTGATTACACTGAGTCACAAGCTCTTTGCCAACCATGTCTTGCCCTATTACCTGCATATGCTCGATAAAGTTCAGGGGGCAAAACATTTTCATGTTGACACTGATAAAGCGGTGAGCTTGATGAATGAAGTCCGGCAACAATTACCGGGCTACCTTGTACCTAAACTGGTACAGGAACAGGCAGGTGAAAAGTCAAAAACCGCCATTTTCTAACTCAACAAAGTCATCGTTTTACTGATTTTACCCACTGTTAAATCTTCAACACTTAAATATCACCCTGGAAGACCATTTATCCATAAAAACTCTACGAAACGGCGGCTAAAAGTCATGAAAATAGTCATAAACATCAACTTTATGCCATAATTACGACTAGTAATATTAATATTTCCCAAAGAAGGTGCCCCCCACTTTAAAATATGGGTAAACTAAATAAACTAAAGCGATAACAGGGAGTTAGAGAACTGTGGGCAAAAATATTGGCCTTGATGTGCCAACCCGAACTCTGCCGGATAAAGCGGCTTTTAATATCCGTCCACGGAAATTATCTGTCTGGATTGATGCACTACCCCGTGCCAATCTCGGGGAAACCGCCAAGCAAATCTACACCATTTTGCATCAAACCAATCAGCTTGCTTATCCCTACCAGGATCGCATTCGTTTTCTCGAGACCTTACGTGAACCGCTCGATTACGTTACACGTTCAATGAAAAAACATTTTATTGGCGTCAGCTTACCGCTGCCCGATAAAAGCCATAAGATTGCATCAATCACTAAAGAACTCTTTTCCTGCATGGCAACTGGTTACAAGATTGCGCTTGAAGATACGTTGGCAAATAACCTGATGATCTTTGATAAGAAGCATCTCGCTATGCTGACCCATCGTAGTGTGAGTTACATGGGGCAAAACATGTTAACCGCCTACCAGTCCTATTCACCCTTTACTGATAAATACTGGGAAGAATTACATAAGCTTTACGCGTTTGCCGAAAAAAAGAAATTACTGAAAATTAAAATACGTGACGAGCAGCATCCGTTTATTGATAAAACCTCAACCGCATCAGAGTATGCCCGCATATTATTGCTATCACTTGCATCACCTAATCACTTACGTCACGGCGAAGTTGGAAAGGTTTATGATGCGTTAGAACGCTGGTTGAGCGATCCCATTATTCGCCCATTAAATGCACAAGATAAAGAATCAGGTCAGTTTGTTGATAACCTGGCGCAGGCACATTCCCCAATGGCATTACACCTCGCGGTCACCAAGGGCGAACTTGATCCTGGCCAGCTAAGGATCATTGATACGCATAAAATTGCTGAAAAATTAGAGTATGAACTCAAGAATAATGAAGATGTTGGCGCGTCTACAATCACGACCATGGATGTCGCGCTGACTGACCTGTCACATGATTTAATGAAACGCTTACTCATTGCCTGGGGTGTAGCCAGTAAACGCCATTTCCCTCGTACCAGTAAAAATGAACAAATCAAAATTACCATAGGTTTGAGTGCCGCCCACCAGTTTATTACGCAAAAGGCACAGACCACGGAAGATGGTCAATACACCAACAAATACAATCACCGTGCTCATTTTGAAAGCACCGAGGTGAAACTTAATTTAAATGAGCCGAATAAGAATAACGCCGACGATGTCTGGGGCCTGATTTACCCAAGCAGGGCAAACAGTGGCCTGGAACCCCTGGTCGAGCATGAACTGAGTTTACAGGATCCAAACAAGGTACAACTGGAACCTGAAGAAAAAGAAACCAGGCAATACCAGACGGACAACTGGCTTATTGTTAACGAAAGTATTAAAGGCTTGATGGTTAATAACAAGGATGAGTTCCATAACAAGGCACAGGTGGGTGAGCTCGTCAGTATACGTCGCCATACTAATGGACATGCGGACAGGTGGAGTATTGGTGTAATACGCTGGTTAAAATTCAACCAGGATAAAAGCCTGCAAATGGGCATTGAGACACTCAACCCCAACGGGGCAGCCGTTGGCATACGCGCCGCGAGTACCCCGAATGCACCTTTACAGAGAAGCCTGATGTTGCCTGAATTAAAAAACCTTAAACAGCCTGCCTGTTTAATCACTAGCCCGGTGCCCTGGCGTGAAGGCCATAAGATAATAATTAATATGCTCGGTAAAGAAGTGCCTGCGACATTAACAAAATCGGTGCAAAATACCGGGTTATTTGCGCAATTCCAGTTTGAAATTAATCCTGCCAATAATTCACAACAAAAGGCGAAAAATACCGAAAAAGCGCAGGACTATAGTAATATCTGGTCATCCATTTAAACTGGCAATTAATTTAAATTCATTCAAGTCAACAATTTGCATGCCGATAGGTTTTTTAAGCATAATAGTTGCTTAAAATGTAAGTTTACGCAATAAAAATAAGGATAGAGAGTGAGTAACGAAAAGCTGTTACGAGTTTTAACCATTTTTGATTCATCTGAAGAAGCAGAAGTCCTGATCAATATCTTGCGTAAAGCTGGCTACATTGTTCGTGATATACGGGTTGAAGATGATGAGGATATGGAAACCGCCATTGAAGAAAACCCGCTTGATATTATCCTGGCCAAACAAACTCTTCCTATTTTTAATGCCAAAGATGCCATGTCCCTGCTGGTCAAATCTGGGCGCGATATCCCGCTGATCGTTATCACTCCGAAAAACCAGGAAGCCTCTGCCATTGCTATACTCAATTCCGGTGCTCGCGATGCAGTCGCCACCGATCAGGGCGATCGGCTGAAGTTTATTGTTCAGCGTGAACTTGGTGACCTGGTCAACCGTCGCGCCTTAAGACAAAATGAAAAGCTGTTACATGAAACTGAAAAACGTACCCGTAACCTGATCGACAGTTCACGTGATGCCATCGCCTATGTACATGATGGTGCACATATTTATGCCAACAGCGCCTACTTAAAAATGTTTGGTTATGCCGATCTTGAAGATATTGAAGGCATGCCGATTCTTGATATGGTCAGCAGTGACCAGCATGCAAAACTGAAAGAGTTCCTGCGTGGCTATGCCAAGGGACAAATTTCTGATGATAGTCTTGACGTAGTGGGTCAACATACTGAAGGTAAAACATTTAATATCACCATGGAATTTTCCAATGCCAGTATGGAAGGTGAATCTTGTAGCCAGATTATCATTCGTGACCAGGCACAAAGTAAGGAACTCGAGAAACAACTTAATGTTTTAAGCAAGCAAGATTTATTAACCGGCTTGTTCAACCACACTTATTTCATCGAACAAGCAGATAAAATGATTTCCCGCGCTGTTGATGGCCAGGCTAAAGGTTCATTACTGTATATTATGCTCGATAAGTATGATGATATTAAAAATACGGTTGGCATATCAGGCCGTGACCATGTCTTAACCGATATCGCGACCCTGTTAAAAGAAAAAATATCAAACCTTGGACTGCTGGCGCGTTTCGAAGGCGCGGTCTTTACCCTGTTATTAACCAACGCAGATCAAACACAGTCAGAAAAAATTGCAGATGGTATTTGTAAGCTTATTCATAACCATATCTCCGAGGTTAATCAAAAGTCAATTACCACAACCTGTAGTATTGGCCTGACAACGATCAACGAAACAACCAGTAACTTACAGGACTGCCTGTCACGTGCGGAAAAAGGTGCGCTGGCAGCAGAAAAACTCGGTGGTGATCAATTCAGTATCTTCAACCCGGCCATCGAAGAACTTGCTGAGAAAGAACAGTACGCGGTATGGGCCAATAAAATTAAGGTCGCACTTAAAGAAAATAATTTCTTCCTGGTGTTCCAGCCTATTGTCAGTTTACGTGGGGAATGCGGTGCTCATTATGAAGTCATGGTCAGGATGAAAGCTGAAGATGGTAGTGAAATCATGCCTGATCAATTTTTACCTGCAGCTGAAGAAACGGGCTTAATGAATTTTGTCGATCGCTGGATTATCGCGCACACATTTATGCTCCTTTCAGAGCGTATGAAAAATGGACAGAAAACACGCTTCTTTATCAAGCTTTCATCTGGCTCATTAACAGACTTGGAGTTTTTACCCTGGATTACTGAACGCATTAAGTCCTTGCGTATTGATGCAGACAGCCTTGTTTTTAATGTTAATGAAAGCACTGCCCTGAATTATTTAAAACAGGCCAAGGCGACATTACAGGGTCTACGTTCAATTAATTGCCGGGTAGGGTTAGAAAACTTTGGTACTGAACAAAACACATTCCAGTCTCTTAAACACCTTGATGTTAACTACCTCAAAATTGATTCATCTTTAGGCATTAATCTCAAGGATAGTATCGAGAACCAGGAAAAGCTCAAAGAAATTGCCGATGAATCAAATGAAAAAGGCATTATGGCCATTGCTGCCTTTGTTGAAGATGCTAATAGCATGGCATTGTTGTGGCAAAGCAGCGTAGCCTTTATCCAGGGTAATTTCTTACAACAACCCGACAGCGAACTTAAATATGAATTTGATGAATAACTAAATAGCTTCTCATCAAATTCTTTTTTTACTTTCCTAATTTAATCCAAAACATGTGAAACGAGGCCATCTGCCAGCTTGGGTTCAAACCATGTAGACTTGGGTGGCATCACTTCATTGGCATCAGCCACGTCCATCAACTGGGAAAGATTCGTCGGATACAAGGCAAAGGCCACCTGCATTTCAGCTGAATCTACGCGTTTCTCTAACTCAGTTAAACCACGAATACCGCCAACAAAATCAATACGTTTATCACGGCGCGGATCACTCACACCCAGTATTGGCTCGATTAAATTATTCTGTAACAGGCTGATATCAAGTGAAGCCACCGGGTCATTTTGCGGTATCAACTCAGGCTTAATCGCTAACTTGTACCATTGGCCTTTAAGATACATCGAAAACTCTGTTGTCTGCTGTGGCTTATACAATTCATTAACCGCTTCAATAGTGAAACTGTTTTTAATTTTTTCTATTAACTCATCTTCTGATAAACCATTAAGATCAGTGATCACCCTGTTATAGTCAAGAATCTGCATCTGGTTATCAGGAAAGATCACTGAAAGGAAATAATCATGTGAAGCTTCACCTGTACTACCTGAGTTTTGGTTACGTTGTGCCGCAATACGTGATGCAGATGCAGAACGGTGATGACCATCAGCGATATACAAACATTCCATTGCATCAAAGGTTGAGGTTAAGGTATCAATATCACTCTCATCAGCAACTAACCAGATAGTATGCTTGACCCCATCATCTGCAGTTAAATCATAGAGTGGTTCAGTTTTAGAAACTTTACTGGTAATGGCTTCAACAACATCACTATTACGATAGGTCAGAAAAACAGGTCCAGTTTGAGCGTTTAAGGCATCTATTTGCCGAACACGATCATCCTCTTTATCAGGGCGGGTAAACTCATGCTTGCGAATACGATTAGTATCATAATCTGCAACGGATGCAGAAACGACTAAACCGGTTTGCTGGTGTCCATTCATAATTAAGCGATAAACATAATAATAAGGTTTAGCATCGCGCATTAATATTTTTTCATTGACTAATTTTTGCAGGTTTTCAGCGCCTTTAGCGTAAACTTCTGCGGCATAAGGATCTGTCCCCTCGGGTAAATCTATTTCAGGTTTCGAAATATGTAAAAAACTTAAGGGATGCCCTTTTGCCCGTTCACGTGCTTCGGCAGTATTAAGTACATCGTAAGGTGGCGCGACCACATCGCTTGCGTGTTCAGGAACTGGACGTAACCCCCGAAAAGGCTTGATTAATGACATAAATATTTATCCTTATAAATTTACAACAGGCTAATTAACACTATTTTGAACAACTAAAATTCTTTTACTTAACGGCGGGTGACTGCTAAATATATGTTTAATACTTCCCATATCCGAAACTAAACCTTCAAGCACGGTTGAAGTCATGCCAAAAGCTGTGATCTGTTTTAAAAACAAGGGATGTTGTGAATCACTTGAAAGCCGTTGCAATGCAGCAACCATTTTATCCTTACCGTTAAGTAAAGCACTTGTATTATCTGCAGAAAATTCTCTCTGCCGGCTGAACCACATTACGAGAAAGTGTGGCAGTATGCCCAGCATGATCATGCAACACCAGTAAACACTGTTATAGGCTATGCCACCCTGGCTTCGACCACGTAGAAGAAATGAATCAATCACTAAACCAAAAATTCGTGCAGGTAACTCGGTTAAGCTAACTACAATACCTTTCGCCAGTGCCAACGTCACCATATCGCCATTTTCAATATGCGCCAGTTCATGACCAATAATCGCTTCAAGTTCATCCTGGTCTAAACTTTCTAATAAACCACTGCTCACTGCAAACATCGCATGTTTCTGACCACGCCCAGTGGTAAATGCATTCAGATCGGAAGCATAAAATACACCGATTTGTGGTACTTCAATACCCAACTGGCGAGACTGGCGTTCAACAGAACTAAATAACCATTTTTCTAAATAGGTTGAGGGATGCTTAATCAGGGTAACACCAAGCATCAAGCGTGCAATTAATTCTGAAAAAATAAACGAACTAAGAGCACCGAAAATTGCTAGAAATAAAACCAGGCCAATAAACCCATCGATGCCAAGGCCAAAAACTGACAAGATAGCAGCAATTTCGAGGAAATACAGCGAAAATGCGAGGTTTAGCAACAATGCCAACAGGGTCACGAAAACCAGATAAAATGTTGTCTTTTTATTCGTCATTTCAATTTATATAACTAAATTTTCTTAAATCACTTATAATAGACACCCTAGTGATATTAAAGAATACCCTGTTTTTTCTTTAAAATCATATATGTAAGTCTCAGTATTATTCTTAAATTTCTTTTACGGGCATAAAAGTTGTTTAGGACTTACATACTCCAGGCTCAAAAGGACATGAGATATGCTAGTATTAGCAACCAAAATTATAAAAATTAAGCGGTAGTAACAAAATCAAAATTGAGAAACCTTCAATGGTTAAATTACGAAGATTATTTACATCTTTACAAACTAGTAAAGCAAGGTTAATTACCTTACTTCTACACCGCTTAACCCCCAAACATTTTCCGATCGCCTATAAACTGGCAACTATCATGACCCTGTTAATCAGTAGCAGCATGATTCTTCTCGGCATGGTTATAGTTAATAATCAAACCCAGTTGCTACAAAAACAGATGAATCACTTTGCTGACACTGTAGTCGAACAGCTGGCTGATAATTCAAAAGAACTGGTCATGTCTGATGATATTCTTAGCCTTATGGTGGTCATAAGTAATCTTGGCGAACAGGAAAATATCCTCGGTGCGGTCATTTACTCTGATGATGGCCAGGTCATTGCATCGTCTGGTGTTATCCCAGGTGATGCGATCTATCGTTTATACAATCGTTCCGCTGAAAATGAAAAGAAAAAAGATCACTTTCAGTTACAATGGAAAGCCACGACAGAAGATGGTCACTCGGTAGGCGCTACCTCCTACATTACACCGATTCAATTTCAAAATATTGTTGCCGGTCATGCCCTGGTAACATTTAGTAGCGCCGAGATTGAACAAACTATCCTGGAGATGATCCAGGCCATTGTTGCAGCTACCATTATTATGATCCTGCTTGGTATTTTTGTTTCGCTGCACATGGGGCGAAGAATTTCAAAACCCCTGCACTCCTTAATGGATGCCAGCAAGGAAATTTCAAATGGTAATTACAAGTATCAAATTAAGGAACGCCGTAATGATGAACTCGGTAATTTGACCGATGCTTTGAACCGTATGGCAGATGGCTTGCTTGAGAAAACCCAGGTTGAAAATGCTTTCTCGCGTTATGTTTCTAAAAATATTGCCAAGGAAATCATGGGCAACCTCGAACATATTCAACTAGGCGGACATCATGTAGAAGGCAGCGTAATTTTTGCAGATATCGTTGGCTTTACCCGGTTATCAGAACAATACTCAGCAGAAGAAATTACCAGCGTCCTTAATGATTATTTTTCGTATATTTCCCATGCAAGTAAAATGTATAAAGGTACCATTGATAAATACATGGGCGACTGTGCCATGATTGTTTTTGGTGTTCCGGAAAAAGATAAGCTACATAAACTCAACGCGGTCTATTGTGCCGTGATGATTCAAAAAATGATTGAACGAATTAATGTAATCCGAAGAAGTGCAAACA
>Ga0207752_1000704_pt1 | contig 15592 bp, 21 predicted proteins | sample Pon2CUnioCityCA_6_FD_187272 | JGI IMG/M metagenome (GOLD analysis project Ga0207752, IMG submission 187272) | Marine sediment microbial community from Union City, CA, USA - Pond 2C Sediment 2 (SPAdes) | ecosystem: Environmental > Aquatic > Marine > Intertidal zone > Salt pond sediment ...
ACCTTATTTGCCATGACGTGCTCGCTCCATTTCTTGCTGCCGCTCGCGATTGAGCTTATTCGCCGCCCGGTTCACCAGTATCAACTCCGATAGAGGCATGTTCCTAGCCTCGTTGTACCCCAGGCCACCCTCGTAGAAGGCGACGAGGTAGCAGATACGCTCGATCAGCTCTTCTTCAGACGCTGCAAGGCTGAAGCTAGTATAAAATTTGCCATATACTCCCCGACCATGCCCTCCAGGTCGTCCTGAGATATCTTGTCCAATAGCGGCTTGGTCAGCTTCTCCTCGCCCTCGACGAGCGCCACCCCGGAGGTAAGCAGTTCTCGACCGGTGACCAGCACCGTGGCCAGCTCTACGTCCTTGGACATAGTGATGAGGGTCATGATGCCCTCCCCGGTGATTTCTGCTTCACCCTCTTCGCGGGCATCCGCCTCCACGGTATCGTCCTGCGGTAGTGCCCGGAAGAATGCCTGCTTCAGCGCCGCGCACTCGCTCATGTTGCGCGATGTAGGGGCCTTCATCGTAACGAAGGTACCCTCCACCTGCTCGCCGCGATAGGCGTACTCGATGGGGGTGCTCAGGGTGTAGTTGACTTCTGTGGTCATGGGTTCATTGTGCTCCGTGGTATGCGCCCAGCTTGTGGAGTACCCACAACACCGGGCGGATGAACAAGTACCAGAGGATTAATCGTAAGATACGCATCACATTACACCGCCGGGTTAGCGCGCCATTCCAATGCGATGTTTCCATCATTGGTAAGCGGCACCTCGTAATCCGTAAGCAGAGCCGCCTGTGAGAAGGTACGACTGAGGTCGCCGTCAGCGGTGCGCCCCTGTATCTGGATGAGGTTCTGGTTCTTGTTCTGCTTCCACTGGCGGGTCTTGGCGATGTTATCCACGGTCGCCGGTAGCTCGAACTTCACCGTACTGTAGCGCATCTCGATGTTATCTGAGTAGACCTGCTCCGTTTGGTTGCCGCCCGCGCTCGCGGCGCGGATGCTCTGCTCACCCAGGCCCTCGGTGAAGGTCAGGGTGTTGGGGATGTACGACACTATGTCATTGTTGACCAGTATCGCGCCGTTACTGAGTTGCTCTGACATGGGGTAACCCTCCGTTATCCTTCAGTGCTGAAGGCGATTTTCATAGTAGCCAGAATCTCGCGCAGCTGAGTGACCAGCGGAACCGTCATTTGCACGGTGGCCGTGCCAGTAGACAGGTCCAGGCTCACGCTGATGTTGTCCTTGAAGAACTTAAGCGCGTCCTCGCCGGCCTGTAGCAGCACATAGTCCGCGCCCGCTAGGTCCTGGTACAGCTTCTCGCAGTAACTGGCGATGGTCAGGTCGTTGGCCATGTCCCTGCCGGGGATAACATCGCCCTCGGTCAGACGGCTCTGGGCGAAGCGAGCACGGAGGTTGTTGAAGAAGTACTCCCGTGCCCCGCTGGCCGTATCGACATAGTTCAGGTACTTAAAGCTGATGTCACTGTTGCCAGCACTGTCCGTCTTGTAGGTGGTTAGAACCTCGCCCATGATGGACGTATTACCAGCGGTGTTGACGCCTAGTACGGTGCCACCTTCATCGTCCAGCTGACCTATCTCCGTGCTGTTCCAGCCGCGCCCCGTCTTGACTAGGGGCAAATTCGGCAGGGTCGTGTTGAAATACGGCTTCGATGCCAGAGCCGGTCCACCGAAGCTATCCAAGGGACCGTTGGTGGTGATGACGAACTGGCTGATGCTTGCGCCATCGGTGAGGCGCAGGGCGCGGATGGCAGCGACTTCGGCCGCTTTTATCTGCGGCATCTCGAACTGAGCTGGGCCAACGAAGTTAGTCTCACTCTCCGCTTTGTCGGTGATCCACACCAGAGACTGACTGTTCAGCGCGCCTAGGGCGGTGAGATGATTGGCGAGACTGTCCTGATTGGCGGTGATACCGCGCCCGTCCAGGACATATGCGTCGTCATTGAAGCGGGCATCCAGGAAGGTCGTCAAGTCGCTGGTATCATCCGCGTAGGGCCAGACGACAGTCTGGTAGCGCTTGTTCCCCACTACATCGAACACGCCCGTCAGCGTCGGGTCAGTGGCACCCCCTGACATACCCGTCACGGTGGAAGTAACACCGCCTACCGAACCGTCAACCTCGATACCAATGTAGTTGCCCACGGTGCCATCATTGTCGGCGGTAACTGCCACGGTGCCGGTGGTGTTGGCAGTGCTGAATGGTGCGTCAGTGTCGGCAGCGACGGCGGTGTCAATGGCGTCACCGATAACCGTGGCAGTATCACCACTGGCCACGGCGATACTGTACTCGTGATTGCTCTGTGAGCCGATGCGTACGGTGAGGGTGCCCGCCTCAGTAGCGGTGCCGGTCAGGGCGATAGACCCTGTCGCAGCGACTCCCGCCCCGTCATCATCCAGAGCAATAGCGTCCATCTGAGTGACCTGGTTGAGGCGCTTAGCCTCACGAATCATCCCGGCGAGCTGCGAGTTGGCCCCGAACAGGGTGTCCTCGGAGTTGTCGTTCAGGATGTTTTCATTCAACGCTCCCGCGGTGGCACTGCCAGCGGCGACCTTCTGGCCTACGAAAAGGATGCGTTGTGGGACGTTCGAGACGTCCGTGGTGGCCGGAACGATGTTTATGGCTACTTTCGGCTGATTGATGATGCTGGCCATGCGTTAGTCCTCCGAGTTGCTTGGGGCGGCTGTCTTTGACCGACGCTTGGTCTTTGACGGGGCCTGCAGTTGTTCCAGTTCGCAGCAACCGTCCGTCACTGCGTCTGCTAATCGGCGGCGCCAGTAGGCATCCATCGGAGTGCCTTGCGTGTCCGCCACCACCTTGACCACTTGCCCCGCCTGGTACGGGCCAAAAGTTTTCTTTATATGGATATTAACCATGATTATACAACCTCATCGTCTAAATTAATACCTGCCGTGAGTACTTCCACTTGGTTACCTTGCTGCGGGGTGAGCTGCACGGTGATATCCCGGAACGCCACGTCCTCGTCATAGCCCACCGTATCGTCGAAGGTCAAGTCCGCCAGCTGCTCGAACTCATAGGCGTGCAGGTAGAACCCGCGTGTATACGCGGCGAAGCCATGCCCCACGAACTGCAAAGGGCCTCTCTGGCTTACGCTCAGGTAAGTGGGAAAGCGTTTGAACAATATGCTACGGGTAAGGGGTTGCAGCAGTTCCTCGCACAAGTCCCTAGCCCCGCGGGCGGCGTTCTCTAGGGCCGACGGAACGATGACATAGACCGTAAGCGGTTGGATAACCTGGGTGCGGAAGAACTGTCCGCGCTGGGTATCTTGTGTGGCGTCGGTCTCGGTCTGTCGGCTGCGGTTAGCGACCACATCCCCCAGCACCACGAACGCCCACAGGTCGTCCGGGTCCTGCTTGGTGTATGCTTGTAAGATAATCTCCTCGCTGACCACCGCTGTCACACGGGGCAAGGTTCGCGCCTCGATGGTGCCGTATGCCGGGGATCCTACTGTGGTGGCTACGCTAAAGGTAAAGCTGGTGTCATCCGGTACGGTTAGTACCTCGTGCAGACCGTTGTACTGGTTTAGGTAGTTGGTAGCCCCTAACAGCAGCGGGGAACCGGTGGCCACCGTTGCCCCACTGTCAGCCATGGTGAACGTCACGGTAGTGCGGTTGGGTACAGTCAGGCTGGTGAAGGTACCGTTGAACTCCCCCTCTGCGGCCCCGGTGATTTCCACCTCGGTGCTGAAGCCCTCGGTCAGGTCATGGGGGTTATCGGTCAGGAGCGTCCCGGTGGTTCCGCTACGGGTCAAGCTGCTGATGGTAAGCGGTGCTTTGGCCCCGGTGATGTTAACCTGGTTACCGACCGACAGACCGTGAGAGCTGGCGGTGGTGGCTGTGGCAGTGCCTCCGCTCTGTACCAGTGACGATACGCTCACGTTATCGGTGAATTTGTCCGTGTACTGGGGCAGCCTCAGCGCTAGCTGCTGGACGACGTCGCTGGCCTTCATACAGCGAACCTCCGCATGACTTCACGCACGAAGTGCATCTCCCCGTTACGGATGTTTTTGGTGACGCTGTTGCCCAGTGACGGACGGGCCTCCATGCGGCGTGTACCGTTCTCCACGAAGGGAGCGTACTCCGGTGGCGTATCCGGTCCGGCGCCGTAGCCGAATTCCATTAGTTTACTGCCGGATATCTTCCAGCCCATCGACCTGCGCAGCTTACCGGACCGATTGGCGTGAGACTCACCGGGGGCAGAGGCCACGTGACGACGCTTGCGCCCGGACGGGCCACGGACGATGTACGTGCGCCCCTTTTTGGGCTTGCGCAAGATGTCTTTGTTGGCGGTGGCTTGCAGGTCCTTGGCCAAACGAAAGAAACCCTGCCGTATACCTCGCTCGGTCAGCTCCCCCGCGTGAGTTATCTTGAGCAGGACGTCCCTGTTGTGTCGATCGGCCTTGATGGTGATCATACCTTGCTGGTCCCTTTGTCCACGCAGGTGAGTTTGAGGAACTCGTGCCGTTCCTCCATGTCCTCCACCGCCAGAATGTCAAAGCGGCGGCTATCATAGAGCAACCATGATTCACTAGTCACGGTGTTGTCATAACGGATATAAATCTCGTGCGTGACCGTCTGGTCGCGTTGGTTGACACTATCGAAGAAGGTCTTACCCGTTACTGTCTCAATGGCAGCCCACGCGGTCCCGTCGTTACTGAACTGTTCATCAAAATCGGGACTGTTCCAGTCAGGGGCCTCGATGGCGCGATTCTGTATGGTGACCAGCTTGTTGAGGTCCCCGGTACAGACGCGCCGGTGACGGTTACCGACCCTGCTACAACGGCTCACAGCCGCCACCTGCGTTCAGTTCCTAACAAGGTGCTTACCCCGTAGGCCGTCTCCGCGCTCAATGCACTCATCGAACATGATACATCCCGGTTAGTGTAAAAGTCCCCGGCCAGCATAAGCACAGCGCGCAATAGTGTACCGGGGAGGTCTGCCACGGTTGCCCCGTATCCTGTGGCGTACTCCAGCTTCACGCTAGCACGCGACCGTAGGTCCGTGGGCCAAGTGGCCCCATCATCCAACAACAAGCGCTCGCCAGCGGTGTCTAGGGCGTAGGCGCTAAACGCTGTGCTAGGAGTGTTGTTGTCGTCATATGTGGTCAGAGTGGTGACGCTCACCAGTGGCCCCATATAGAGCTCGATGTAATCGTCGGCCGGGAAGCTGTCTAGGGTCAGGGTCCACGCCTGGTCCAGGAGACTGCGACGTGCCAGCTGCTCCACGGCGCGCACGGCGCCGTCGATGTAGAGCTGTAGGATAACGTCCTCGGCTGTGGTGGTGAGGCGTAGGTGGGCCTTGACCGTGTCCAATAGCACGCTGTTGTCAGGTGCCGTGGTCTGTTCAAGACCGGCGAAGCGGCCTGCCTTGGGGGACGGTCGTTTTAGCTGTTCCAGGGGCGAGCCCATCCTTATTCGCCCTTATCCTCGGGGGATGGCCCGGCGTCCTTGTTCTCTGGGGCAGCGCCTAGATTCTTCTTGCTACGGCGGGTACGCTTCTTGGGCTTAGGCGTTAGGTCAGACTCTTCTTGCTTTACAGGCTTCGGCCGCGAGGGTGCCTCCGCCACCTTCACAGCGTCCTTTCCGCGTAACAAAGCCTCGCCAATGTCATCGGGCACGTCATAGACCTGCCCCGGTGTGGTGTACACTACCTCACCATCCAGAAGGACGGGGACCTTGCTCATGGCTTTAATTTTCATACTGCCTCCCGGCGTTCTGTATAGGGGTTAAGTAGTTCATAGCCGAGCGCCTCCATGACCTTGCCGTGGTCCGCCTCGATGCGCGCCACTTGTTCGTCGGTAAGTTCATCACGCCAACGGCCAGCCTTCCCCTTGTGGAAGAAGCCACCCGCCTTATTTGACGCCTCGGCGAAGCCGTCCCGAGCCTCTTGGGCCTTGAGCTTGTCGAAGGCCACAGCCTCCACGGCGTGCGCTACGCGCTCCTCGTCCAGGGTGCACCCCACGGCGGTGACGATGCGGCTGAATTCCTTTACAGGATCCGCTAGCATGTCCTCATAGCGCACGGCGGTCACGTTCTCCCGCTCCTGCCAGGACATAACGTGCTGCGACCAGCTGGACAAGAAGTGAGCCACCTTTGTTCCGTGCGTGGAAGTGCGAGCGTAGTCCTCGCTCATTAGCTGGATGGTACCGTCAACGTCCTTACCAACGTGGCGGGAGTAGGATAGCACCACGTCCCGCGGGTCACGGGTGAGGTATACCGCACCAGCCGTGATGGGTTCCCAGCACAGCTCTACCCCGTTCAGGATTGCCGCCGCGTTATGTGTCTTGACGATGACCGGGTCCGAGGCGTGCTGCGCGACCAAATGCATCATAGCCGCCTGACGAAGGGCCAACGCCTCATGCGTGGTAAGGTCCTGCACCGGCTTCGGTGATGCTGCCTGATAAGCGTAGAGGTTGGTGTCCCCCTTGAACAGCTCCGCTGCCTGGTTGATGTTGCCGACACCGTAGCGGTACGCGGCAAGGAACATCCTCACCCAGGTGTTGCCGCTCTTCGGGTAGCTGGCCAGCCAGTGTATCTTACGCACGGGGGACTCCTTGAATGAGTGACCCGGCAGGGTACGCATTGTTAAGAGGCGTGCCGGGTGTTGTTTACTTAGGACAACGGGGCGTCATCCGGGCGACCGCGCTCAATGGTAGCTGCCACGAACAGGGTAGGGGCCGTACCGGAGGTGGCCGGGACCGCTACGCGCAGGTATCGTTCAGCGCCCTTGTACCCGATGCGGTACACAGCGTTGTCGTTGGCAGTACCCACGGATGGCTCGGTGCCGGACAGGTCAGTTGCCGCGACGGCGGTGAAGGTGCTGTTGTCGCTGGACTCCTCAACCTGGAAGGTGAAGGAGGGCGCGGTGCCACCGGCGGCGCCGCAGTTGATGACGGCCATGGCCGAGTTGTAGCCTTGCAGGTCTACACCGACCGCGGTGCTGGTGCCTGTAACGGTGCCTGAGATCTGCTGCGGGACGATGGTCTGGGCTACGTCCACGTTGTTCTTGATGTCGAATGAAGGCATATCTGCGTTCCTCTCTATGTTAAAGAACCCGGCCCACTTCAGGGAGAGGTGGACCGAGCCGTGTTACCTTACGCGGCCAGCTTGATGACCTTGATGGCATCGAAGTTGGTGACGGCACCACCGCTACGCTTAGTGGTGTAGAACTCCACGTAAGGCTTGGCGGTGTACGGGTCGGGGTCAATACGAACACCGAGGCGGTCAACCCAAGTGTAGCCGCTGCGGAAGTCACCAAAGGCCCCTGACAGACTGTTGGTGGCCGGGGTAGCGAAGTCCTGCGCGAAACGTACCGGGTAACCCATCAGGGTGGAGGGTTGACCGACCGCGATGGACGGGATCCACAGCGGGGTATCGTTACCGGACAGAGCGAGGATTTTGCCGATCAGTGTGCGGTGGAGCATCCACTGCGCGTTAGCGTAGTAGGTTTCCTTCAGGCTGGTGGCGATGGCCGCCAGCTGCGCGTAGGTCACACCACCGTTGGCCCCTGAGTCGATCTGCTCAACCTGACCCCAGCTGGTGCCCGCGGTGTAGGTAGTGAGGCCCCGCGCCTTGCCGACACCGTCGCCGGTAATGAACTCACTGGCCTCGATGCGGCCGAACTTGTTGGCTACCTTGCGAGCAATCCATGCCTCGATATCAAGGGAGCTGTCATCAATGAGGGTCTGGGTGGCACGCGGGCGAGCCTCCATGATGTGCGCGACAATCTCACGGCTACCGAGGTCCGCGGTGCCGGTGTTACCGGTGGAGCTTGTCTCACTGGTCCGTGAGGCACTGAACTCTTCCGGGTCCTCCAGGATTTCAAGGGAGGTGCTGGAGATGGTCTCAATGTTCGCTACCTGACGCAGCGGGCTGGACTCGAACTGGCGCTCGATGATCATGGAGCTCATCTCGGGGGTGACAGTATAACCACCGGCCGGGTCAGAGCCCACGGACAAGGCCTTAAGCTCATCGGCGGGCATCTTGCGTGGGTCGGCGAGACGGAACAAGGTATGCAGTGCGCTCTTATAGGCCACATACTCCTCCACGCTCACGCTGTCCTCGCTGAAACGACGGCCTTCCTGCAGGTCACCCTTACGAGCAGCCTTTTGCTTGAAGAACTTGCGGGCATTGCGGTATTCCGCATCGGCATCATCATAGCTGTCGGTGCCGAACTTCGGACGGTTCAGCTTCAACAGGGCGTCGTCCACGGTCTCCTGCATGGTGGCCATGTCAGTAGCCATCTTGGTGCGCATGTCCTCTAGCAGCGGGTCGATGTCGCCCTTCTTGGCGAATTCCTCAGCCGCTTGCTTCTGAGTCTTCTCAAACTCAGAAAAGGTGTTGTTCAGATGCTCGTGCTTTTGCTTGACCAGTTTGGTCAGCTCCTCCACGGACTTCTCTACGGTGTGTTCGTCAGCCATATCGGCGTCCTCTTGTTAGGTTAGTTGGGAAAGTTCAGCGGTGGCTTTCTTGAGCGCTTCCACCAATGCGCTTTCCCCGTCTTCGGCACGAGGACTGATGATGGCGGACACATCTTCCGCCTGTTTTTTCGTGAAGCCCAACTCAGTTAGGGCTAGCTTGAAACTTACCGGACCGTCGCAGCTTGCTAGCAACGCCGAGCCGTAGTGTTTGACCGAGTCGCCCATGTCCAGGGCCTTGAATGGACTCTCCATGTCCAGCTTGCTGTAATAGCGCTCCAGGTGACTGACAGCGCGCCGCTTAGCTTCCTCAGGGATGTCCACCCCACCACGTGCACCCAGCAAGGCACCGGCGGCGGCGAAGATGCCCCGAGGGACAGCTGTTAACTCCCCACCAATAACATCAGCAATGCCTAGCTTGTAGCTGGTGACGGCCTGCGGGTTGTCACCGTCGTACCACAGGAAGGCGCGGCGATAGCGGTCCCAGTCCATATCCTCGATGCTGGTGCCGCCACCGGCCCACTGTCGGACGCGGGCCTCAGCGGCGTCACCGTCCCAGCTGCGGCCACGGTCGGCCATCGGGAGGTCCTGATAAGGTACGGAGGATTTAACGCGGGTGACTCGGGCCTTGGGGTTCGCGGGGAAGGTGACTAGGGATATCTCCCACAGGTCAGCCTCCTTGATGATGCGTACCTGTTTCTTGTCGTCATACTCCCATCCGCCGGGCGGTATCATGAAGCCAACGCTCATCGCGTCCAGGGCTCCGGCTTTCAGGAGAGCGTAGGCTTCGTCCGCCTTGGGGACACCCTGCCCCACCAGTAGACGGCCCTTGACCTTGAGGCCGCGCTTGTCCTCGGTCAACTCCTCCCAGACGCCGATAGGTTGCGCCGGGTCATGCTGCCACAGTAGTTTGACCTTCTGAGGGCCTTTCTTCTTAAGAGTCTTGGTGAAGGCACCGGGCGCCATGATGTCCCGGTCGAGGTCGATGTTATTGAACAACGAACCGTAGCCGACGAATGTACCGTCGGCGGACACCTCTTTAATCTCCAGGGAGACATCAAGTGGGGTCTCTGCGGGCGCACTACCGTCGAACAGGTCTTCGGCGGCGCTTTTGGTGTTCAGGAGCAGCTCGCGCCCGTCGGCTCCGCACTGCCCATATACTGTTTCACCCATATCATGTCCTCATGTCGTGGGCGATAAACCTAGGTTATACCTATATTAACCCATTTTATCGCTAACGTAAACCTAGCCGCTGGTTCTGCCCCGGCGCTGCTCGGCGATGGCCTCTGTGTCGTACGATGCCCCGCACCGGCAGCCTATGACATTATCGGCGCTGGCCCCTCGGCTGGTATCGCCTGGAAACATCAACCGTTCCCCACCCACCGCGAACGGTTCATTAACGGGGACCGTTTGCCCGTCTGCGTCAAGATGGGCGGGCCGTACGTGGCTATCCCCCACACTGTCCCATGTCTTTAGCGGTCCCGCGGCCCGCGGTGTGCCGCCGCTGATAGTCGGCTCCACGCCACTCAGCACCTCCGCCTCGGTGGCCTTGGTGGCCTCCGCTGCTGCCTGCGTCTCGGTGATGGCTATGCTAGCCTCGCGTGCCCGGAAGCTACGGGCCAGGGCGGCCCCCGCCACAACGGCTATCTCCTGCGGGGATAGTTCGGGTTCATCCTCCCGCGCACGGGTCACCACGGTGGCCTGCTCCTGTGCCGTGGTCTCATTGATCAAGCGGGCCTGCTCATCGGCCCGGCTAGCAAAGTAGGCGGCCAGTGCTGCGCTGATGGCGGTGGCCTCTCCCTGTGTCAGGCGTAGCTCACTGGGTAGATGGTCGTTCACGCTGCCCCGGAAAGCGTCGCTCGTGCGTTGATAGTGCTTCGCTAACAAGTCCGCCAAGGGGGCGTCCTGACCGAACAAGCTGGGAGCAGCTCCGCCGCGGGCGTAGCTTCGGATAAACTCCCGCACGCGCGCATCATCATATTCGCGGAGGTCCCGGCGGAGGTTGTCCTCCAGTTCCAGCTTGCGCCGGAGGTCTTCGGCCGCTGTTGCCTGCTTGGTGACCGGGGGGAAGGGCATCAGTCCTCGCCGTCCTCGTCGCTACCCTCGCGAGCTAGTCGTGGATTGTCCGCAGGCGGGCGCTCCCCGGTGATGTCCGTGCCGACCGGTATAAGGTTAGCCGGCTGTAGGACGTCATCGCCGCCCTGCACCGGCTCATAGCCCATGGCCTTCCGCTTCTCGTTCACGGTCAGGAAGCTCGCCTCGTTGATACGGTCCCAGCGCTCGGTGCGGCGTGGGGACAGGGCCACGATGGCGTCCTCGTCAATGCTGATGCGGTACTCATCGCCGAACTGAGGTGCCAGCCAGGTATTAAGCTCCCCGACCAGCTCGTACAGCCACGGTAGGACCGTCTGTTCCCACAGCGCCATACGCGCCTCGCGCATGTTGGAGTAGGTGTTGTCACCGGGGATGCCGAGCAGCTGCGGTGGTACGCCGAAGGCCATGCAGATATCCCGCGCCGCGGTGTTCTTGGAGTTGATGTAGTCCATGTCCTGCGGCGACAGGCTCATCTGTTGCCACTTGAGCCCACCCTCCAGGAGCATCGGGCGACCGGCATTAGCCGCGCCGGTATGCTTGTCATCAAGCTCGTTCTTGAGCCGCTGGAACTGCTCATCGGGCAGGTAGTCCGGGGCCGTGTCCCGCTTGGGTTCGTATACCATCGCCCCGCTGGGCTGGGCGCGGTTGTCCAGGAGGCTCTTGTTCCAAGCCAATGTGGCGTTGTGGATGTCCACCTCGTAAGCGGCTGCTTCGATGGGCGACAGGCCCAGCCAGTCGTCGGTCGGGTGGAAGGTCTTGAGGTGGCGGATAAGGTCCTTGTCTTGGCCGACCCACTTACGGGATACCCCGTTGACCTTGTACTCGTACCCTGAAGGACCGTCCGCGCCTACGATGGGCTTCATGCGGTCGGGGCGGTGCGTGTATAGCTCCCTGGGTGGCTGGCCGGGGCTGGCCTTGACTGCCTCGATATAGGCGTTGCCTGAAATGTTGTAAAAACCCGTGATGGCACCAAAGAAGGCCGAACCGGACTGGTAGGGGTTGGGGCGTTTCAACAGCTGGGCCAGGGGAGAGTCATCAGCTTCCATCACGTCGCCGTTGCTTGCTACACGGTGCACGACCAGCGGGGCTTGTTTGGTGCTGGTGACAATCTCATTGATGGATTTGTAGGCGATGACGTTTTTGACATACGCCTCTTCGGCCAGATTGTCATACTTGCGCTTGGTCCAAGCTGGGTTCCCCAGCTTACCTATCGCCAGCATAGGGGCGATGGCGGAGGCCTTTGTACCAAGGAGCCAGCTACGGAGGCGTTCTTTCATGGCCATGGTTATTCCTTCCCGTACAGGATGAAGTGGTGATCCTCTAATCCCGTGTAGTTGTCGCGGAGAGTCACGATGATGCGGTCCTGCAGGTCACCGTGCAGCTGTAGAGGGGTATCGAAAGCTGCCACATCGAAAGAGACATTAGCGGCCTCCTCGTTATTCTGGAAGGTCACCTTCGCATAGTCCGTGTTGAGGTGGCTCATGTCCGCGTTGGTTTTTATTGGCAGAACATCGGTCAGCCGCAAGACCTCCACTCCGAGACGCTCGACGGTAATGTGGTAACCGTTGACGATGACGCCAGCGGTAATCCCGCCATAACCATCGAACTCAAAGATACCCTTGTCCGCTACGTGGATGATTAACTTCGTGAGCTCTATCGTTGTACCCAGCGGTGGAGCGTAGTAGAACTCCGTGGGTGTCGCGGAGTAGTTACCTATCGCATTAACAATCCCGGTACCGTCGCCGTTCGTGTCCATATAGTGCTCGAACGGGCGGCGGATGACATAATTACCGCGGTTCGTGAGGTACTTACTCATCAGGCAAGCCCCAATACAAGGTCGAAGGAATATGCATCAGTCTGAGCTGGGAGCGCGGGGGTGATTCGTACCTTGAGCTGCTTTGGCATGAAATCCCGGCAAGCGATGCCGGGTACGCAACTAACATTAGGTCCCATCAGCTGCCTATGCGTAGTCTCCTGGGTCATGGGTAGCGAGGTGAAGATGATGTATTCCGCTCCTTGGGCCGTGACTCCAAGCACGTCAATGCTCAGGTTCTGCCCTGAGGAAAGGGATGTGATATTGGTGACAAAGTGAGCCGATGAGTTGTTGAGGTTGTCCACGGTGCGGGTAGTTTGCACCCCGGTGTACGAGCCCGCATCGATTAAATTGAACTCACGATTGCTGGCCATGGTTACACGTAAGTGGCGTTGATGCGCGTGCTGCCGGTGGCCCCACGGAGGGCCGCCCGGATATAGGTTCCAGGAGGGGCGTCAACTGGAGCGCTACCCTTCTCCGTGAAGGCTATCAGCGGGAACCATTCACTGCCGTCGGGGGACAGCTCTACATCTATCACGGCCTCGGCGAAGGTGCCCCATACAAAGATGCGGCGGCTGGCATTGTCAGGAGCCTGAACGGTGGCAGATGTCGTGGTGACGTCAGGGGTACCGGCCTCGTTAATGAAGAGGGCGTTCGCCATCAGTAAGCGACCGCCGTGACACTGCCGCCGGTAGCGCCGGACAGCGTGACGCGCCAAATCATGCCGGGACGGTCCACGAACTCGATGACGCCGTTGGCGGTGAGCGTCTGGCCGGAGCTGACGAAGGTGGCGCCGTCGAAGCTGTATTCGAGGGTCAATGTACCGCCGCCAAAGGTCCCAGCGGCAATGATGACGGTGGTGTGAGAGCTGCCATCGGACTGGGCTGCGCTACTGGCATTGTCCGAGGCGGAAAGTAGGGTCGTGCTCATAGTCGGAGGCCTCCGGGTGAGCGGTTTATAAAGCTAGCTTATAGGTATATTACACCAGTTTATTGGAGAAATAAACCTGATGCGTTGCTACAGGGACCGGACACGAGGGCCTTGACCGTCCTTGTAGCGACTGATGAGCGGTTGTGCAGCGTACCGTATAGCATCCCAGCAGTGGTTGTGCTTATCGACCAAGACCGGTAGCACGTCCCCGGTCAAGCGGTCCTTCTTGTAGCTCCACATCCGCGCCTCTTCGATGGTGTGGCGGCAGCCTGGGTGGATGATAATTTCCTCGCAGCTGCGCAGCCAGCCCACCCCGTCCTCCACGGACCCCGCCCACTTCTTGGCTGATTGAACCACGAGGCCGTCGGTGCCGTTGACATGGTGCACAAGCTCTGGACGGGCGGCGTCAGCGCGGATAACGTGGCCCTGTACGCCGGGTAACTGTAGAAAGAAGGCAGGAAGCTCGGTCACTGGAACCCCGATGCGGTAGGCCTCGGCGTCGATGTACAGGCGGAAGACCTTTTGTACACTGCCAGGCAGCAGCCAGAAGCGCAGGCCGGTGGTAGGGTCGGTGGCAAAGCCCCAATCCGCGCCGAAGTAAGGCCCATCGGCATCCTCTGGTATGGGAATGGCGTCCACGCGCCACTTGTCCTTAAGCACCTGTGCGTCGTTGTGCTTGCGTGGGTATCCACCCCAGATCCAGGCGTGCCGCTCGGGGTCAACCCGGCGCATGTAGGCCTCCTCGGCGGCCAGCTCGGAGTCCTTGAACCACGGGTTGTCGTCGTGGTTGAGTTTGACGGTGGTAGCGTTTGGAGGTGGTTTGACCACAAACCGTTGGTAAGTGGGGTCCTCCTCTAGGTCTGGGTTGAAGCTTATCCAGATTTCACTGCCGGGCTTGCGGATGGTGGGGATGAGTACGTCCCACGACTCCTCGGAGATAGCCTCGGCCTCCTCCACCCAGCAGATGTCGACGCCCTCCAGGGACTTGATTTTTGTGACATTCGAGCGGAGGCCCTCGAACAGGAACAGGGTGCCATTAACCTTGCTGCGGATGTAGCTGCGCTGGACCTCGTAGATGTCCTGCAATTCTAGGAACTCTATCTGGTCCGCCAGCAGGCGAAGCACCGAGTCGGCAATAGAGCGCTGTATCTCACGGGCACAAAGAACCCGTAGAGACTCTTGGGCACCCATGAGCAGCAAGGCGCGGGCCATGGACCACGACTTGGTGGATCCACGGCCACCATACAGGACCTTGTATCGGCGGGGACGGAACAGAAATTGTGTCTTCGCCGGGAACTCAATGGGTGGGGTAGCGGCAGCTTGCGCCTTAGCTGCCATCGACGGTCCCCTCATCGGCGTCTACGAAGCCAATGACCAAGCGGCGACCGGCACCGTCGGCGAGGCCAATGTCAGAGCTGCCGGCGCGGTCCTCTGGTTTTCGTTTGGGGTGAGCGTATTGCATAAGGTCCACGATGTGCTTGGAGCGCAGCTCCAGGGGCACATAGCCAGAGGTTAAGTTATCGTCGACTAGGGTGCGCAGCTCCTCGATGAGCTCAGGGGTGACCGCGCCCCCCTTATCTTCGAGTTTGGCCAGCTTATCCGCGAAGGCATGGAACGATGACAAGGATGGGTGCGGCCCGTCCAGTTCCTCGCCCAAGGCTATCTTGGCGGAGAGCTCCAAGGGATCGCAGGCAAGTTCCTCCAGGCGGTCCAGGAGGGCTTGGGTCTTCTTGTTAGGGGTCCCTTTCTTGCGCCCACCGGTGCGGGGAGAGCCTGGGGCGGGTCCGCGCTTACCCATACAAAACCTCTACTTTTCGACTGTAGGTATACAGTAATTGTACACCACAATCGCCCCAGCGTTAACTCATTCATGTGCAGAGCCAAAACACCGCCCGCCCTATATACTATAGGAATGAAATTACGGGTAAAAATTTTTGGGGGTTTGCTCATTTCTTACCCTTCTAGACTCCTTGTGGATAAGTTTTGCCTTGTTTCGGTAAGTTATCCACAGGTATATTGGTACTTATTGGGAAGGTATGCTTTGCCAATAGCTGTAAGCTGTTGATAGTTCTATACTTATTGGTATTATTAGCTGTAACCCCTAAAAAGGGTTATTTCAAAAAATTACGACTGTAATTTCATTCCTATAGTATATAGGGATAAGCGCCTATCCGTGTCTGTTGTTTATGGTTACTATAAGTTTTGCTTATGGTTTATTCATTTAGGGCCGCCCTGCGGGGCCATCCAACCGCGCAGCTCGTCCTTAGCCCGCTCGTAGCCCTCTCTTTTCGCGATGGATATCATCC
>Ga0207752_1000706_pt1 | contig 15579 bp, 10 predicted proteins | sample Pon2CUnioCityCA_6_FD_187272 | JGI IMG/M metagenome (GOLD analysis project Ga0207752, IMG submission 187272) | Marine sediment microbial community from Union City, CA, USA - Pond 2C Sediment 2 (SPAdes) | ecosystem: Environmental > Aquatic > Marine > Intertidal zone > Salt pond sediment ...
ATGTGGATGGCGGCCAGCCTGTTGGCCCTGCTCTACCGGCGCCCGGCAGCCGCTTTCGCTCTGGGCGCGCTGCTGGTCCTGACCCGGCCGGACGGGGGCGTGTGGCTGGCCCTCCTGGCTGCCGGCTGGTTTGCCGGTTGGTGGCGGAATGCGGAACAGCCCGCGCCCGCCGGGTACAGAACCCGCTCCATCCCTACCATCCTGGGTACCTGGTTGCCGGCAGCGCTGATCCTGCTGCCCTGGCTTCTCTTCGCCACGGTCTATTTCGGCAGCCCAATCCCTCACTCGGTCACGGCCAAACAGGCAATTGGCCCCTGGAGCGGCTATCCCCTGGCCAGCGGCGAGGCCGTCGTCGCCTTCGGACGGTGGTTCGCAGAAGTAACCGCCTTCCGCCCGGCGGAACTGATCTTTGTCCCCTGGCTGTTCGTGCTGGTGATCGGTGCCGGTACCTGGCTGGCCCGGCCACGCGCGCGCCGGCCGGCGTTGCTCTTGCTGGCCTACATCCTGCTCTACGGTGCCTTTCTCTACCTGGGCCGGGCGCCCCACTTCCCCCGCTACCTTGCTCCTGCCCTGTGGGCCACCCTTCTCCTGGCAGCGGCCGGTCTGGAACGGCTGGTGCGCGTCTTTACCGCCCGCCCCTGGGCCGTCCGGGCTGCCGTCCCGGCTCTAATCCTGCTCTTCGCCTATACGCAAAATGCCGGGTTCCTGACCTACCACACCCAGTTCCAGGCAAATGAACACCACTTGCGGCGGGCGGCCGGATTGTGGCTGGCGCAAAACACACCGGCCGGTAGTAGCGTGGCCATGGAAGCCATCGGCTACCAGGGATACTATAGCGGGCGGCGGGTGGTGGACCTGGCCGGGCTGGTTACTCCCGCCGTGGTCCGCCTGCGCGAGCGCAGCGCGGACAATGCAGAGACCTTCTACCGGGTGCTACAGACGCTACAACCCGATTACCTGGTGTTGCGCAGCTTCGAAGTGGACCAGAATCGCCATTTCCACGGCGGCCCCCTCTTCGCCACCGCGGAGCAGCGTGCCCACTTTACCACTCACTACCGGGAAGTGCGCCGCTTCACCGCCCCTTATCCCGCCCTCTGGGGTGACCAGGGTGGGTTGACCATTTACGAACGGGTATCGTAGCCCTCAGGTCGCAGCAGCGACAGGGCCTCCGGCGCCAGCGCCAGCCAGACCTCTTCTCCTACGCCTGGCAGTGGCTCGTCTACCTCGAACTCCAGTTTCAACTGCGCCTCCTCCCCGACGGCAATCGTCCCCTGCCGGTACCGGCCCCTGAAAGAGCAGGCCACCACCTGCCCGTGAACCTCATTCACGCCTGCCGCGCCCGGGTCGACAATGTGCGCTGCTTCGGGGCGGATTAAGAGGATTGCCGCTTGGCTGCGCTCACGACTAGAGATTAGGGATTGGAGATTGGCGGTTGAGCGATTGGCCACCTGCAGTGTGCCCACGTCAGTGCGCACAATAAGTGGATCGCGGGAGATGATTTCCGCCTCAAAAAGGTTTTCCATGCCGATGAAACGGGCGACGAAGGGGGATTCAGGATGGCGGTAGAGGTCGGCCGGCGACGCATCCTGCTCGATGCAGCCGTCGTTCATGACCACCACCCGATCGGCCACGGCAAACGCCTCCGCCTGGTCGTGGGTGACGTAGACGGCCGTGATCCCTTCCGGCCGGTCACTAACCGCCTCCACCTCCTCCAGAATCGCGCGCAATTCGTTCAACAGGCGCTCGCGCAACGCCCGGTCCAGCGAACCCAGCGGCTCGTCCAGCAGGAGCAGGCGCGGGGATGGGGCCAGCGCCCGCGCCAGGGCCACCCGTTGCTGCTCGCCACCCGATAGCTCATACACGCGCCGCTCGCCAAAACCGGCCAGGCCCACAAGGGCCAGCATCTGGCTAACCCGTTCTTCAATCCGCTGCCGGGGCCAGCCCAGCATGCGCAGGCCAAAGGCCACGTTTTCGCCCACGCTCTTGTGGGGGAAGAGGGCATAATCCTGGAACACCATCCCAAAGCCACGTTCGTGAACGGGAATCTCCGCCAGATCTTCCCCCTCAAGCAACAGGCTCCCGTGATCCGCCTGGGCCAGTCCGGCGATAATACGCAACAGGGTCGTCTTGCCGCTACCACTGGGACCGAGCAGGGCAACCACCTCGCCGGCGGCGATAGCCAGCGAGATCCCCCGCAACACCGGCTCGCCGTCAAACGCTTTCTTGATTTCGCGCAATTGCAGCATGCCCGAATCGTAGCCCAACACCGGCGCCGGCGCCACGTCCCGGCCGTTGTCCGTCGGTGGCGCCTGTGCCGGCTCCATCCCGGCCCTAATTGCTACTCCCCAATCCCTGATTGCTGGGGCGCGCGCCACCGCAGCAGCCGCGTCCCGTTCAGTGTAACCAGCAACGATGCGCCCATGTCGGCCAGGACCGCCATCCACATCGTGCCCATACCCAACAGCACGATGACCAGAAAAACCGCCTTAATTGCCAGACTCAGAAATATATTTACCCAGATCGTCTGCATCGTCGCCCGGGCCAGGTATACGGCAAAGGGGAGGCGGCTCAAATCATCGCTCATCAGGGCCACGTCGGCGGTCTCCATTGCCTGGGCCGTCCCGGCCGCCCCCATGGCGATACCCACCGTTGCCCGGGCCAGGGCCGGGGCATCGTTGATCCCATCCCCTACCATCGCCACGTATTCGTAGCGGTCCAGCAACCCTTCTACGGCCTCCACTTTGTCTTCCGGCAGCAAATTGGCGCGGACGTCGGTGACGCCGACTTCGCCGGCGATGGTCGCCGCCGTGCGGCTGTCGTCGCCGGTGAGCATCACCAGCGTCTCAATCCCCGCGTCCTTCAGCGCCGACAGCGCCTGGCGGCTGCTCTGGCGTACCGTGTCGGCCACCGTAATGTAGCCCAGATAGCTGCCGTCGACACCCACCAGCATTGGCGTGTGCCCCGCATCTGATTGGGCCTCAATTTCACGGCACGCTTCTGAACGATGGGGAATCTCCTCGTCGAAATGGCGGTGGCTGCCGACGACAACCTGCTGTTCGGCCACCCGGCCGGTCACTCCACGCCCGGCCAGGGCCTGCACTCCGGCTGCCGGCCGGTAACGGCCGTTGACCCCTCGCTCGCTGGCGGCGTCAAGTACTGCCTGGGCCAACGGGTGCTCGCTGTACTGTTCGACCGCGCTGGCCAGGGCCAGCAGCTCATCACAGTTGGTACACTGCCCATTCTCCAGATCCGTGCAGGTCGCGGCGCGCACCCTGACGACCGCCGGTTCGCCCCGGGTCAACGTGCCGGTCTTGTCGAAGGCCATGGCCCGGATCCGGCTTAGCGTTTCCAGATAGACGCCACCCTTGAAAAGCACACCATTCCTGGCTGCATTGCTGATGGCGCTGATTAGACTGACCGGCGTGCTGATCACCAGCGCGCAGGGACAGGCTACCACCAGCAATGCCAGGGCGCGGTAGAGCCAGCCCTGGCTCCCGGCTGTTGACAGGAAAGGCTCTCCGAACAGCAAAGGAGGCAGAACCGCCACCAGCACGGCCAGGGCCACCACGGCCGGAGTGTATATCTCGGCAAAGCGGTCGACAAAGCGCTGCGCCGGTGCTCGTTTCTCCTGGGCCTCTTCCACCATCTGGATCAGGCGGCTGATCGTATTGTCTTCGGCCAGATGGGTAACCTCAATCTTGAGGGCGCCCGCACCGTTCACCGTGCTGGCAAACACCTCGGCGCCCGTGGCCTTCACGACCGGCTGGCTCTCGCCGGTAATGGGCGCCTGGTTAATGGCCGAAGTTCCTTCTACCACCCGGCCGTCCATCGGAATTCGCTCTCCGGGTCTGACCACAATCGTCTCGCCGACCTCCAGATCTTCCACCGGCACCTGGTGCTCCTCCAGACCACAGAAAGGACAGGGGCCCCCGGTATACCCATCCTGGCCCAGGTGGCCGGCGCAATCGATGCAGGGACGCAACACTCTCGCCTCCTGGGGCATCATCTCCACCAGGCTGCGAATGGCGTTGCGGGCCCGGTCCGCCGTGTACCCTTCCAGGGCCTCGCCGATGGCAAACAGCACCATGACCAGGCCCGCCTCGGTGTAAGCGCCGATGAATACGGCACCCACGCTGGCGATGGTCATCAACACGTTGATGTTGATCTCGTGGTTGATCCGCAGCGCCCGCCACGCGCTGCGGGCGATGGGGTACCCGGCCGTGAGCAGCGCCGCCACCGAGGTCAGATCCAACAGCCAATGCTCCAGTCCCAGCATCGGCAACAATTCGTTGAAGAGCAGACCCGGCAAAATGAGGAACGCGCCGATCAGGGCCAGTCTGGTATCGCGGCGGCCCAGCATGTAAGCGAGGAAATTCGGCGGGGGCTGCACGCTTGCCCGCTCCGCCTGCCCCGCTTCGTCCGGGTCTACCAGCCGGTAGCCCAGCTCTTCAACCCGGCCGGCGATCGCTTCCGGCGAGGTCGAGCCGCTTACTTTCAGCGTCTCCGTGGTGAAGTTAAGGGAGATCTCGCCCATCCCTTCCAGCCGGGCCACGCCTTTTTCCACCGTCTGGGCACAGCTGGCGCAATCCATGCCCTTAACCTTGTATACGCGTATCTCTTTTTCGGCCACAAATGCTCTCCAATCTTTACAGGATCCGATCATAGCCGGCAAGCCAGACCAGACAAGCTATTATCATCTCTTACAAATCAGGTCCAGTATGATGATATCCTTTCCTGCAGCGTCTGTCAGCTTTCCGCCACGTAAATCTGCCGGGCCAATTCGCGGGAGAGGGGGAGGGTTTGCCCTTGCACAAGAATTTGCAGGGGGTTGTCGTCGATAACCCGGATTGAGATGCCCGGCCGGATTTGCATCTCCGCCAGCTCGCGCAACACGGTCGCTTCCTGATCCGACACGCGCCCGACGACAACCCTCTCACCCGGGTCAATTTCGGCCAGCGTCTTCGTCGCCGGCGTTGCTATTTCCAGATCGGGTGTCGGGATGGGATCGCCGTGAGGATCGTGCAACGGGTAGTCGAGAAGCCGGTCAATGCGCGTTACCAGCACCTCCGAAATGGCGTGTTCCAGGCGCTCCGCTTCTTCATGGACCTCATCCCAACTATAGCCGAGGGCCTCATGCAAAAAGGTCTCCAATAGCCGGTGCTGGCGAATCGTCCGCAGCGCTCGCCGTTCCCCGGCCGGTGTCAGGACCGCGCCCCATCGTTTCCGGTATTCAACCAGGGGTGGTTCGGACGCAGCCAGTTTCTGGACCATGCCCGTAGCCGATGCCGGCGCAACCGCCAGCCGCTCGGCAATCGCGCCGGTCGTCGCCCGGCCGTGAGCCTCTACCAGCTCGTAAATGACCTTTAGATAATCATCCGTTGCCTGGGTGGATAGATCCATCTCAGCTTTCTAAGGGCAGTCCACATTTGTATTTAGACATAGCTAAATTATACGCCGGGACTGCCCACCGTCAAGGACAATACACAATCAAATAATATGCTATAATGTAGCCATTATCCGGGGTCTTTATCCTGACCCATTCTCCAGTCGATCTCCGGAGTCTCTCTCTGGACACCCTCTCTGGGAGGAATGCGATGCCTGAACGCCGCAGCAAACGTGGATTTGTGATGACGGGCGGTGGTGCCAAAGGGCTATACGAAGCGGGTGTCATTCACGCTTTTCATCTCTGCTCCCTGCCCTTCGACATCATCACCGGTTCCTCTATCGGTGCGATGAACGCGCTTTTCTACGCCGAATACCTGTTGCATCGACGGCAGTTGTCGGAAGCGGATGCCGCCGATCCCCTGGAGACCATCGAGGCCCTGGACCCAATGGTCAAGGCGTTCCAGCACGCCTGGCTTAAATTGCCCGAAGCGGGCTTCATCGACGACAGCGAGAAAGGGCCACTGGGTAAACTGAAGAACGATTTGTTGGAGTGGAAACTGGGCATCCCGTTGCTGGTGCGCCTGGCGTGGTGGTACAGCACCCCCGGCCGCTGGCCCATCTTCCCCGTTCAGGTATGGCCCTACCTGCCCCGGCTGGTTCAGGAAGGATTCAACCGGCTCGGGTCGGGAAATGCATTCATCGAAAAATGGCGCGCTGAAGGATATTCGCCTCCGGAAGCCGCCATCAGGGCCTATTTGAAACGCTTCGATCTGGAGCACTCGCTGGTCCCACCGGAATCGAAGCAGGTCAACGATTTCTTCGTCACGCCGGTGACGCCTTTACAACCGGAACATCTGGAGGGGAAACGGCCGGCGGATGAAGGTGAAGGGCTGCTCCTGCTCCGGCCGGATCGCACCATGCTCGATTACGTGCGGGAAGGGATTGACCTGCGCCTGACACGCGCCAACTACCGTACCGGCCGGTTGGAGCTTTCGGCCTACACCTCCATCGCAGACTTTGTCGATTACCTGGAATCACGCAATGCCAGCAGCGACGTCGTCCTTGGCAGTTCCCGCTTGCAGATACCCGGGAATCCCCGGGCCATCGATGCCGCCGTCGCCTCGGGACGTTTTCCCGGCGTCTTCGCCCCTTATCCCGTCGAGGCGATATACGACGAGGGAAACGAAGAAACGGCGCCAGAAAATGCTCTCCTCCATCGCCTGTTAGAAAAGGGACTTGACGACGGCCGGGTGAAGCAAATTCTGTATGATGCCTATCAGGAGCTGAATCCCGACATACCAACTGCTGCCCTCGATTATCTATGGGAGCACATCTACGATTACTGGGCTTCCCTCCCCTTCCCCCGGCAGGGTGATAGCTACGTGGATGGCGGAGCAATTGATAACACACCGACCAACAGTGCCGTGGACGCCATTCGCGAAGCCATCGACCGCGCCCGGCTGGCGGAACGCCGCGGCCAGCGCTCCCGGCAGCAAGCGAGGGGCGACATCAGCCCCTCGCGGCGCGACACCATTCTCGACCTGTACGTCGTCTACCTGCATGAGGAGCCGGACCCGGGCACGGCGGACGTGCAGGCCAGGCCGGCCCTGTACGAGGTCGTTAGCCGCACACTTAAGATTAAAGGGGCAGCTACCCTCACCAGCGATGCGGCCACCGTCAAGACGATCAATAAATTCGGGCAGACGGGCGAGGCCCTCGGCCAGGGCGTGCGCGCCTTTCTCGACACGGTGCAGAAGCTAGATGAGTCGCTGGAAGAGCTGCTGGAAAAGGATCTGGATGAGGAGACACGCGCGGTGGTAGTAGCCGGGATGCGAGCGCGCTTCCGCGACATTCTGGCCAAAGAGGCGGAAGGGGCCGGCATCGGCCGCATCGAAGCGGAAACCCTGCCGGAATTGCTGGCCGCAATCCGCGAGTGGAGCGAGCGGCTGATCGAGCAACGGCTGCCGCTGCACGTCAACCCCGTCGAGATCTACCCCGACGCCATGCGTCTCGATACCCTGCAATTCACGACGCGGCTGGGCTTTCGTCATGAGAACGCCATCGACGCCATGACCATGGGTTGCTACAACACCTTCTGGCGCCTGCGCAGCTACCTGGAGGGCAAGGAGCACACGCCGGAATTTGACGAGGTGGACCGGCAGACGCTGAGCCTTGCCCGCCGCTGGATGGGCTTTGAGCAGTGGCCCGACCCGGAGCTGCGAGAGGAGCTCCGGGAAAGGTGGCTCTGCCAGCGCGCTCGCTGCCCCTTCCACGCCCGCCATTGCCCCCACGGCGCCGGCGCCACCACCTGAGTTTTGCCGAACTACAGGGAACCGCTCACTGCCACGGGCGCAAAGGACACCAGAAAATATACGCGCAATCCCCAACGTCCTTAACGATGAGGTTCAGAGCTAACAGCCAGCACCTTCTCCCATCCCCAATCCCCGATCCCTAATCCCCAATCCCTAATCTTCCATCTCCAGAAACCCCTCCCCCACCCATCCTTCGCTCCCATCAGGAGCGGCCACCTTGCGCCAGATGACCTCCCCGGCCGTGACCGGCTCCTCCTGCAGCAGATAAAGGCGCATCCCTTCCGGCAGCACCAGCACTTCCGTGCCGCCCGGCGTCTCGCGCAGGGTCAAACCCGCTCCCTGGGTGCCCACCACCACAGCCTGCGGCAGGGCCGGCGTGGCCGTCGCCGGGGGCAGCGGCGGCAGGGGCGTGGCCAGCCGGGCCTGCGCATAAGCGGCCGGATCGGTGAAGTGCGCGTAGGCCAGCCGGGAGACGCCGGCGATTAGCTCCGTGCTTTCCGCCCACTCCAGCCACCCCGGCCGGTGCAGGGCAATCACCAGCACGTAAGGCTGCTCCGGTGCCAGCACAATGCCCGCATCGCCGTGGGTTTCGGCCACCCAGCCATGCTTGTGCGCCACCGGCACACCGGCCGGCACGCCCGCTTCAATAAAGGCCTCAATCTTGTTCTGGGCCATCACGTCCACCATCTCCCGGCACTCAGCCGCCGTCAGCGCGCCCGGATCGGTTTCCACAAGCGGTCCCTCCCCTTCGGTACAGCGGTAGATCCAGGTTAGCAACCGCCCCAGGTCTTCCGTCGTCGTCTGCATGCTGCTGTCCGGATTGGTGCTGATCTCCCGCTGGTTCGCCAGGGTGGCATATGTAGGCAGATAGCCTGCTCGGGGTTCCAGATCGTAGGGGACGGCGATAAAGGTGTCGTAGAGACCCAGCCGGCGCAGCGCTGCCGTCAGTTCGGCCGCCCCGGCAAAAGGATCCGGCCGGGCGGCGATCAACTCCAGCAACAGGTTGGCCGTATAGTTGCCCGAGAGAGTTGCCGTTTCCGTGATCAGCGTCGTCTCGGCCGCTGCCGGCGCCACGTCCAATCTCCGGTACACCTCCACCAGGATCGGAATCTTAACCATGCTCATCCCCGAGATCGCCACCCCTTCGTTGTGGGCAATCGTCTGCCCGCTCCGCAGATCGGCCACGTAATAGCTGGCCAGCGTACCCGACCCGGCCGTGAAGGCTTCCAGCGCCTCCTGAAACGCAGCGTCGAGATAGCGCAGGTCCGGGGGAGCGAAAGGGACAACAGTAGCGGACGGGACGGGGGTGGCGGCCGGCCGGGTAACGCTCGGAAGCGCCGTCGCCCTGGTCGCAGTGCCGGTTGGGACCACAGACGCTGCCGGCGTGCTCGTCGCCCGGGTAGGCGAAGTTTCAGCCTGGGCGCAACCGGCCAGCACGAGGAAGAGTAGAAGGAACAGCCAGACCGGCTTCGTTCTCGCAAATAACATGAGCCGCATTATACGCGGCCCGCGCCACTTAGCGAAACTGCCCCTCGCCAGGCCCTCACCGCCCCGTGCCGGGCACCCCGCAGGCAACTCCGGTCTCAGGGAACCGCGTTCCTTCAGCATCATTTTTGCCAGAGCGCGTGTTCGCTTTCACCGGCCCCTACGCAGACGATGCGCCGTCAAAGGAACGCGGTTCCTGCTATCGCGACTCTTTGATTGCCCTGGCGCCGCTCTGCGAATGGTCCGCTACGGGGTTCCCGGCACGTGCAAGAATCAACCGGCCGGGGTCGGCGTGGCGTTCGGCTGCGGCATGCCGTCCTGGTCCCACGGCGTCGGCGTGGCGCTGGGCTGCGGCATCCCATCCTGGTCCCAGGGCGTGGGCGGGAGAGCGGTTCCTGGGAACTGGGTAGATGTCGGCGGTGGCGTGGGCAACCCTTCCTGCTCCAGGGCCGCCGGTGTCGGGCCTTCACCCGTGATCGGAACCGTTACCGGCACCATCTGCTCTGCCGCCGGCAGCGGGCAGAGGTGATCCGGCCGGTTGCTGCGCAGCCATTCCGGATAGCCCGGCCTGGGCGCCTGGAAGGTTTGGACCTGTTGCCCGTCCCAACCGGCGTAGATGCCGCCGATCTCTATCAACAGGTAACCCCCGTCCGGTGCTGGCACCGGTTCCGGCAGCCCCGGCTCTGGGCCGGGGAACTGGCCGGCAGCCACGTTCGCCGCCGGGAGTTCGCCCAACGAGACGGCGTGCCATCCCTGCGGCCCGTAGTCGAGCAAGGAAACGGGCACGTAGCTGACCTCTTCCGGCGAGGGAATCATCTGGGCGACCACAATCTCCAGCGATCCGTCGCCGTCCATGTCGGCGAAACGGCCGGGCCCGACATCCAGGCCACGGCTATTCCAGCGGGCCAGCACGTCCGGCGGAGAGCCCTGGACCAGGTCGGCCGGCGTCAGGTCGGCCAGGGCACCGGCCAGGGCCATCCCCGGATAGAAGAGGGCCAGCGGTTCGGCCGCACCACCCGCCAGGCCGTTCCCCTGGCTTACCAGTTCCCGGATCATTTCGCCGTCCGCCAGGAGGGCAGCCCACGCCGCAACCGCGTCCCCGCTGGTATCGTACGTCTCGCCAAAGACACCGGCCACCCGGCCCAGTTGGGTGCTGGAGAGGCGGGCGCGGCCCAACATCTCCCGCGCAGCATCGGTTTCGCCCTGCAGGGCGTGCAGTTGCCCGGCCCGCAGGGCGGCCAGCGTCTGCCAATCCGGCTCGCCCGTCCCGGCCGGCAGGCCGCTTTCCCCGGCAGCCAGCACGCGGTAGCGGGCCAGCGCCTCCGCAAAATCTCCCTGGCGCAAATATGCCTCGGCCACATTCGCGAATTGTCGTTGCGTCTGCGGTGCTGCCCGCTCGATCGAGACGTGTTCGAAGCGCATGCCGTTCCACTGGTAAACGTCCCGCCGCGCCAGGCGCTGGTCGACGTTATCCCCTGCCGCCGGCCGGTCAAAAGCGCCCACGGCCGGGCAGGTAAGCGAGAGGACGGGTATGCCCGTCCCCACGTCGATCTCAACCGGCTGCACCCCTTCCGGCAGGGCAGCCAGCTCGGGCACCGCACCCCGCCACACCTCCTGCCAGTAAGCCCGAGTGCCGTCGAAAGCGGCGACGAGCAGCTCCGCAGCACGATCATTGACTTCCCCGTATCCGTAGGTAATGAAGATCCCGGTGGCGTCACTGCCGGGCAAGGTCATCACCTGCACCGCCTGCGGCCAGGAATCCGCTTCCGGCCAGTAGCGAGGCAGGCCCGCGCCGCGCACGTGCAGGATTCCATTCCCATCCTGCGCGTAGATGTCCACATAAGGCAGCACGGCCACCACCAGCTCCCGGCCACCGCCGGGATAGACGTCCACCAGTTGCAGCGACTGCTCCCCCCAGACGGGCACGTGCGGCCGCAGGCGATTTTCGAGGCCGGCCATCACGGCCGGATCCGCCAGCGCCTCAATGCCGCCCACCTGTTGCAGGAACGCCTTCATCCCGGCCCGCAACGACCCGTGGGCCATCCCCGTCTGTTCCGGCCAGACGGCCATGTACCCGGCAAACGGGTCAAAGGGTGCAGCGACATCGATGGTCACGGCCGGGGTGGGCGTTGGCCCGGGGAAGAAGGAGGCAGGAGTGGGCGTTCCCGTCGGTTGTGGACCGGCCGGCTGAGTGGCCAGCGCAGCCGGGGTGGTGTCCTCGCCGGCCGGTGTTGGCGTCTGGCCTGGTCCAGCCGCCGGCATCTGCAACTGGTCGCGGAAGAGGAGGGCGCCGGCCAGCACCAGCAGCAGCAAGAGGGCAACACCGGCAACCTGCCCGGCCACGGCCGGAGCCCGTCTCAGCCAGCCAGACCAGCCCCGATCCCCGGCCGTTTCGCGGGCGAGGGCACTTCGGAACGCGCGCGCCAGCGCCGGATCCGGCACCGGATCCGGCAAACGCGCCAGCCGTTCGTCCATCTCCCGGTAGGCCCCCAGCAACTCGGCTGCCGCCGGATCATCTTCCAGCCGGCGCGTGACTTCCCTGCGCTCGGCCGCGTTTAGCTCCCTGTATCTGGCCAGTTTTTCCAAGAATTCCCGCTGCTCGTTCATATCAGTTAACTCCTGACTCCCGCTCGGTTCTGTTCATTCCCCGTCTTCGTACGCTTCGCGAAACATCTGGCGGGCGCGGAACAGGCGCGTTTTTACCGCGCTTTCACTGATCTCCAGGGCCTCGGCGATTTCCCGCACGCTGAAATCATAGTGGCTGTACAGCAGTAACGGGGCACGATAGGCCGGCGAGAGGGTGGCCAGCGCGCGGGCCACGTGCGCCTGTTCGGGAATCCGCATAGCCGGATCCTCCGCCCGCAGGGCCGGATCGACCGCTGCATCCCCTTCGCGCCAGGGAAGCCAGCTAAAGCGACGGCGCCGCTTGAGGGCATTAAAGGCCAGATTGCTGGCAATACGATAGATCCACGCCCGCTCGTTCTCCACGGTCGCCAGCCGTTCTCGCGTCTGGTAGAGCCGCAGGAACGTTTCCTGGGTCAAATCGTGGGCCCACTGCGCCTCGTTCAGCAACCGGTAGAGGTAGGCAAAGATCGCCTCGTGGTATCTCTCGAAGAGGTCGGCCACCTGCCCGGCCGTTTCTGTCGCGCTTGTTTCTCCGCTGGTCGGCTGCGTCATCACTTTGCTATCCATCATGGCGGCCTGCCTCATCTGTCATCACTGTCCCTTTTCACAGAGTATGACAGATGAGAAGGCCATTTGGTTACAAAAAATGGCCGATTTCCCCCAACTGGCAGCAAAAGAGCGCGATGGGAGGGCCGGAGAGCCCTTCACGCCCGGACGCCCCCCCTGGGTGCCGGATGCGGGAACTGGGGCCTTGCCTATTCCCCCTGTTGCACCTCTTCGTGGAATACCCAGCCCACGTCAGGCTCCGAGATCAGGAACCCGCCCCGGACTGTGGCCCCTAACACCAGCCCGGCGCTGATTAGCACCAGGTTTTTGACAATATATTGCCCTTCCAGCGTCAGTGCATAGGGGAAGCGCGTGAACACCGCTTCGGGGAAGAAGAAAACCGGCAGGATCGTTCCCGGCATCTGCAAGAAGAGGAGCAGCAATGTTCCCCGCATGAAAACGCCGAAGATGAGGCCCAGCCCGATCACCGTTTCCCAGACGGCGAGAATGATGATCGAAACGGACGGTGGAATCAGGCCAAAGGTCAGAAGTTCAATCGTATCGGTGGCCAGCTCCTGGGCCGGGCTCAGTCCCGGGAAGAATTTGAGGACGCCGAACCAGAAGAAAATCAGGCCAAGGCTGATGCGCAGCAGGCGAATGCCGTAGTGCGCCATCCACTTCGTGATCCGTCGGTCAATGCGGTCAAACCAGCCAGGATATTGCTTCATTTCACCTCTCCAGGTTGTATTCTCGCCAAATTCTAACGTTCATTATAGCGACAAATCGACTTTTCCTGCTATACTGGTCGCCGCTCTGGCTAGGGCTCTTACAAAATGGTTATTGGTGGAGATAAATTATCCAATGAAATTAGGCATTATCGGCCTGCCCGGTGCAGGCAAGACGACGATTTTTAACGCCCTTACCCGGGGGGACGCGCCCACCGGGCACAGCGTCGCCGGCCGTTTCGACGTGTTGACGGCCGTGGTCGACGTGCCCGACCCGCGCATGGATTCCCTCAGCCGCCTCTTCAACCCCCACAAGACGACCTATGCCCAGGTCGTCTACACCGACGTCGCCGGCCTGCAGAAAGGGATGGGCGAAAATGGCGGCCTGGCCGGCCCCCTGCTGAACCATCTGGCCGGGCTGGACGGGTTCGTGCACGTGGTGCGCGCCTTTGAAAACGCGTTTTATCCCCATCCGGATGGATCCGTCGATCCCCTGCGCGATCTGGAAGCGCTGGACACGGAGTTGCTGCTCAATGACCTGCTGGTGGTGGAAGGGAAGCTGGAACGGCTGGAAGAAGGGCTGCGCAAGGGGGCGATTAAGAACAAGACGGCCGCCCTCGCCGAGCAGGCTCTCTTTAGGCGGCTGCACGCCACCCTCTCGCAAGAACGGCCGTTGCGCGAGATGACGGCCGGGGAATTAAGCCCCGAAGAAGAGAAATCTCTCAGGGGATATGGCCTGCTGACCCTCAAACCCGTTCTCGTCGTCTTCAACACCGGCGATGACCAGGAAGAAATTACCGTCTCCTACCCCCAAACCGGCAGCCGCGTCGTCAACCTGCGCGGGCAACTTGAAGCGGAACTGGCCCTGCTGGACGAAGAGGAAGTGGCCGTATTCATGGAGGAGTACGGCGTCGAAGAACTGGGCCTGGACCGCGTGATCCGTCTCAGCTACGACCTGCTCGGCCTCCAATCCTTCTTTACCGTCGGGGAGGACGAGGTCCGAGCCTGGACGGTGCGCCGCCAGGTGCGGGCAGTAGAGGCCGCGGGCGCCATCCACACCGATCTGGCCAGGGGCTTCATCCGCGCCGAAGTGGTCGCTTACCACGAGCTCCTCTCCCTGGGCAGCCTCGCCGCCGCCCGCTCCGCCGGCAAGCTGCGCCTGGAAGGGAAGCAGTACCCGGTGCAGGATGGCGAAATCATGCACGTCAAATTCAACCTGTAGCGGGACATAGGCAACCCATCGCCCGGCCGTCGGCAAAAGATAAGAGACGGCTAACGTTTTTTCCGTTATCATGGTAGCAAAGCGTACAATGAAGCAGACAATGGAGATCGCCGTTACTTTCCGGAGAGCAACCGGCGATGGATACGATGAACAAAACAGTTTATGGGCTCCTGATCTTAACCCTTTTGCTGCTGGCCGCCTGCGGGGGGGCCGCTGTGGACGTCGAGGAAGCGACGGCAACCCCTGAACCGGCCGGTGCTCTGGACACGCTAGCGCCCCCCTCGCCCACGGCCGTGCCCCCGACGGCGACGGCCACCGCTACCGCCACAGCACTGCCTCCCACCGCAACCCCCTCGCCGCTGCCCCCAACGGCCACCGCCACCCCCGATATTGCGGAACGGGCCCCCACCTTTGAGGTAGCCTACGTCCCGGCCGGGGATCAGCTAAATGTGCGCACCGATCCGGACCCTGACGCGGAGATCGCCGGCACCCTTTCCCTCTGGCAAGGCGACGTCGAAGTCACCGGCGAAGGGGAACAGGTCGGCGAACACCTGTGGTTGCCCATCGAGGCCGGCGACCTGTCCGGCTGGGTCAACAGCCTTTACCTGACCGAGATGGTGCCGCCGGACGATTTCTGCGAGGATGAAGCCACCGAGGAGCTGGTAGAGGCCTTCCGCGAAGCCGTCGCCGGGGAAGATGAGGGGGCGCTGGCCGAGCTAATCGATCCGGACCGGGGCCTGCGCGTGCGCGTAAGCTGGTGGAACCCGGAAGTGTGGCTCCTGGGTGAGGAAGTAGAGAACCTGCTCAGCAGCGACACCGAGCACGACTTCGGCTTCGAGGACGGCAGCGGCAACCCCATCGAAGGCAGCTTCCAGGACGTGATTTTGCCCATGTTCGAGCGCGATTTGCTCCCGGCTGATGAACGTGCCTGCAACGAAATCCTGCACGGCGGCACGGCCGGCATCGTCCAGCTTCCCGAGGAGGTCGAAGGGCTCAATTACTACGCCTTCTACCGCCCGCCCGGCCCGGACCAGGTGGAGATGGATTGGGGTACCTGGGTCGTCGGCGTCGAGCGGTGGCAGGGAGAATACCAGATCGCCTTCCTCGTCCACTTCGCCTGGGAGATTTAACCCCGTTGCTCGGGCCGGTCTCTAACCTCCGCTCGGGCCGGTCTCTAACCTCTGCTCGGGCCGGTCTCTAACCTCTGCTCGGGCCGGTCTCTGACCGTGCCCGCCCGTGTGACCTCACGCGCCGGGTTAGAGAATCTCCGCTCGGGCCG
>Ga0207752_1000707_pt1 | contig 15569 bp, 10 predicted proteins | sample Pon2CUnioCityCA_6_FD_187272 | JGI IMG/M metagenome (GOLD analysis project Ga0207752, IMG submission 187272) | Marine sediment microbial community from Union City, CA, USA - Pond 2C Sediment 2 (SPAdes) | ecosystem: Environmental > Aquatic > Marine > Intertidal zone > Salt pond sediment ...
CAATCCGGTGCGGCGCAACGCTACAGCAACACCTGCTCCAACCCACCGTTGCGCACGCGGGCGAGAAAATCCTCATCCCAGCGCTCGCCAAACAGCCCGCGGGCCAGTTCGACGACGATGTAATCGGCCTGCATGCCGGTCTCGTCGGCGTAGCGCGCCAGGCCCTGCAGGCAGGCCGGGCAGGAGGTGAGCATCTTCACCTCGCCGTCGCCCACCGTGTCGCGGCCGGTGAACTGGCGCACGCCCTTGTGCAACTCTTCGGCCTTGCGAAAGCGCACCTGGGTGGCGATGTCCGGGCGCGCCACGGCGAAGGTGCCGGCCTCTCCGCAGCAGCGGTCGGAGAGCGCGACGTCCTCGCTGCCGACCAGTTTTTGCGTCACCTGTAGCGGGTTGTGCTGCTTCATCGGCGTGTGGCAGGGGTCGTGGTAGAGGTATTTGGTGCCGGCGACGCCATTGAGGCTGTAGCCCTTTTCCATCAGATATTCGTGGATGTCGAGCAGCCGGCAGCCGGGGAAGATCCGCTCAAACTGATACTTCAGCAGCTGATCCATGCAGGTGCCGCAGGAGACGATCACCGTTTTGATATCGAGATAGTTGAGGGTGTTCGCGACGCGGTGGAACAGCACGCGGTTCTCGGTGGTGATCTGCTGGCCCTTGTCGAAATCGCCGGCCGAGGTCTGCGGGTAGCCGCAGCACAGATAGCCGGGCGGCAGCACGGTCTGCGCGCCGGCATCGTAGAGCATCGCCAGCGTCGCCAGCCCGACCTGGCTGAACAGCCGCTCGGAGCCACAGCCGGGGAAGTAGAACACCGCTTCGGATGCATCGTCACGGGCGGGATCGCGCAGGATCGGCACGTACTTGTCGTCCTCGACGCCGAGCAGCGCGCGGGTCGGGCGCATCGGCAGCATGCTCCGATCCGGCAGGCGGCGATTGACGAAGTGCACCACCTGCTCGACGCCACTCTCCAGCACCGGCCGGCCGCTGCCGGTGGCGCGCGGCTGCTGGCGATTGCGCGCCAGCAGGCCGGGGATGCGCGCGAAGGCGGCGTGCGCCAGTCGCTGGCCGCGGTAGCCCCAGTCGATCATGCCCTTGCGCAGCGCGGCGATGCTGCGCGGATCGCGGGCGTTGAGGAAGGTCATCGAGGCCAGCGTGCCGAGTTTGCTGCGGCGCTGGCCGCGCTGTTTGAGAATCTTGCGCATCTGCACGCTGACGTCGCCAAAATCGATATCCACCGGGCAGGGGCTGAGGCAGCGATGGCAGACGGTGCAGTGGTCGGCGACGTCGTTGAGCTCGTCGAAGTGACGGATGGAGATGCCGCGCCGGGTCTGCTCCTCGTAGAGGAAGGCTTCGATGATCAGCCCGCTGCCGAGAATCTTGTTGCGCGGTGAATAGAGCAGATTGGCGCGCGGCACGTGGGTGGTGCACACCGGCTTGCATTTGCCGCAGCGCAGGCAGTCTTTGATGCTGTCGTTGAGCAGCCCCAGCTCGGACTCTTCGAGGATGATCGCCTCCTGCGCCAGCAGGCGGAACGACGGCGTGTAAGCGCGCGCCAGCCCCGAGCCCGGCAGCAGCTTGCCGCGGTTGAAGTGCCCCTGCGGATCGACGCGGCGCTTGTAGTCGGCAAACGCCTCCAGCGCGCCCGGCTCCATGAACTGGGCCTTGGTCAGGCCGATGCCGTGCTCGCCGGAGATCACCCCGTCGAGGCGCCGCGCCAGCGCCATCACCTCGGCGACGATGCGCTCGGCCTCGTGCATCATCGCGTAGTCGTGCGAGTTGACCGGGATATTGCTGTGCACATTGCCGTCGCCGGCGTGCATGTGCAGGGCGACGAACAGGCGGCTGGGGCGGATCTCGGCGTGGATCGCGTCGAGGCGCGCGCGCACCGCCTCAAAGCGCGCGCCGGAGAACATATCCTTCAGCGGCCGCTCGGCCTCGCCGCGGAAGGACACCCGCAGCTCGCGGCGCAGCAGCGGCATCAGCAGGCTGTCGCCGGGCTGCAGCGCGGCGGCAGTGTCCTCGTCGAGCAGCTCGCGATGCGCTGCGGCCGGCTGGTCGAGGCCATCCAGCAGCGCCTGCCAGCGGCCGCGCAGCGCGCCGAGGTGCGCCAGCGCCGCCTCGCGCTTGCCGCTGACGATGGCGTCGTCCTCGTCCGAAGCCTCGTATTCTTTGACCTGGCGCAGCTCGGGCATCTCGCCGCGCAGGTAGTCGGCGAAGGCATCGAGCATGCGCAGCTTGTTGTTCATCGACTGCACGATGTTGATCCGCTCGATGCCCTCGGAATACTCGGCCAGGCGATCCAGCGGGATCACCACGTCCTCGTTGATCTTGAAGGCATTGGTGTGCGCGGCGATCGCCGCGGTGCGCGAGCGATCCAGCCAGAAGCGCCGGCGCGCCTCGGCGGAGACGGCGATGAAACCCTCGGCGCCGCGGGCGTTGACGATGCGCACCATCTGCGAGGTGCAGCGGCCGAGGGCGTCCTCGTCGTCGCTGACCACATCGGCCAGCAGCAGCATCTTCGGCAGCTCGCCGCGGGCGGCTTTCGGGCTGTACTTGACCGCCTTCACGTAGCGATCATCGAGGTGTTCCAGTCCGGAGAGCATCACGCCGTCGAGGCTGTCAACATAGTCCTTGACCTCGACGATGGCCGGCACCGCGGAGCGCAGATCGCGGCCGTAAAATTCCATGCACACGGTGCGGATGTGCGCTGGCATGCGGTGCACGATGAAACGCGCCGAAGTGATCAGGCCGTCGCAGCCCTCTTTCTGCACGCCGGGCAGGCCGCCGAGCAATTTGTCGGTGACATCCTTGCCGAGGCCCTCTTTGCGCAGCGCGCTGCCGGGGAATACCAGCAGCTCGGGCTCGGCCGCCGGGGTGCGGCCATCGGCGCGGTAACGACTGACGCGAAAGCGCACCGTGGGCTGCTCGTGGATCTTGCCGAGGTTGTGTTCGAGGCGCTCGACCTCCATCCACAGGCCGTCCGGGGTGACCATGCGCCAGCTGGCGAGGTTGTCCAGCGTGGTGCCCCAGAGCACCGCTTTCTTGCCGCCGGCGTTCATCGCCACGTTGCCGCCGATGGTCGAGGCGTCCTGCGAGGTCGGGTCGACGGCAAAGGCGTAGCCGGCGGCGCTGGCCACCTCGGAGACGCGCCGGGTGACCACCCCGGCGCCGGCGCGCACGGTGGCGATCTCGCCATCGACGCCGGGCAACGCGCGCATCTCCACCGCGCCGAGCTGCTCCAGCTTCTCGGTGTTGATTACCGCGGTGTCGGCGTACAGCGGGATCGCGCCGCCGGTGTAGCCGGTGCCGCCGCCGCGCGGGATGATCGTCAGCCCCAGCTCGATGCAGGCCTGTACCACCGCCTGCACCTCTTCCTCGCTGTCCGGGCTGATCACCACCAGCGGGTATTCGACGCGCCAGTCGGTGGCATCGGTGACGTGGGAGACCCGCGCCAGACCGCCGAAGTCGACGTTATCGCGGTGGGTGGCCCGCGCCAGCCGCGACTGGGCGCGCTTGCGCAGGGCGACGTGGTGGTCGAGACCGGCCTCGAAATCGCGCACCGCATCGCGCGTGCGACCGAGCAGCTCGGCGGCCAGGGCATTGCCATTCAGGCGCAGCAGGATCTGGTCGAGGCGATGGTGCAGCGCGCCGACCAGCGCCGCGCGGCGGCGGCGGTTGGCGAGCAGGTCATCCTGAATGTAGGGGTTGCGCACCACCACCCACATATCGCCGAGCACCTCGAAGAGCATGCGCGCGGAGATGCCGGTGCGGCGCTGGCCGCGCAGCGCGCACAGGTCGTCCCAGGCGCGCTCGCCGAGAAAGCGAATGACGATCTCGCGGTCGGAAAAGGAGGTGTAGTTGTAGGGGATCTCGCGCAGGCGCTGCGGCTGTCGCTGGGGGGATGTCGCGTTCATTTAAGCGGGGGACGCATCTTGCAAAGATTGCGGATTCTATCGCCGAGTCATTGTTGTCTCAAATATACTTACAGAATAATCATTGCTTTATTCAATAGTAAGCATCGCCCGACACCGGGCCGCAGCAGGTTTCGCCGGCCTGCTGATGCGAATGCGGATTACCGCGGGCGGAAAAAAACAAAGCCCGCGCGAGGCGGGCTTTGCAGAGATGGCTGGGGGTGAGGGATTCGAACCCCCGTTGACGGAGTCAGAGTCCGTAGTCCTGCCGCTAGACGAACCCCCAACAAACTGTGTCGCGCGGTGCTGGCAGAAGCGGCGCGTCGAGGCGGCGCACGCATTCAGCGCGCGCCAACTCGCCAAGTGAGATCAGCGCTTGGAGAACTGCGTCGCGCGGCGTGCTTTGCGCAGGCCGACCTTTTTGCGTTCCACGGCGCGGGCGTCGCGGGTCAGGAAACCCGCCTGACGCAGCGGAGTGCGCAGCTCTTCATCGTAGGACAGCAGTGCGCGGGCGATGCCGAGGCGAATCGCGCCCGCCTGGCCGCTGCCACCACCGCCTTCAACGCTGATGCGGAAGTTGAAGTTGTCCAGCAAGTCCGCGGTTTCCAGCGGCTGACGAACGATCATCCGCGCGGTCTCGCGGCTGAAGTATTCGTCCAGTGCGCGACCGTTGACGGTGATCTCACCGCCGCCCCGGGTCATGAAAACGCGCGCTGCGGAGGTCTTGCGGCGGCCGGTGCCGTAGTACTGCTGTTCAGCCATAGTCTCTTTATATCGCTCTGGTTGGCGCTTAGATGTCCAGCGCCTGGGGCTGCTGGGCGGCGTGTCCGTGTTTGGGGCCGGCATAGATCTTCAGCTTGCGCTGCATGGCGCGACCCAGCGGGTTCTTCGGCATCATGCCCTTGACCGCCAACTGAATGATGCGCTCCGGCGCTTTCTGCTGGAGCTTCTCGAAGTTGGTCGACTTCAGGTTGCCGATATAACCGGTGTGGTGGTGATACATCTTGTCGCGCGACTTGTTGCCGGTCACGCGCACCTTCTCGGCGTTGACCACGACGATGTAGTCACCGGTGTCCACATGCGGCGTGTACTCGGGCTTGTGCTTGCCGCGCAGGCGCCGCGCAATCTCGGTGGCGAGACGGCCGAGGGTCTTGCCCTCCGCGTCGACCACATACCACTGGCGCTTTACCTCGGCGGGTTTGGCACTAAAGGTCTTCATCCAAGGCTCCAGAAAGCGTTGTGTGCGTCTGCGAGCCGGAACCCGACCGCAGAAAAGCGCGCGAGTGTACTGGACTGGCCACAGACTGGCAAGCGCCGCCGAGGTTCGCTGCTCGGGCGGCACACCCGGCGCTTGCAAATGCTGCGAACCACGGGTAAAAAAATGGCGCGGCCTTTGCGGGGCCGCGCCGAATCCACCGAAGGAGGATGGAGGAGGAGGAAACCTGTGAAGCCAGGCAGAGACACCCAGGCTGAACGGTGCCGCGGCCAAGTACTCCACTTCTGTCACACCAAGCAACGAGAATCACAACAACGAGTACAAAGCTGAGGGGGCCACGCCCCCTTTTTCTTTGCTCTCTGGGGCTTTATGTAGCACATGCGGCAGAAATGAAAAGAGAAACACTTGGCAGCCGCGCACTGAACCGGGCACCAGCATCGCTCTCAGCCCTGCCGGACTTCAAAATCGTGCGTGATTTCAACCGCCTTGCCGAGCATGATCGACGCTGAGCAGTACTTTTCAGCGGACAGAGCAACCGCCCGCTGCACATGCTTTTCAGAGATGCCGTCACCGACCACAACAAAATGCGCATGGATACGGGTAAACACCGCCGGCACCGCGTCGGCCCGCTGCGCCTCGATCTCGACCCAGCAATCGCTCACCGGCTGGCGGGATTTCTGCAGGATCAGCATCACGTCGATCGCCGAGCACCCACCCATGCCCAGCAGCAGCATTTCCATCGGCCGGGCACCGAGATCGCGCCCACCGACATCCGGCGAGGCATCCATAACCAGTGCGTGGCCACTGCCGGTCTCACCGACAAAGGTCATGTTATCCAGCCACTTAACGCGTGCGCGCATGAAAATCCCCTCTAAACTTCACAATTACATCATGTGCAAAATTACCAAACGCACAAACTGGAATGACAAGTCGACACTTTAAAAACAACGACTTGCCACCGACAAATCATTCTGGATATAGTCCCGAAGATCAGGCTCGACGAACGGAGAACCCGACGATGTTGCCCCCCCGAAATATACCAAAACAGGCTGAATGGCTGGATACCTTCCTGCGCCACAGCCATCGCCGGCAGTACGCCAGCAAAACCACGATCATCCACCACGGCGACAAGCCCGACACGCTCTACTACATCATCGATGGCTCGGTGAGCGTGGTCATGGAGGACGATGAGGGGCGCGAGATCATCCTCGCCTACCTGAACAAGGGTGACTTCTTCGGCGAAATGGGCCTGTTCGACGAAGACAGCCAGCGCAGCGCCTGGGTGGTCGCGCGCACCGCCTGCGAGCTGGCCGAAATCAACTACGAGCAATTCAAGCGGCTCGCCCAGCAGTCGCCGGACATCATGTTCGCACTGGCCTCGCAGATGGCGGCGCGCCTGCGCAAGACCAGCACCAAGGTGAAGGATCTGGCCTTCCTCGACGTCACCGGACGAGTCGCCGCGACGCTGCTCGACCTGGCCAAATCGCCGGATGCCATCACCCACCCGGACGGCATGCAGATCCGCATCACCCGCCAGGAGATCGCCCGCATCGTCGGCTGTTCGCGGGAGATGGTCGGGCGGGTGCTCAAAGAGCTGGAGGAGCGCGAGCTGATCCACGCCCACGGCAAGACCATGGTGATCTACGGCACTCGTTGAGCCTCGCCGCCGCGGATGATCCGAAAGCCGCCGCTGTAACGGCGGCTTTTTTGCGTCCGCCGCCCGGGCGGGCAATCAGTCGGCAAACAGCTCGCGCAACCTGTCACCCGGCTCGGGCACGCGCATAAAGGCCTCGCCGACCAGAAAGGCGTGCACCCCGTGCGCGCGCATCCGCGCCACATCCGCGCGCTGGTGGATGCCGGATTCGGTGACCAGCAGCGCCCCCTGCGGCAGCATGTCGAGCATATCGGTGGTGGTGTCGAGGCTCACCTCAAAAGTGCGCAGATTGCGATTGTTGATGCCGATCAGCTCGCAGCCGAGCGCGACTGCGCGGCGCATCTCGGCGCGATCGTGCACCTCCACCAGCACATCCATGCCCAACTCGCCGGCGCGCAGGTGAAGCCGCTCCAGCGTGGCATCGTCCAGCGCCGAGACGATCAGCAGCACGCAGTCGGCGCCGATCGCCCGCGCCTCGTCGATCTGATAGGCATCGACCAGAAAATCCTTGCGGATCACCGGCAGCTCGCAGGCGTCGCGCGCCGCGCGCAGATAATCCTCGTGGCCCTGAAAAAAATCCCGATCGGTGAGCACCGACAGGCAGGCCGCGCCGCCGCGCGCGTAGCTGCGCGCGATTTCGGCGGGGCGAAAATCCTCGCGCAGCACCCCCTTCGACGGCGATGCCTTTTTGATCTCGGCGATCACCGCCGCCTCGCCGGCGGCGATCTTCGCCCGCAGCGCCGCACCGAAGCCGCGCGGCGGCGTCTGCCCGGCGGCGCGCTCGCGCAGCTGCTCGACCGGCACCGCTGCAGCGCGCTCGGCGATCTCCTCGCGCTTGCGGGCGATGATCTTCTGCAGAATGTCCGGCGTGCCGCTCATGCGCCCTCCGCAAAACTCTGGCTGACCTCGACCAGCCGCGCCAGCCGCTCGCGCGCCGAGCCGTCATCGATAGCCTTGCCAGCGCTCTCGATGCCCTCGGCGATGCTGGCCGCAACGCCGGCCACGTACAGCGCCGCACCGCTGTTGAGCAACACCATGTCGCGCGGCGCGCCGCGCTGGCCATCGAGCAGTGCGCGGATGGTCGCCAGGCTCTCGTCGGCATCGGCCACCTGCACCGCGGCCAGCGGCGCGCGCGACAGACCGAAGTCCTCCGGCGCGATGCGGTAGCGGCGGATCTCGCCATCCTTCAGCTCGGCGACCTCGGTCGGCGCATTGAGGCTGATCTCGTCCATGCCGTCCTCGGCGTGCACCACCATCACGTGGCGGCTGCCGAGCAGGCGCAGCACCTCGGCCAGCGGCTCGACCCACTCGCCGGCGTAGACGCCGAGCAGCTGGTTGGGCGCGCCGGCCGGATTGGTCAGCGGGCCGAGCACGTTGAAAATGGTGCGCACGCCCATCTCGCGGCGCGGGCCGATGGCGTGTTTCATCGCCGCGTGATGCTTGGGCGCGAACATGAAACCGACGTCGGCGCGCTCGACGCAGGCGGCGATCTGTGCCGGTGTCAGATCGAGATTCACCCCGGCGGCTTCGAGCAGATCGGCGGCGCCGGATTTCGACGACACCGAGCGGTTGCCGTGCTTGGCCACCTTGGCGCCGGCCGCGGCGGCGACCAGCGAACAGGCGGTGGAGACGTTGAAGGTGCCGGAGGCATCGCCACCGGTGCCGACGATATCGACCAGATTCGGCAGATCGATCTCCACCCGGGTGGCCAGCTCGCGCATCACCGCGGCAGCGGCGGCCACCTCGGCGACCGTCTCGCCCTTCATGCGCAAGCCGACGAGGAAGCCGCCGATCTGCGCCGGGGTCGCTTCGCCGGTCATGATCTGCCGCATCACCGCGGTCATCTCATCGCCGCCGAGGTCGCGGCGTTCGATCACCGCGGCGATGGCCTGTTGCACGTTCATCTCTGCTTCTCCGTACTCTTTCGCTACATGGCGAGGAAGTTGCGCAGCAGGTCGTGGCCGTGCTGCGTGAGGATCGATTCGGGGTGGAACTGCACGCCCTCGATGGCCAGCTCGCGGTGGCGCAAACCCATGATTTCGTCGAACTCGCCGTCCGCCGTCCGGGTCCACGCGGTGATCTCCAGACACGCCGGCAGCGAGTCGCGCTCGACCACCAGCGAGTGGTAGCGGGTCGCCTCGAAGGGATTGCAGAGCCCGGCGAAAACCCCGCCATCCGCGTGGTGCACCATCGAGGTCTTGCCGTGCATGATCTCCCCGGCGTGCACCACGCGACCGCCGAATGCCTGGCCGATGCTCTGGTGGCCGAGGCACACGCCGAGAATCGGCAGCTGGCCGGCAAAGTGGCGGATCGCGGCCATCGAGATGCCGGCCTCGTTGGGGGTGCAGGGGCCGGGGGAAACCATGATGCGCGCCGGGGCGAGTCGCTCGATGTCGTCGAGGTCCAGCTCATCGTTGCGGCGCACTTCGACCTCGGCCCCCAGTTCGCCGAGGTACTGCACCAGGTTGAAAGTGAAGGAATCGTAGTTGTCGATCATCAGGATCATGATGCGTCCATCCTGTGCGGCCGCGCGCAGCGCGCGGCGGCCTTCAATTCGGGGGCGGCTCAGCCGTCGAGATGACCGGAATCGAGGCCGCGCTCGGCCAGCGCCACGGCGCGGAACACCGCGCGACCCTTATTCATGGTCTCGGCCCACTCATTCTCCGGCAGCGAGTCGTAGACGATGCCGGCGCCGGCCTGGATATTCAGCGTGCCATCCTTGATCACCGCGGTGCGGATCGCGATGGCGGTATCCATATTGCCCTGCCAGCCCAGGTAGCCGACGGCGCCGGAGTAGACCCCGCGCTTGACCGGCTCCAGCTCATCGATGATCTGCATGGCGCGGATCTTCGGCGCCCCGGAGACCGTGCCCGCGGGGAAGGTGGCGCGCAGCACATCCATCGCCGACAAGCCCTCGCGCAGCCTGCCGACCACGTTGGAAACGATGTGCATCACGTGCGAGTAGCGCTCGATGGTCATCTTGTCGGTCAGCTCGACGCTGCCGATCTCGGCCACCCGGCCGGCATCGTTGCGGCCCAGATCGATCAGCATCAGATGCTCGGCCAGCTCTTTGGGGTCGGCCAGCAGCTCGGCTTCGAGCGCGCGATCCTCGGCCTCGTCGCGACCGCGCGGGCGGGTGCCGGCGATCGGCCGCACGGTGACTTCACCATCCTCCAGCCGCACCAGAATCTCCGGCGACGCGCCGACCACCTGGTGATCGCCGAGATCGAGAAAATACATGTACGGCGAGGGATTGAGCATCCGCAGCGCGCGATAAAGCTCCAGCGGCCGCGCCGCGTAGGGGATCGACAAGCGCTGCGAGAGCACCACCTGCATGCAGTCGCCATCGGTGATGTAGCGACGGATGCGCTCCACCGCAGCCTTGTAGCCGGCCTCGGTGAAGCCGGAGGTGAAATCCGACTCTTCGACCTCGCGCGGCCGGTGCGGCGGCGGAAAGGGCACCGGGCGGCGCATCTGCGATTCGATGTCGCGCAGGCGCTGTTCGGCGAGCGCCAGCGCGGCCGGCCGCTGCGGGTCGGCGAGCACGATGATGTGCAGCTTGCCGGAGAGATTATCGAAAACCACCACCTCCTCGGAGAGCATCAGCAGGATATCCGGCGTGCCCATCGGATCGGGCTTGTCGCCGGCGCTCGCGCGCGGCTCGATGTAGGCGATGGTCTCGTAGCCGAAGTAGCCCACCAGCCCGCCGGTAAACTTGGGCAGGCCGGGCAGTTCGGGCACGCGGAAATCGCGCTGATAGCGCTCGATCCAGGCCAGCGGATCGGCGACCTGCTCCTCGCTGAGGATGGCGCCGTCGCGCAGCAGGCTGACGCGCTGGCCGCACACCCGCAGATGGGTGCGGCAGGGCAGGCCGATGATCGAGTAGCGGCCCCACTTCTCCCCGCCCTGCACCGACTCCAGCAGGTAGCTGTAGGGTTGCGCGGCGAGCTTGAGATAGGTGGACAGCGGCGTGTCGAGATCGGCGAGCACTTCGCGGCTGACAGGAATGCGGGTGTACCCCTGGCGGGCACAGGCGTCGAACTGTTCTGGGGTCATGGCGCTACTTCAGTTTTTCTCGATGTACAAGGGCGAACGTCGGACGACAATCAGACGCGCCATCGCCAATCGAGAGTCAAAATGAAGTCGCAGCCCATAGTGATCGCCGTTGCGCCGTGCCGATAGGCCCGGACGCTGAATCGGTGGATTTTGTGGCCGCGCATCATAACCCGAAAGCGCGAGAGAGCGTCAAGCGCCCTCCCGCGCCCCGCGGTCAACCCGGTTCGCCGCCGGCTCGGCCGCAGCCCGCTCAGGGCGCCGCGCGATACTCGATGTGCAGCACTGGCGCGCTGTCCTCGCCAGCCTCGCGCGACTCGGCGACGCGCTCGCCGCTGCCGCCGACGATCAGCGCCAGCGCATTGCCGGAGCGCCAGCCGGGGCGATCGACGATCTCCTGCACAACGGCGGACAGATCGGCCGTGCGCTGCGCTTCGCCGGCGTCGCCGACGCGCCGCCATGCGGGCGGACGCCAACTGACCCGCGCCGCCGTGGTGGCGCGACCGCTGATGTTACCGACGCGCTCGCGGAACAGCGCCGCATCGTCGACCGCCTCGCCGCGCAGCCACAGCTCGGTGGGCACGGCGTCCGCCTCATCGGCGCTGAACTGCACCCAGGCGGCCGTAATCCGCGCGCCCTGCGGCACCGTCACATCGCTGAAGCGCAGCCCGGTCAGCTGCTGAGTGCCGTGGTCGTCGACCATCTCCAGATCATCGCTGCCGGTGCGCACCCGCGCGTCGCCGAGGCGCTCCTCGGCATCGTCGCGATAGCGCTGCATGCGACGCTCGAAGCGCATCTCGCCCAGCGGGCCGCTGGTGATGACGAAATCCGCAGTGGCCAGCGCGCTGGGCAGATAGCCCTCGCTGTAGCAGATCGCCTGTAGCCGCGCGTCCGTCTGCAGCCGGATTGCCGAGCTGTAGCGCGGCGCCGAGCGATCCGGCCGACTGCCGTCGAGGCTGTAGTGGATGCGCGACGCCGGCGTGGCGCAGTCCAGACCGACCCGCACGGCGTCCAGATAACGCCCGCCGTCCGGGCTGATGCGCGGCGCCGATGCCGCTGGCACAGCGCCGTCGCGGTACTCGATCAGCAGGCTGGCAGCGCCGCCGCGGCTGCCGTCGTAGGCATCGGCCACGCGCCGGCCCCGACCATCGATGACGAAAGCCATCGCATTGCCCGCGCGCCAGCCGGGCTGGCCGACCAGCTCCTGCACGATGGCGGCGATATCCGCGCTGCGCTGTGCCGCCGCGCGCTCGCCGATGCGCCGCCACGGCGGCGGTTGCCAAGCGACCCGCGCGGCGGTGCGCGGACGCTTGTCGATGTCTCCCGCACGGCGCGAGAAGGGCCGCGCATCGGCCTGCGCCAGCCCCCGGATCCGCAGCCGGGCGTCGCCGGAATCGCGCTCGTCGGCGCTGAATTGCAGGCTGGCGGAGACGATCGTCACCCCCGCCGGCACGCTGACGTTGCGAAAGCGCAGCGCGACCAGATGCGCCTTGCCGCCCTCCTCCACCATATCCAGATCCGGGCTGTACAGCGCGACCCGGCGGCCCACCTGCTCGGCATCATCGGCGGCGGCGCTGATCCGCACTTCGACGCGCTGCGCACCATCGCCACCGCGCGTCGGATCGAGCGGAAAGTCGTCGTCGACATCATTTACACCATCGTTGTCGTCATCGACATCGGCGTTGTTGCCGACGCCATCGCCATCGGTATCCAGGCTTTCGCCCGGATCCAGCGGCAAGGCATCGTCGACATCCGCCACGCCATCGCCGTCGTCATCCGCGTCGCAGCTGTCGCGCTGGCCGTCGCCATCGCTGTCCGGCCGGCCGGGGCCGCAGTCGCTGGCGTACTCGACGTGCAACACCGGCACATGCCGCATGCCGGCGCGCCGCGCGCCGTCGTAGGAATAGGCGACGCGCCGTCCCACGCCATCGATGATCAACACCACCGCGTTACCGCTGGCCCAGCCGGGGCGCGCGACGATCTCTTGCAGAATCGCCGCCAGATCGCTGCTGCGCTGCGCCTCGCCGCGGTCGCCGACGCGCTCCCAGGCATCCGGCACCCAGCTGCTGTGAGCGGCGGTCAGCGGCCGCTCGGACAGATTGTCGCGTGCGCCGCTGAAGGCTGGTGCGTGATCGCTGGCCTGGCCGCGGATGCCGAACAGGCTGGGCACATCGTCCGTCTCGTCGACGCTGAACTGGACCCAGGCGCGCTGGATCACCGCAGCGGGCGGGATGCTCAGATCGGTGAAGCGCAGGCCGACGATCTGCTGTTCGCCATCGTTGTCGGTGATCTCCAGATCGCGGCTGCCGGGGGAGGCGCTGATGCCGCTGAGCAGCTCTTCACTGTCGCCCAGCGGACTGGCCACGGCGCGCGTCAATCGCTGCAGCTCGCCGGGCGGCGGCTCGATCCGCAGCTGCGTGGCCTGGCTGGCGCGGTTGTCCTGCGGCTGCGGATCGGCGCTGTCCGAAGTCACCTCGGCAGCCAGGCGCAGCTCGGCGCTGGCCGCTTCATCGACCGTCACCGCAATGCTGATCCGCCGTTCGCCGCCGGCCGGGATATCGCCCAGCGAGCAGCGCGACATGGCACCCGGGTCCTCGTCGCAGCCGTTGCTGCTGACAAAGCTCACGGCATCCGGCAGCAGCTGGCTGAGCAGTGCGTTCTGCGCCGCCTGCGGGCCGGCGTTGCGCACCGTCAGGGTGTAGCTGAGCGGGTCGCCGGGGGAGACCGGATCGGCGCTATCGACGATCTCGATGGACAGATCGGCGGAGGCGTCGAGCACCCGATAGGCATGCGTCACCTGGCTGGCATTGCCGGCGTTATCGACGGCGCGCAGGCTGTACTGCTTGTCGCCGGCGCTGGCGGTGTCGATGGCCGCGCCGCTGGCGGTGCCGGCATCGCTGCTGGCGACGCCGGAGAGGGTATCGCTGACGCTCCACTCGGCGAGCACCACGCTGTCGAGCGCGTATTCAGCGCCATCGGCCGGCGCGCGCAGCGCCAGCGATGGCGGCGTGGCATCGCGCTTGACGGTGACGCTCTCGCTGGCCGTGCCGCCGGCGGAGCTGGCCTCGCAGGTGAAGGTCACAGCGGCGCTGTCCTCAACAAGGCTCACCGCATCGCAGCCGCTGCTGGCGCTGATCGCCGATTCGCCGTCGCTGACGCTCCAGCTGACGCGGACATCGCCGGTGTACCAGCCGTTGTCGCCCAGGCTGCCGGTCACCGTCGGGCTGATCAGCGGCGGGGTGCTGTCGCCGGCGGCGATCACCCGGTAGCCGTGCGCCACCGTCGCGGTGTTGCCCGCATTGTCGGTGGCGCTGACCGAGTAGGTCTTCGCGCCGGGACTGGCGGTGTCGATGGCGGCGCCGTCATCGCTGCTGCCGCTCGCGCTGGCCACGCCGGACTGCGCGTCGCTGACGCTCCACGCCGCATTCACCGCACTGCCAAGCGGGTACTCGGCGGCATCGGCCGGGCTGCTCAGGCTGATCAGCGGGGCGCTCGCGTCGCGCCGGATGGTGATGCTGTCGCTGGCGCTGCCGCCGGCGGAGCTGGCTTCGCAGGTGAAGGTCACCGCGGCGGTGTCTTCGACAAGGCTCACCGCCTCGCAGCCACTGCTGGCGGTCACGGCGGACTCGGCGTCGACCACGGCCCAGCTCACGCCGACATCGCTGATGTACCAGCCGTTGTCGCCCTCGGTGCCGCTGACGGTGGCGGTGATCAGCGGCGGCGTGGTGTCGCCGGGCGCTGTGTCGCAAGCGGTGCTGGCGTCCAGATTGGCCGCCCCGGGACTGATGCAGACGCGGCTGAAGTCGGCGCTGTTGTCGTCGCTGTCGGCGCCATCCGGCAGGCGCGACAGGCCGACGCGGGCAATGCTGTTGCTGTCGGCACTGCTGCCGCCGCCGACGCCGCTGCCCTCGGTGAAGGGTGCGACCGTGTCGCCCTCGTAGCTGAGCGCGTCCAGCAGCGCGTCGCCCAGCAGCAGCGCCACCGCATCCGGCGCGCCGTTCTGGATCAGGTTGCTGTCGGGTGAGGCGTCAAAATCGCAGTTGGCGACGTTGCCGGGATCGCCGCAGATCACGAAATAATCGCCAGCGGCCAGCGACAGCGCCGGCAGCGGGATGCTGCGGTAAACCCCGCTGCCACCGCCGTTGACCAGTTGCACGAGATAGCCATCCAGCGACACGCTGTCGGGGCCGGTGTTTTTCAGCTCGATGAACTCGCCGCGGTCGCTGCCGGGCTGGTCGTAATCCAGCTCATTGATCAGCACGGCGGCGGCCGCCACACCCGGCAGCGCACACAGGCCAGACAGCAGAACAGCCATTGAAATGACCATCGATCGGGTTCGCCGAATGGCCGCAGAGCGAGCGGCAAAGCCGCGAAATACAGATGAGATCCGAGCGCGGATGCGCCCCGGAATACGGGACAGACTAGCCATGTGAACACTCCTTGTTCTGGCTGTTTGAGGGGCCGAAACGGCCGCGATGTGACTCCATTCACAGACTATGAATACCACCCGGGCGAGCGACCTGTCTACGCCAGGCGCAAAAAAAGCGCCGAAATCCGGCGCTTTGCTGTGCTTGTTCTCAGGCGGTGCGGGTCGCTTTTACGACCCGCACCGCGTAGCGGACGCCGTCGCTCAGTTGCCGCCTGGCAGGCCCCGGCGGCGCCTTGCCACCGTGACTCATACCGCGCCATTTTCCTGACTTTTTAATCAGTTACCGCGCCGCGGCAACTCCCGCCCGGC
>Ga0207752_1000708_pt1 | contig 15563 bp, 11 predicted proteins | sample Pon2CUnioCityCA_6_FD_187272 | JGI IMG/M metagenome (GOLD analysis project Ga0207752, IMG submission 187272) | Marine sediment microbial community from Union City, CA, USA - Pond 2C Sediment 2 (SPAdes) | ecosystem: Environmental > Aquatic > Marine > Intertidal zone > Salt pond sediment ...
GTAAGGTGGATTGGCGCCGTCGGGAAACTCCATCCGAACGTCCCAGAACAAGGTGGCTGGCGTCCAGTCGCGCTCGAAGCTGGCGACGTAAGTGAGTGGCTTGATCGAAGAGCCTGGTTGGCGGCAGCGCAGCGCGACGTTGACCTGACCGTCAATCGTCTCGTCGTTGAAATCGGCGGAGCCAACCATAGCCAGGATGTGACCGCTTGTTGGATCGAGGGCGACGAGCGCGCCGTTGGTGGCGTTGCGATCCACAAGCGCTGCCATCCCCTCGCGCACAGCCTGCTCGGCCTTCGCTTGCAAGTCAGGATCGAGGGTGGTATGGATGCGCAGCCCAGCGCCGCGGTAGAGGGCCTCTGGACCGTATAGCTCCTCGACGATTCGCCGCACGTATACGACGAAGTGAGGTGCGATGTCCACGTCAAGCTGGGGCGCTTTGAACGAGTAGTTGCGCATCGCCGCAGTTGCCTGCTCTGCTTGCGCTGTCGTGATGTGACCGTCTTCGACCATCAAGGCCAAAACGTCCTCGTGACGGGAAATCGCCCGCTCGAGGCCCCCACCGAAAGGGTCATACGTGGCGGGTAACTGCGGCAGACCGGCGAGAAAAGATGCCTGGGCCAGTGTCAGGTCGGCGGCGTCGGTTTCAAAGTAGGTTTCGGCCGCAGCCTGGATGCCGTAAGCCCGGTTGCCGTAGTTGAGTTCGTTGAGGTAGATTTCGAGGATAGTCTCCTTCGAGTAGACTCGGGTCAACTCGGCCGCAAGTATAATCTCTTTAATTTTGCGGTCGGCAGATTGCTCGAAGCGCTGGTCCGGGAGCAAGACCATACGTGCCAGCTGTTGCGGGATCGTGCTGGCGCCGGAGACGATCTCACGCTCGGTCAGTACATAGTAGATAGCCCGGGCCATCGCTACGGGATCGAAACCCGGGTGAACCCAGAAGTCGCGGTCCTCTGTGGCGATGGTCGCGTTTACAACGTGATCCGAAATCTCCTCCAGCGGAACGTACGTCCGCCGTCCACCCTCAGGATCCATAACCTCATAAAGCAGTTGCCCCTCACGGTCGTAGATCTTACTGCTGACGAACGCTGTCCGCTGGCTCTGGAGCTCTCTTGGTGACGGGAGGTCGTTCGCAATCGTGACGTACCCCACGACCGCTGCGGCGACACCGATGAAGAAGGTGACGACCATAACGGCCACCGCCGCAAAGCCGACCTTCAATACGAGAAGTCCCCACTGACGGCCCTGCTTCCGCGCCGGCTGGCTGCTGGCGGGTGGACGGGGCGGCCGCCGCGGTGGGCGGTATCCAGGACGCTGTGGTGGCGGCACGTCGCGAGCCCTTTGGGCATGCGGGTTTGCCCTTCCGGTGGCCCGGTCAATGCGAAGGGTGGGAGCCGGGTTATCGGCAGATGAGGCTGTCTCTTCCGATGGTCCGGCAGATACCTTTGGCACCGGCTGCGTATCGGCCAGCTCTTCGGATCGGGCCCTCGACCCGGTCTCTTGATGCGAACCAGGCTCCTGCTCGTTTCGCGCTGTATCCAAGTGATTCTCTTCAGGCATACGTTGTCTCTACTATCCTAGACGAAAACCAGCCGGGCTAGGTTCCGCGACGGGCGTCGATTATAGCAAGCATGGTATCGATGGCAAGTGGTGGTTCCAATCGAGTGAAGGGATGGGAGAAGGCCAGACGTAAGGAGGCCCGGGACCGCGCGAGGATCCGTTGGCTACCCCTCGTCACTGGTTCTGGCGACGACGGGAACGTAAAGATATCTGGTCAGGTTCAGGTAGACGTATACGTGACCGCCGAGATCAACGACCTTGTTTCCCGCCCCGTCCCGTGCGTGGATCGAGAGCCAGACGCCCTGGTTATCCACAGATGAACAGTCCCAACCCCACTGATACGGAGGCGTGAGGTCGTCGCCGAGATGGTGCCAACGGTCGTCGTAGGCGGCGTGAAACTCCACGAGCTCGATACTATCCTGTTCTTCGCTGGTCTCGTCGTTGACCTCAGCCTCAATCGTCAAAGGACAGGTATAGACAGTCGTATTCCCTGCGGGCGACGTGATCCGACCGGTTAGCGTCGTTGTCAGCGGGACCCGTTCCCAGCTGAGCCGAACGAGAGCGGCGCCCAGATTCTCATAATGCTCCAGCTTCAGCTCGTGGTGGCCCTCGTCCAGGTCAACCTCGGGCTTGAACGTCGCTACCTGATCTTGCCACTCGTCTACAATGCGGTCGTCGTCGACCCACAGGCGCACGCCGTCATCGGCAGACAGGACGAATCGCCAGCGTCCGGCGTCGAAAGGCACACTTCGCTCGAATCGAGAGCTGAAGTGGTCGTTCGGCAGAGTAGTCGCTGGGGCTCCATAACCCCAGTCGCGGTCCAGGAAACCGACCCCTTCGTTGACGGTAGCGACGGGCTCCCCCCACAGGGCCTGATTGCCCCAGTGCTGAGCATACCAGCGAGAGCTGTCCCGAGGTTCCCGCGGGAGGTCAAAGCCGGGCCCCCACCACAGGACAGTCAAGTAGGCGTCACGCACGTCCTCGCGATACTCGATTTCCAGTCTATGGTAACCGCTCTCGATGTGCCGTGTCGCATGGGGCTGGTCAGGCGTCTCCCAGCCGTCTATCACCGTCTCCCCATCGATCTTGAGGCGAGCGCCATCATCGTAGTTCAGCAGGAAGGTGTAATCGCCACCGGCGAAGTCTATCTCGTGGGAGAAGCGAGCGCTAAAGTGATCGTGGGGACATCCACTGCCGGGCGCCTCCTCCCCCCAATTTCCGAAGATGTATGTGCTGTCGAGGCGAGAATTGAGGCACTTCGTCGTCAACTGGTCGTCGCTATAATACTCCACCACCCACCCGTTCTGAACAGGGTTGTGCAACCACCCGCTCACCGTCCCATAGTTCGATCCGACACACCAGTCGTTGACGTCGATGGTATTGAGGCCGGTGCTGGAGTTGTTCTGTTCGATGACGGCGATTGTACCATTCCCAGCAGCGTCTACGTCTGAGGCGACCACGACGGAGGTGTGCCCATAGGTCGACGTGGAGCCGTAGCTAAGGACGTCATCGGGCTCGGGTGCACGTCCGGCCTGGCAATTGGGTACCTTCTCGAGGAGGTCGCCGGAGTAGTGCCAGACGACCTCACTGCCGTCGGCGAGGTAGGGGGGGATGTCGTACGCAAGGTACAGGAACCTCTTGCTCAACTCGGGACACTGCCACTCAATCTGACTCACGCCGGCCCCGAAATTCGCGAAGGCAGCGGGGCCGAGGTCAGCCCAAGGCCGCGGTCCGCATGCCTTCATGCCCCGGTATTCGGCTCCAAGCGGATAGGCCGACCTTCCGGTGGCTGCGTGGTAGTTGTTGGCGTCGCATTCCCCACTCCACCAGGACGGATAGGGCAGGTCGGACGTGACGGCGTTTGCGGCAGTCAGCATTTTTGAGTCGAGATTCGAGGGGGGCAAGCTCTGTTCCATCGCCGCCAGGCTCGTCGACGGCCGATCCAGGTCGTCACTACGCAGCGTCGTGTCCGAGAATGGATCGGTTGATTGCGGCTGGACGCCTGCGCTGCCCTCTAATTCCTGGCTTGCTCTGACGATCCAGATTCGACTCCCTGCCTCGATGACCCATTCTGTGATGGCTATGCGGGTCGGTGACGCGCCGCGGACATAGAGTTCCTCCTCACTCCTCAGGCCGGTCACGTCCTTCCCAAACAGACGTATCGCGGGGCCATCTTCTGGGTCTCCATCCCGGGCTGTCCGATATGCCTCAAGAGCCGGGCGGTAGGCGACTTCGCCGTTGGGCGCAGCTGTTGGCAGGGACTCGGTCGGCGGCTTCAATCCGAAGGGGACGGCGGTGATCGAGAGTTCCTTGTAGAGCGGGACTCTCTCGACGGCCGCTGCTATCTGGATGGCGGTATTCGGGTCTGAGGTCGCAAAATCGGGATCGGATAGAAAGGAGGTGCTCAGTTGAAGGCCTACCCCGTCGAGGGAGAACGCGGCTGTTGACGATAGCGCGTTCTTCGAGGTAGACGCAGCAAGGGGCAGGAATGCGTGGGAAGATGCGACGTCCTGGAAAGCGAGGGACGTCATAGGTATGCTGGTGCTCAGCACCAGCGTCAGCGTCAACAGGGCCCCGATAGATACTTTCATGTCTGTCTGGTCACGGATTTCCTATCCAACGCCCGGACCTGATCGAAGGGTGTGCGCGGCTCGCCGTATTTTACCATAGAGCGCGCCGTTTACCCACCAGGCTCTCCGCGGGGCTGGCCCTGGATACGTTCTGCCGTGAAGCCTGGCGCGGCATCGACCACGCGTTGATCAGGAACTTCTCGATTCGACGTCTACGTCGATAGCGACGAGCTACGGCGTCAGTCAACCCGCGTCCAACGGGCTACACCGCCCCGCTCGGCATGGTTAACCTGTCCTCTGGCCTCCAACCACTGCAGGTGCCCAATGACCTCGGAGACGGCCAAGAAGGTGTTGACTGCATCGAGCTCGGGGAAGAGTATCCGTGCAAGCTGGTACGCGCTGAGCATCCTATCTTCCAACGCCTCGCGGATGCGGTCGGCGCGCTCTTCGTGGAAGGCGAGCCGCTCCTGAATGAGCGCGCGATGATCGGTGATGGCCGGGCCGTGTCCGGGCAGGGTCAGCCTCAGGTCGAGCTGTGCCACGCGGCGGAGCTGGGCCAGGTACTCGACGAGACGACGGGGGCGTTGGGCGCTGCCGGGGGACGGTGGGTCGACCATGGCATTGGAGGAGATATCACGCAGCAGGTGGTCACTCGAGATGAGCAGACGGCGTTCGGGGTGATGCAGGCATATGAGACCACCGGTGTGCCCGGGGGTGTGGAGCACCTGCCATACGTCGCCATCGAGGTCGAGAGCGTCGCCGTCGGTCACGAGGTGATCGGGTGTCAGCGGTTCAGCGTACTGATGGAGGCCCCGCTGCACCCTTGCCAGCTTCACCATCACCAGCAGCGGGACGCCGGACCAGCGCAACAGCCGGGCGTAGAAGGCCATGCGTTGGGCGTCTCCCTCGCCTGCTAGTTGCTCCACATTTTCTTCGTGGGTCCACACCTCCGCCCCTGACTCAGCGACCAGCTCCGCCGCCAGACCACAGTGATCGGCGTGAGCGTGGGTCAACACAATGCGCTGAAGATGGGCCGTTTGATAGCCTAGCTCGTTCAACTGCTCTTGCAACGTCTCCCGAGCCGGCTCGTATCGAGGACCGGTATCGACGAGCGTCAATCTCTCTCCCTCCGCCAGGTAGACGTTTACCGGACCAACTGGAAAAGGCGTGGGGATGGAGAGCTGGTGGAGATAATCGGGGATAGTGGATTGGGACATCGGATTCCAGGAAGGGGCAGGCAAGGCGCAGGAGCGCCCCGGTCGGAAGACTATGGAGCACTCCTGATAAGCAGTGTCCAACTTCCTTTCTGGACCGTCTCGTCTTTCTGATTTAGGACAACCACGTCAAAGACGACGAACCCCCCTCCCAGGCGTGCCATCTCCTTTTTGCGCACGACCTCGATTCGTGCGCGAATCGTGTCCCCGAACTTTATCGGGCCGCGGAACTTCCATTCGAGAGACGTGAAGGCTTCAACAGTGCCCTCGGCCAGACCCACCCGGGAGCTCAGACCGCTGACAATCGACAGCCCCAGCAGGCCGTGGGCGATCCGCTCCCCGAACATGGTATCCTTGACGTATTCGGCGTCGGTATGGAGCTGATTGTAGTCGCCGGAAAGACCGGCGAACCGCATCACGTCGCTCTCGGTAATCGTGCGTGCAGGGGTTTCGACGGCGTCGCCGATCTCGAATTCCTCGAAATAGCGTCCGCGGGGTTTAGATCGATCAGACATCATTCGCTCCTCTTTGATAGTTGTCCCTGACAGAGTATCTCAGCGACATTGTAGCACATTGGCAACCAGCGGTGAAGTCGCAGGCGGGCAAGTATCGATCTTCCGCCGGTTTTGAATCAGGGGACGACCTGGGTCACCTTGGGGGCATCCTCTGGACAGCGGATCCCATCGATGTACGCTGGGAGGCGACCTGCCGACTGGAATATCCCGGCCTGTACGGTGTAGGGGGGAGGGCCGGTCGGTGCCACGCGCCGGATATCCTGGACCCGATCGCCCGGCTGCCATATCCAGGCGGGTATCATGCCACCCAGCGCCGGGCCGTCGGCCTGGGCAACGAGATTCCCGTCGGCGTCATGCACGTGGACGAAGATTCGACCGTCCACCGGAGCTTCGGCCGCCCACACGATTCTCACTGCCCATTGCCCGTCTCCCAGCGTCTCCGCCGAAGCACTTTCGATCAGCGCGCCGCCCTTGAAACGGACCAGGGGATCATCCGGCAGGGGGAGGCCCGACTCCACTCTGCCCACGTGATCCAGGGAGAAGCGCCCATCCCGCCACTTGGCCAGCCAGACCGTCTGGTGCTCCAGGGCGAAACGACGCATCCCTTCCCAGTCGAGCCCGTGCCCTTGAAAGCCGAAAACGAAGTCCGTCTCTTCCAGCACAGGCGTGTACATCACCGCATCCGCCGGTGTCCACTCGCCGTTCACCTCGATGAACTCCGCAATGTTAGAGTAGGGGGGAGCGAATAGCACCGTCTCTTGAATCATCGCGTAGGTTTTGACCGGGTAGGCCAGCGCCTTTGGGAGGTTGACGAAGCCGAGGGGCGCGTTTTTCTCATCCCTCCCCGCACGCAGGACTTCCTGGTAGAGACCGTTGAGCGTGGAGAACAGTCTGAATTGGTGTCGCAGGAAAACGATGTTCTGCGTTACGATCAGGCCAACGAGCAGAACTGCGACAACCTTTCGAAGGGAGGCTCTCTTCAGGGTGCCACTCACCCCGAAAATCACCCCGCTCCATACCATGACGGTTCCGGCAGCCGCCAGGCAGTAAACTCGGGGCGATGCGTAGAGGTACCCGTAACGGAGTGAAAGTCCGGCCGGAAGTGCTGCCCAGGTCCACCACCAGAGACTGGAGGCCGCCCACTCCCAATCGCCACGCCTGAGCGTCAGCCAGGCCACGGTAGCGAGTAGAGACACGGCGGCGACGCCAACCAGAGTCAGATCTTGCAGGCCATGCTCCCGTGCCAGCCAGCCGACGAGAGGTGCCACAGGGTAGGTAAGTCCGTGGAGGAAGTACATTCCGTTTTGCACCGCATCCTGAGTCCCTGCAAACGTCGGGGTGCCGACGCGCGGGATGTACTGGCGCAGGACCATCATACCTCCGTTGAGGAGCACTCCCAGGGCGACGAAGACGATGCGGCGGCGAGATCGTACGCCGTGGTGGATCAGCACGATTCCGCCTACCATGATGGCGCAGACCTGTCCGCTTTCATGCGCCAGGGGTGCCAGGATCGTGGCCAGCAGACTCAGGCTCCACCACCCCGGTACCCGATCCCGTTCGGCCTTCAGCGCAGCAAAGGTGGCCAGCAGGGTGAGCATCGTGACCAATGGATGGGACAGGGCCGTGATCCACGGCACGGCCATAAACATAAATGGAAAGACCACAAACAGAATCGAGGCGACGAGCGATTCCTCAGCCGATCTACCGGTAACTCGGAGAACCTGCATGGTGAGGACTGCGCTGGTCCAGTGGACCAGCAGGCTAATTCCATGGAGCAAGGTCCGGTCAGCACCGACCGGAAGAAGTCTCCCAAGTTTGTAGATCGTGAAGGCGAGCGGGCGATAGAACTGATTCTCGCTCGATCGCACCCAGATGTCGACCCAGCTGTGGCGTGAAAGCCAGGTCATAATGGGGAGGTCATCAAGAAAGAACGGCAGCTGGAGGACGAAGCCGTAGCACCCCAGGGCTAGCCCGGCGCTGACCGCAGCGCCTATCCAGCCCGGGTAGCGACGCCACAGATCTCTCGCTCGCCTCATGCCTGGCTGTCCTGAAACCCTCGATGCGGGGCTCTTTCCCGGCCGGCAGATCCAGGCAGGAAACGCCCCCTGCATAGAAACGCGGCTCGGAGAACTGTCATGCGTTTAGGAGACTGCCAACTGCTAACGCAAGCGGGCCGCGGACCGGATGATCCCTCGGCTAAAGCGCGCCGTTCAAGACCTGCTTCATAAGCTGCCCGGTATAGCTCTCATCAATGTCGGCTATCTGCTCCGGCGCGCCCTCGGCTACGATCTCGCCGCCGGCATCGCCTCCCTCGGGACCGAGATCGATAATCCAGTCAGCGACCTTTATGATGTCGGGATGGTGCTCGATGATCACCACCGTGTTTCCCGCATCGACCAGGCGGCTGAGGACGGCGATGAGCTTGTGGACGTCAGCGGCGTGGAGACCTACGCTCGGCTCATCCAGCACGTAGAGGGTCTGTCCGGTCGCTCGTTTGCTCAGCTCGCGCGAGAGCTTCACCCGCTGCGCCTCGCCTCCAGAAAGGGTCGGCGACGGTTGGCCCAATTTGATGTAGCCCAGCCCCACGTCCTGCAGCGTCTTGAGCTTTCGTTTGATCTTCGGGATATTGGCGAAGAACTCGGCCGCCTCGTCCACGGTCATGTCGAGAACGTCGGCGATGGTCTTCTCCTTGTAGCGCACCTGGAGCGTCTCCCGGTTGTAGCGGCTACCATGGCACACGTCACAGGGGATGAAGATGTCCGGAAGGAACTGCATCTCGATCTGGAGCGTTCCGTGTCCCTTACACGCCTCACAGCGGCCGCCCTTAACGTTGAAGGAGAAGCGCCCCTTCTCGTATCCCCGCATCTTCGACTCGGGCAAGGAGGCGAAGAGCTTCCGGATGGGCGTGAAGACGTTGGTATAGGTCCCCGGGTTGGAGCGCGGCGTCCGTCCGATCGGGGACTGATCGATGTTGATCACTTTGTCGATCTGCTCGATACCTTGGATGTGGTCATGGGCTCCTGCCGGATCGTGCGAGCCGTGCAGGAACTGGGCCATGCGTCGGTAGAGGGTATCGATCAACAGGGTCGACTTGCCCGAACCGGACACGCCCGTGATGCAGACGAACTTCCCCAGAGGGATGCGCACGTCGATCCTCTTCAGATTGTGTTCACGCGCTCCACGGATGATCAGACTGTCGCCGTTCCCTTCACGACGCTGCTCCGGAATAGGAATGTGCTTCCGCCCCGAAAGATAGGCGCCGGTGATGCTGTCGGGGGAGTCGATTACGTCGCTCACGGTGCCTTCAGCAACGACCTCGCCACCGTGCTTCCCCGCTCCGGGGCCGAGATCAATGACCCAGTCGGCCGCGCGGATGGTGGCCTCGTCGTGTTCCACCACCAAGAGCGTGTTGCCGAGATCACGCATCTGGTGGAGCGTGTTGAGCAGACGGGACTGGTCTCGATGGTGCAGTCCAATGCTCGGCTCATCCAGCACGTACAGCACACCGACCAGCCGCGACCCAATCTGGGTCGCCAAACGGATCCGCTGCGCCTCGCCGCCGGCGAGCGTCGTCGCCGTGCGGTCGAGGGTCAGGTATCCGAGCCCCACGTTCACGAGGAAATAGAGGCGATCGTGGACTTCCTTGAGAATCCGGCGCCCGATCTGCCACTGCTTGTCCGTGAGTCGTTCGGGCGCGGCCGAAACCTCAATGGGTTCGGATGTGTCCTGGAAGCGGCCACCGGATAACTCGTCGATCCACGTGAGGAGTCTGCTCACCGGCCAGCTGGTCAGCTGGTCAATTGACTCGTCCGCGACGGTTACCGCGAGGGCGACCGGGCGCAGCCGCGCCCCCTCACAGGCCGGACACGGTCGGTGTGTCATGTACTTCTCAATCTTCCCCCGCACGTAATCCGAGTCGGTCTCCCGGTAGCGACGCTCCAGGTTGGGGATGACGCCCTCATACTGGGTCTTGTATCTACGTTGGTTTCCTCGCCGATTGACGTAGCGGAGCTGGATACGCTCATCCCCACTGCCGTAGAGAATGATCCGTTGCTGAGCGCCATTCAGCTCCCGCCATGGGATGTCGAGCGGGATATCGAAGCGCTCAGAGACCGACTTGATCATCTGCCATCGATAGCCTTGCTTACGGTCGGTGTTCCAGGCTTGTATGGCTCCATCCTGGAGGCTGAGGTCCGGGTTTGGCACGATCAGCTCTGGATCGAGCTTCATCTGTGTCCCGAGGCCTTCGCACTCCGTGCACGCTCCATGAGGGCTATTGAAGGAGAAGGTGCGGGGCTCGATCTCCGGCAGGCTGATGCCACAGACTGGACAAGCCAGATTCTCCGAGTAGAGGACGTCCCGCGCTGGTTCCGATGACACGTCGTTGACGATCACCATTCCGTCGCCCAATCGTAATGCTGTTTCCATCGAGTCGGCCAGGCGGGAGCGGAATCCATTCTCCTGCTCTTCAGGGATAATCAGCCGATCCACGACGGCCTCGATGGTGTGCATCTTGTAGCGATCGAGCTCGATCCTCTCGTCCAGATCGTGCACCTCGCCGTCGACCCGCACACGGACGAACCCAGCCTTGCGTACGTCTTCGAAGATCGCTTCATGGTGGCCCTTCCGGTCCTTGATCAGCGGCGCCAGGACCTGGAAGCGGGTTCCGGGCTTCATCCCCACCACGGCATCGACAATCTGCTGAGCGCTCTGCTTTGTAACCTCGCGTCCACAGTTAGGGCAGTGGGGTACGCCGACGCGAGCGTAAAGCAAGCGCAGGTAGTCGTAGATCTCTGTGACCGTGCCGACCGTCGAGCGCGGGTTGTGTGACACGCCCCGCTGGTCGATCGAGATAGCCGGTGACAATCCCTCGATCTGATCGACGTCTGGCTTCTCCATCTGGCCCAGGAACTGGCGCGCGTACGCCGAGAGGCTCTCCACGTATCGCCGCTGTCCTTCCGCGTAGATGGTATCGAAGGCCAGGGAGGACTTACCGGATCCGGAGATGCCGGTGACGACCACCATCTTGTCGCGCGGAATCTCGATGGTAATATTCTTCAAATTGTGCTCTCGTGCTCCTCGCACGACGAGTTGGGTCTTGTTATCGTGTTGATTGAACATGCATTTCCAGTCCAACTGTTTCATATGCGATATCGCCAGGGCGACCTTTCATGTTAACATATTTCCTCCCATTGGACAAAGCAATTGTCCCTTGCTATAATCGCTATCCTGCGAAATAGAAGATGGGATGGACCATCCGCCCCGTAATTCCCTCAGCCTTTGGCAGCTTCTCGCTGACTTGGGGTGCGTCCGCGAGCTCGGGAGAGGACGAGCGCGGGCGAATCCGGGGAGGGTGGCAGTTCGTCAGCCGCCTCTGATAAGGAGATACTTATGATCCTTCACACGATTCCCGTCGGGATGAATCAGACAAACTGTTACATCGTTGGCTGCGAAGAGACCCGACGCGGGGCCGTGATTGATCCCGGTGGGGATGGTAAGCGCATCATTCGCGAGATTGAGGATGCGGATCTGGACGTGGCGTATGTGCTTGTCACCCACGCGCACTTCGACCATATCGGCGGCATAGCCCGGGTCGTGGATGCCACGGGCGCGAAGCTTGCTCTCCACCCCAATGAACGCCCCCTTCTGGAGGCGAGAGGCGGCGCCTCGATGTGGGGCATAAACGTGGAGCCCAGCCCCCCGCCCGACGTCGAGCTCTCCGACGGGCAAGTCATTGAGGTAGGGACCCTCACCTTTGAGGTCCTCTTGACGCCCGGCCACAGTCCGGGCGGGGTCACCTTCTACGAGGCCGACCAGGGAGTTGCCTTCGATGGGGATTTGCTCTTCTCAAATGGTATCGGACGCACGGACCTGACCGGGGGCGACCAACAGACCCTTATGCGGTCCATCAAAGAGGTGATCTTTGCCCTTCCGGACGATACCGTGATCTACCCCGGCCACGGACCCAGCACGACGGTGGGAAAGGAGAAGCGCTCCAATCCCTGGGTGAGATAAGGAGCTCGACGTTCTGTCACAGCCCCTCGTTCTATCGGTGGGCGGCAGGTCACGTGAGCCGGACTGGGGTGGGAGGGTGTTTCTCGCATCCGGTCCCACGACGGCGCTGGGCGGTTTGAGGAACAGCAACGGCTCCGAGGGAATCTCTGCGTTGCTCTCTGCGGCGTGCGCCCGATAGTTCAGGCCCACGCCGATGATCTTACTGGGGACGACCGGCGGGAGCAAGGAGACGCTGTCCGCCGTCCCAAGCCTCTTCGTCGTTTCCCAGTGCCCAGACAGATCCCCGGTCAGGACGTTAACCTCCCCGTCGAGCACGACGCAGTGGCGGGGACCGTCATCGGTCCGCACGCGCACGATACGTCGTCGTTCCTGCTTCATCAGGCGAACCTCCCATCGTCCTTCGTCGTCGAAAGCTTGTGCACGTTATCCTCGAGCCACCCGATACGCACGCCGACCCTGTCCTGGGCGTCGAACTGGGGCACGTAAGGCTTGATATCGAGAAGCGGTGTCCCGTCGACGATATCGATGTCCTGCACCCGAAGGATGTTCTCCCGACGTTCGATCAGTCGCACGACGGAGAGACCAATGGTGTTCGGCCTGCTCGACCCCCGCATTGCAAACACGCCGTGTGCTTCGTCGTCCATGAAGGGCTTCAGCTGCAGCGGTGACGGGCGGGAGAGGTGAAAGTGGTAAAGCAAGATGATGTGCGAGAAGCCGTCCACATGCTTCAGGCCCTTCGCATAGGCTGGATCGACCTCGACAGATCCCTCGATGCCTGCGGCAGCCGGCGGCTGGATAGGCGTGCCGCGCGGCTCCTTGAACGGTGAGCGAATGATGCCAATTGGCCGGCACACGATCGGTTCCATATGCGGATCACCTCCTTACTCCGAAAGAGGGATGTTGATCTTCCACGATGGGGTGTCCAGACGGTCCGGGAGGATCAACGGGGCGGGAAGGCTTCATAGCTGGTTCATGGTTTCTCGAATAGATAGTGCGAGATGATGTACTCGCGTCCACCGCGGAGCACCCAGGTCTCCTCACAGGCCATGAAAAAGAGTCGCCAGTTGACCAACCACTTCGTCTCATCATGGCCGGGGCCGTAGGCATGCCGCAACACGTTGCGCACGTCCGGCTTATGGCGGTCAAGCTTCTCCAGCCACGCCCGAAGCGTCTTGGCATAATGCGTTCCGCTCAGGCGCCAGTGATCGGTCAGGTGGAGCTCCCGCTGGAAATGGAGCAACAGATCGTCGGACGGCATCGTGCCGCCGCTGAAGAAGGTCTGCGCCATCCAGTCATCCGGGTCATCTTCCTCAAACTCGAAAGCGAACTCACGATGGCTGAAGACGTGGACGAAGAGCATCCCTCCGGGCTTTAGAATGGATGCTATTTTCCCCATCAACCGCTCGTAGTTCTTCATGTGCTCGAACATCTCAATCGACATGACCCGGTCGAAGCGACGGTCGATCTGGAGGCGGTTCACGTCCGCGACCAGCGCCTCCACGTTATCGAGACCGCTTTCGCTGCACCGTTTCTCGATGGTCGCGATCTGCTCCGGCGAGTTGGAGACCGACATCACCCGACAGGCAGGGTAGTGCTCCGCAATCCACAGGGACAGCGAACCCCAGCCGCAGCCCAGGTCGAGGACATCCATGCCGTCACGCAGGCGGGCCCGCCTGCAGCTCAGGCCTAGCATACTGTCTTCGGCCTCGTCGATCGTCTGGACACCCTTCGGCCAGTGGCAGCAGCTGTACTTCAGCCGTCGGCCAAGGACGAGCTCGAAGAACGCTGGCGGAACCTGGTAGTGCTGACGGTTTGCGTCGTCCGGGTGCGTCGCGATTGGGCTCCGTTTCAGTCTTTGGATCAGATCGCGGCGCTGAGCGTCTCGGTCCTCGATGCTCGATCGGTATCGCTGTCTCGTGCTCCTCCTCAAGATGATTCGGAGGCCGAGACGCGTCAGCCAATCCGGAACTCGGTTGGTGTGAAGGAGGTCAATGGCCCACATCAGGGACCGTCTTCAGCATACGCACGCACCCAATCGATTTCCAGGCGGAAGTGACCGGCCTGCTCATCCGCAACGAGCCAGCCGAAAGAGGTGATGTTCTCCAGGTCTAGAGGCGGCGCATCCGGGACCGACCGCCCATGGAATCTCGGTTTGAAGCTACGGAAGGGGAGACGAATCGACTCCCAGACTCCCGGGTTCGTCTCAAAACTGGCGTGATAGGTCACAGGAGCCGATCCTGGAGCGGCGCGTAGTCGCGCGCGGTACCGTCTTCCATCACCTCGGATGCGCATCTCCAGTCCGTCATAGGCACTCAGGTTTGCCCACGGCAGCTCAGTGCGCACAGACGCGAATCCGCCCCCGCGCTCCAGGGAGAGGTCACCTTCGAAGACCGCGATCCCTTCGGGCTGGATCTCCAGTGCGCTTGAGGAGACGCCGCCCATGACGACGTCGTTGGTCGATTGCCAGTCATCTTCCTCCGCTGTGGTACTGAAATCAAACAGCGTATGCGGCTGCTCATCCATTTCTGAACCCTCCGTCAATTGAACCCGGGACTCTCTCGTTCCGACGGGTCGGACTGCTTCAACCCAGTTTCAACGACCCGCCATACGATTCAAGCTGGGTCTCCTTTCCAGGAAACTTATCCTGGCTCATCCAGCAGGCGTGTTAGCGTCGGGAGTGCGGCCTGGACGGCACGCGCACGGTGGCTGATGCGATTCTTCGTCTCGCGCGACAACTGAGCCATCGTGCTGTCATAGTCGGGGACATAGAAGACCGGATCATAGCCAAACCCGCCCTCTCCCGCCGGCTCGTAGGTGATCATTCCCTCACACACGCCTTCGGCTTCGTAGACCTCGCCTTCTTGGGTGACCACGACGATGACGCAGCGGAACCGGGCCGTGCGCTCTTCCCATGGGACGTCACGCAGGTCGCTCAGGAGAGCCTGCACCCGGTCGGCGTCGCTTCCCGCGACATACCGAGCAGAGTGAATACCCGGTGCTCCGCCGAGCGCATGTACCTCGAGCCCTGAGTCATCCGCGAGCGTGTGAAGTTCGGAGGCGCGCGCGTAGGATTCCGCTTTCTTACGGGCATTCTCGGCATACGTCGTCCCGGTTTCGCGGACGTCGAGGTGGACGTTCAGGCCGTCTGGAAAACGGATCTCGACTTCGAGGGGTGCAAGGAGCTCCAGATACTCTTGCTTCTTACCCGGATTATGCGTGGCGACGAGGAGTTCTCCTCGTTTGGTATTCCGACCTGGTTGTAGCATACTTTCTGCATCTCCCACAGCGGACGCTCTCAGGATTCTCCCGAAGGGACGACGGTGCCCTCATTAAGGGTCTGATCGAATTCAGATCACGGTCCCGCCCGTCGCCCTGAGAACCCTCTGACGAACTTGCGATTGCCCGGCTGGTCGTTGGGTTTCTTGGCTCCGGAATCAGCCCCAGGGGACTTTCCCGCTCTTAAGCTGGAGACCCAGATCGGGCCTTGGGCAACCACGGGTCCCTTGACATTGCCGTCATTCTACCACAGATCGGAGTGCTCTGACAATGATTTCTTGCGAAGCGGGGGCGCGAGTGGTATAATTATCGCCGTAGTAGGCGCGGAGAGGTTGCATAGTCCGGCCGAATGCGCGCGCCTGGAGAGCGCGTGAGCCTTCGGGCTCCGCGGGTTCGAATCCCGCCCTCTCCGCCAG
>Ga0207752_1000709_pt1 | contig 15544 bp, 17 predicted proteins | sample Pon2CUnioCityCA_6_FD_187272 | JGI IMG/M metagenome (GOLD analysis project Ga0207752, IMG submission 187272) | Marine sediment microbial community from Union City, CA, USA - Pond 2C Sediment 2 (SPAdes) | ecosystem: Environmental > Aquatic > Marine > Intertidal zone > Salt pond sediment ...
TCGTGCCGCCGGACTATTCCCCGGCGGCGGCGATCTCGTCGAGCAGATATTGCGGCAGGGCGAAGCTGGCGAGGTGGATCGCCGGGTTGTAGTAGCGCGTGCGGATGCCGCTGGCGGCGACGCGCGCGGCCAGTGCCGCGGCGTCCGGGCGGCGCAGCGCCGGCTCGTCGCTGGCCCAGGCGAAGGCCATGATGCCGCCGACGTAGGTGGGCACCGCGGCGCTGTAGAAGCCGACATCGCTGAAGTGCGCCGCCAGGCGCTGCGCGCTGGTGGTCACTTCATCGGTCTGCACGAAGGCCACGCCGTTCTGTGCGACGAAGATCCCGCCCGGCTTCAGGCAGCGTTTGACCCCGGCGTAGAAGCGGCTGGAAAACAGCACCTCGCCGGGGCCGACTGGATCGGTGCAGTCGGAGATGATCACGTCGAAGCGGCGCTCGCTGCGACTGACGAATTCGACGCCGTCGTCGATGACGATCTGCGCGCGCGGGTCGTCGAAGGCGCCGGCCGAGTGGCGCGGCAGGTACTGCTTGCAGAATTCGATCACCCCGGCGTCGATCTCCACCTGCACGATCTCCTCCAGCTGCGCGTGGCGCAGCACCTCGCGCAGCATGCCGCCGTCGCCGCCGCCGATGATCAGCACCGAGCGCGGCCGCGGGTGGGCGAACAGTGGCACGTGGGTGAGCATCTCGTGGTAGATGAATTCGTCGCGCTCGGTGGTCTGCACGATGCCGTCGAGCGCCATCACCCGGCCCCAGGTGGGGGTTTCGAAAATCACCAGTTGCTGATGGCCGGTGCGCTGCTCGTAGAGCACGGCACTCTGGTCGAAGCCCTGATACCAGCCGTGATGCAGGCGCTCGCGGTAGTAGCCGGGTGCCGCGGGCTGTCCGGCATCGCCGTCGGCGCTCACCTGATTCGGCCCCGCAGGTACTCGTTGACCTCGATGCGCTGCGGCGCGAAGGCGCGCTTGAACACCGGGATGGCGTTCTCCGGCTCGGCGTCGCCGCACATGAAGATGTCGAAGGCGGCGTAGTCGCGCTCCGGCCAGGAATGCACGCTGATGTGCGATTCGGCGAGCACGGCCACCCCGGAGACGCCGCCGTTGGGCGTGAAGTGGTGCATGTGGATGTGCAGCAGGGTGGCGCCGCAGGCTGCGACCGCCTCGCGAAATACCTGCTCCATGAATTCGGTGTCGTCGACCTTTTTCGCGCCCCACAGATCGACGATCAGGTGGCTGCCGGCGAAGGTCACGCCGTCGCGGCTGATGAAGTGATCCAGATTCGGGTCGGATTTGGCCGGATCACTGTGTGCGGGCCAGGCGGCGGGATGCTCGGCGGCAGGGTGCTGGGCATCCGCGGGCTGCTGGCCCGGGGCGACAATCAAGGCGAGGTTATCGTCACGCATGGTGGTGCTCCTCTGTGGGTGGTTGGCGCCGCTGGCGAGCGGCTGGCCGGGGGATGCTGCAAATGGCGCGCGACGATACGCGGGCAAAAATGGCGATGCAAGATGCCGTCGCCGATGCTGCGCGGCTGCGGCAAAGGGGAGGTCGGCTGTGGGCAAGCCAGCGCATCGGCGAGCCGCTCAGGCGGGCTTTTGGTCGCCGCGTCGGGCGTGGCTGGCGACGATGTCGCCGATCAGCCGTGGCCCGTGGTAAATGAAGCCGCTGTACAGCTGCACCAGCGTCGCGCCGGCGTCGAAGCGCGCCGCCGCGTCGGCGGCAGACATGATGCCGCCGGCGGCGATGATCGGCAGATCGCCCTTTAGCGCCGCGGCCAGCTGGCGGGTCAATTGCAGTGCGCGCGCGCTCAGCGGCGCGCCGGACAACCCGCCGGCCTCGGCGGCGTGCGGCTGGCCGTCGACGCCATCGCGGGAGAGGGTGGTGTTGGTGGCGATCACCGCGTCGATGGCGTAGCGGCGCAGGCTGTCGGCGATGGCATCGATGGCCAGCTGGTCGAGGTCCGGGGCGATCTTCACCGCCAGCGGCACGTAGCGACCCTGCGCTTCGGCCAGCTCGCGCTGCGCGTTTTTGAGCGTCTCGAACAGGCTCTCCAGCATCTGCCCGTGCTGCAGATCGCGCAGCCCGGCGGTGTTCGGCGAGGAAATGTTTACCGCGATGTAGTCGGCCTCGGCGTAGACCGCGCGCAGGCAGGCCAGGTAATCGTCATTGGCGCGCTGCACCGGGGTGTCGAAATTCTTGCCGATGTTGATGCCGAGCACGCCGCCGCGGCGGCGATAGTCGCTGGCGCGCACCCGCGCCAGCAGCGCCTCGACGCCATCGTTGTTGAAGCCCATGCGGTTGATGATCGCGTCGCGCCCGGGCAGGCGAAACAGCCGCGGCCGCGGGTTGCCCGGCTGCGCGCGCGGCGTCACCGTGCCCACCTCGACGAAGCCGAAGCCCAGCGCGGCGAGGCCGTCGATGGCGCGCGCGTTCTTGTCCAGCCCGGCGGCCAGGCCCACCGGATTGGGGAAGTCGATGCCCATCGCGCGCACCGGACTGTGGCGCTGGCGGGCTGCCAGCAGGCCGCCCAGCGGCGTCGGGCCGAGGTGGGCGATGAGCTTCAGCGCCAGCTCGTGGCTGGCCTCCGCATCGAGGCGGAACAGCGCGCTGCGCAGCAGTGGATAGGCCAAGTGCTAGAGTCCTTCTTCCTCGGCCGGCGGCGCCTGCACGGGGGCGGCCAGTTGGTATTCGAGCTGCACGTGATCCGGGTTGTCCCAGCGCAGCGAGACCGTCCAGCCGTCCTGTGGCCAGCTCGCCAGCGCGAAGCCGCGGCCGGCGTTGATGGCATTCAGCCGCGCGCTGCGCGAGGCGGCGTAGTGGGGAAAACTGGACAGATCCTCGCCGCGCCCGTAGAGCCGCACCAGCTTGACCTTCCAGTCGGTGAAGTTGAGATAGCCGCCGGGCCGTTCGTGGCGGATCACGCTGACGATGCGCCCGTCGCGGGCGCCGATGACCACCGTCTTGCCGGCATCTTCGAGGCGATAGCGGGTCAGCCCGTCGTCGCCGCGCTCGGCGCTCGGCGCGCGCTCATCGAGCAGCCCGGCCACCGGCCCGCCGAGGCAGTAGCGGGTGAACACCCGTTTGACACAGTCCTCGGCGCTGGCTGTGCCTGCCGCCAGCAGGCCCGCCACACAGCAGGCCAGCCAGGCGCTGCGCAGTCGGCGGCCGGCGGGCTGTGGTGGTTGCGCGGCGGTCGGCGGGTGGCGCAACGGCCGGCGCTGTGGGCGGATGCGGCGAGAGAACGGGTGGCATGTGCTGGTGATCATGCGAAAATTGTCGGCCAGCCCACAGTGGTGCGCAAGGGCGCATGTGCTCCGGGCCTGCAATCAATCGACGCCGCGAGCCTGAGAAAGCTTGAAACTCTACCCTGACAAACTCGCCGCACACCTCGCAGGCGGTGCGCTGAAACCGGTCTATCTGCTCAGCGGTGACGAGCCGCTGGGGCTGATGGAGTGCGCCGATGCGATTCGCGCGCGCGCCGCGGAGCTGGGCCACAGCGAGCGCGAAGTGTACGAGGTCGACGGCGATTTCGACTGGAGCGAGCTGGCCGCGGCCAGCGCCAGCCTGTCGCTGTTCGCCGACAAGCGGTTGATCGACCTGCGCCTGCCCAGCGGCAAGCCGGGCCGCGAGGGTGGCGAGGCGCTGCGCGCCTACGCCGAGCGCCCGGCCGATGATGCGCTGCTGCTGATCAGCGCCGGCAAGCTCGACCGGCGCAGCACCTCCAGCGCCTGGTACAAGGCGCTGGATCGCATCGGCGCGACCATCGCGGTGTGGCCGGTGGCGCCGCACGAGCTGCCCGGCTGGGTGGCGCAGCGCATGCGCCAGCGCGGCATGCGCCCCAGCCGCGAGGCGGCCGAGCTGATCGCCGAGCGGGTCGAGGGCAACCTGCTGGCCGCCGCGCAGGAGATCGACAAGCTGGCGCTGCTGCACGCTGGCAATAGCGATGGCGGCGGCGAGGTACAGATCGACCTGCCCGAGGCGCTCGCCGCAGTCGCCGACAGCGCCCGCTACACCATCTACGACATCGCCGACGCGGCGCTGGCCGGCGATGCGGTGCGCGCCGCGCGCGCCCTCTACGGGCTGCGCGGCGAGGGCGGCGAGCCGGTGCTGGTGCTGTGGGCGCTGCTGCGCGAGATCCGCGCCGCTGCGCAGATCGCCCGCGCGGTGGCCCGCGGCCAGCCGCAGAACGTGGCGATGCGCGAAGCCGGGGTCTGGCAGAGCCGTCAGCGATTGCTCGGCGCTGCGCTGCGGCGCCTGCCGGATGCGGCCTGGCCGCGCCTGCTGGCGCGCGCCGCGCGGCTGGAGCTGCGCGTCAAGGGTGCCGTCGGCGGCGGCGATCTGTGGGTCGAGCTGCTCGATCTGGCGCTGGCGCTGGCCGGCCAGCCGCTACCGCTGGCGCGGGACAGGAATCTGCGCCTGGCGTAAAATGACCGCCCGTTTTTCCACCGCCGCCGTAGTGAGCGAGCCGACCTCAGCAAAGGACCAAACGATGACCGCAACCGCCGCCGACCTGACCAGCGACGTCGCCAGCTACATGCAGACACTCGGCCAGCGCGCCCGCGCCGCCGCGCGCGCGCTCGGCAGCGCGCCGACGGCGAGCAAAAACGCCGCGCTGCTGGCGATCGCCGCGGCCATCGACGAGGGCCGCGACCCGCTGCGCGCGGAGAACGCCAAAGACCTCGCCGCCGGTCGCGCCAACGGCCTCAGCGCGGCGCTGCTGGATCGTCTCGAACTGACCGACGAGCGCATCGCGGCGATGGCCGACGGCCTGCGTCAGATCGCCGCGTTGCCCGATCCGGTGGGCGCCATCGACGGCATGGCACAGCGCCCCTCGGGCATCCAGGTCGGGCGCATGCGGGTGCCGCTGGGGGTGATCGGCATCATCTACGAGTCGCGCCCCAACGTCACCGCCGACGCCGCCGCGCTGTGCCTGAAATCCGGCAATGCCAGCATCCTGCGCGGCGGCTCCGAGGCGATCCACTCGAACCGCGCGATCGCCGCCTGCATCGCCGCCGGGCTGGCGCGCACCCGGCTGCCGGCGGACGCGGTGCAGGTGGTCGCAACCACCGACCGCGCCGCGGTCGGCGAGCTGATCCGCATGCGCGAGCACGTCGATGTGATCGTGCCGCGCGGCGGCAAGGGGCTGATCGCGCGGATCGCCGACGAGGCCCGGGTGCCGGTGATCAAACACCTCGACGGCATCTGCCACGTGTACCTCGACCGCGACGCCGACCCGGACAAGGCCGAGGCGGTGGCGGTCAACGCCAAGTGCCGCCGCTACGGCATCTGCGGGGCGATGGAGACCCTGCTGGTGCACGCCGAGCTGGCCGCGGACATCCTGCCGCGGCTGGCGCGCCGCTACGCGGAGCAGGGCGTCGAGCTGCGCGGCTGCGCGCGCACCCGCGAGCTGATCGAGGCGCGTGCGGCCACGGACGAGGACTGGGATACCGAGTATCTCGCCGCGATTCTGTCGATCCGCGTGGTCGATGATTTCGACGCCGCCGTGGCGCACATCGCCGCGCACGGCTCGCAGCACACCGACAGCATCGTCAGCGAAAACCACTCCAGCGTGCAGCGCTTTCTGCGCGAGGTGGATTCGGCCTCGGTGATGGTCAACGCCTCGACCCAGTTCGCCGACGGCTTCGAGTACGGCCTCGGCGCCGAGATCGGCATCTCCACCGACAAGCTGCACGTGCGCGGCCCGGTGGGGCTGGAGGGGCTGACCACGCAGAAGTACATCGTCCTCGGCGACGGCGCGGTGCGCGCCTGATGCGGCCGCGCTGCGGTCGATGCCGGCGGGTTCGTGCGTGAGCGAGCGCCTCGGCGTCTGCGGCGGCACCTTCGACCCGGTGCACTTCGGCCACCTGCGGCCGGCGCTGGAGATCGCCACCGCGCTGGGTCTGCACGAAGTGCGCCTGATTCCCTGCCACCAGTCGCCGCACCGCGATGCGCCGGCCGCCGGTGACGAGCACCGCCTGGCGATGCTGCGCCTCGCCGTGGCCGCCGGCGGCCCCTTCGCCATCGATGATCGCGAGCTGCGCCGCAGCGGTCCCTCGTACAGTGTCGATACCCTCGCCGAGCTGCGCGCCGAGCGCCCCGATGCGCGCCTGCTGCTGTTTCTCGGCGGCGACGCCTTCGCCGGCTTCCCGCGCTGGCACCGTTGGGCCGAGATTCTCGAACTGGCGCATCTGGTGATCAGCCCGCGGCCTGGCAGCTGCCCCGATAACGAGCTGCCGGAGGCCGCCGCGGCGCTGCTCGCCGAGCGCCGCGCCGCCGGTGTCGCGCAGCTCGATGCGCAGCCGGCCGGGCGGATTTTCGTCCAGCCGGTGACCCAGCTGGAGATCTCCGCGACCCGGATCCGCACGCTGCTGGCCGCCGGCGGCGACCCCGTCTACCTGATGCCGCTGGCGGTGCGCGACTACATCCAGCAACATGGGCTCTACCGCCCGCAACCGTCACAGAGGTGACCGATCCCGCCATGAATGCCGAGCAACTGCTCGCCGTCGCCACGACGGCACTGGAAGAGATGAAAGGCGTCGATATCGTCGCCATGGACGTGCGCGACAAGACGTCGGTCACCGACTACATGCTGGTCGCCACCGGCACCTCCAACCGCCACGTGAAATCGCTCGCCGAAGAGGTGGTCGAAAAATCCAAGGAGGCCGGTGTGCGCCCGCTGGGCAGCGAGGGCCAGGAACAGGGCGACTGGGTGCTGGTCGATCTGGGCGACGTGGTGGCGCACCTGATGACCCAGGAAAAGCGCGATTTCTACAACCTGGAAAAGCTCTGGTCGGTGGAACCGCAGCGCGATGGCGACGACGCCGCCGCGCAGAGCTGACGCCCCCGCACCGGCCATATGCGCCTGCAGCTGATCGCCGTCGGCAGCAAGATGCCGCGCTGGGTGGCCGACGGCTACACCGAATACGCCAAGCGCCTGCGCGGCGAGCTGAGCCTGCAACTGCACGAAATCCCGGCCGGCCGGCGCGGTAAAAACGCCGATCTTGCGCGCATCGCCGCCGACGAGGGCAAACGCATGCTCGACGCCACCCCGGCCGGTGCCCACGTGGTCGCGCTGGATGTGCTCGGCGACGCCTGGAGCACGCAGCGGCTCTCGCAAAAGCTCGACCAGTGGATGCGCGGCGGCCGCGACATCGCCCTCTACGTCGGCGGCCCGGAAGGGCTGGCCGAGGCGGCGCTGGCGCGCGCCGACGAGCGCTGGTCGCTGTCGCCGCTGACCTTCCCCCACCCGCTGGTGCGGGTGATTCTCGCCGAGCAGCTCTACCGCGCCCATTCGCTGCTGCGCGGCCACCCGTATCACCGCGGCGATTCCGGCCGCGCCGGCTGAGATGGCCGCGGCGCAGATCCTGCTCGCCTCCGCTTCGCCGCGCCGCCGCGCGCTGCTGGCGCAGATCGGCATCGACTGTGCCGTGCACCCGGTGGATCTCGACGAAAGCCGCCGGCCCGGCGAAAGCCCCGCCGACTACGTGCGGCGACTGGCGCGCGAGAAAGCCCGCGCCGGGCTGGCCGCCAGCGATGCCGGGCTGCCCGCGCTCGGCGCCGATACGGTGGTGGTGCTCGATGGCGACACCCTCGGCAAGCCGCGCGATGGCGACCACGCGCGGGCCACGCTGGCGCGGCTCTCCGGCCGCGAGCACCGCGTGTTGAGCGGCGTGGCGCTGGCGACTGCCGCGCGCTGCGAATCCGTGGTGGTCGCGACCAGGGTGTTTTTTCGCGAGCTGTCGACAGCGGAAATCGACGCCTACTGGGACAGCGGCGAGCCGGCCGACAAGGCCGGCGGCTACGGAATTCAGGGCCGTGGCGCGGTGTTTGTCGAGCGCATCGACGGCTGTTACAGCAACGTCGTCGGCCTGCCGCTGGCGGCCACCGCGCAATTGCTCGCCGAGTTCGGCGTGTTGCCGCGCTAGAGCCGATGGCGACCCGCGCCGGCTGCGATATCGACCGCGCACCAGCGCGGTCTGCACCCGCCAGCTCCAGCCGATCGGCAGAATCACTGCCAGCAACCTACCCATCGCCCGCGCCAGCTGATCGCGCGCCAGGCCGGCGCTTGCCGAGAGATCGCGCCGGATAGCGACCGCCCACCGCTAGAGTCGGCGAGCGGAACGGTTGCGGCGCTGGCCGCCGGCGGCGCTGCTGATTCGCTCGTTCGGCGTTCAGCAAGCGCTGCACAATGCAGCGAGCGCAGCAGTTTCGCAGGGCTTCCCTTAGGAATCGCGCCTGAACAGGGCGCGCAGATCCACCGCGGAATCGCGCGCGGCGGTGATTTCCAGCTCGCTTTCGATGTGTTGCAGATGCTGCAGCATGGCGCTGGCGGCGGCCTCGGCGTCACGCGCGGCGAGGGCATCGAGCAGCTCGCGGTGCTCGTCGACCGAGCAGCGCGCCAGCGCCGGGCTGCCGAACAGGCCGATGATCAGCGAGCTGCGCATCACCAGCTCTTCGGCGAAGCGCAGCAGCACCGGGCTGCCGGCCAGTTCCGCCAGGCGCAGGTGGAATTCGCCGGACAGGCGGATCGCCGCGTGGCGGTCGCCGGCTTCGCGCGCGGCGACCTCGCGCGCCATGTGCGCCTGCAGTGCCAACAGGTCGGCGTCGCGCATCTGCCGCACCGCGCGGCGCACGATGGTCGGTTCGATGCTGCGCCGCGCCTCGAATACGTCGCGCGCCTCGTCGCGGCCGGGGCGGGCGACGAAGGCGCCGCGGTTGGCCTGCAATTCGACCACCTCGCGACTGGCCAGCAGCAGCAGCACGCGGCGCACCCGCGCGCGGCTGACGCCGAAGGCTTCGCTGAGCGCTGCTTCGCCGAGCTTGGTGCCGGCCGGCAGGCGGTGTTCGAGAATCGCGGCGTAGATCTGCTCGACGATCTCATCCTCGGCGGTCTCCCGCCGGCTGCTTTCATCACCGTGCGCGGCACGCCGGGCATCGGGCTTCATCCACTGATCTCCTGAGTTGATTGCGGCGCCGAGCGGCGCGCGTGGCGGCAAGCTTTCCACAGTGGACGCGATTTGTCGCCGCTGCAGTGCGCAAAATGTGCGGGATATGCAACGATTGTCCCGGGTTAGGTTAAACAATAATTTGCAATATTGTTGACAATTTGCCGAAGTGATTATTCACTATCGAAAAAAGGGTCACACCGGTCACGAGGGGGATCGCCCCCGAGCACGGCGCACACGCCCGGGCGAGATCGGCCAAGTCCCCGCAATATCAAAAAAAAACCCGTGGAGGAAAAACCCATGTTCAATCGCCGTTCCGTCCTCAGATCGTTCGCCGCCGGTTCGCTGGGTGCCCTGGCGCTGTTCGCCAGTGCCAGCGGCTATGCCGCCAACAAGACGCTGAAAATCGGTGTGCTGGGGGTGATGAGTGGTCCAGCCGCATCCTGGGGGCTGGTCAATCGCTATTGCGCCGAGACCACTGCCGGTTTGATCAACGCCGCCGGCGGCATCGATATCGGTGGCGAGAAGTACGATATCGAGATCGTCGCCATCGATCGCGATGAAAAGGTCAGCGTATTGCTGGTCGAGCAGAATTCGCGCATGGCACTGCGCATCTCGCATCGCGCCTACGCGCTGGCCACCGGCAGCGTGGCGATCAGCGGCCACTGCGCAGAGCTGCGCGACGACCAGCGCATCAAGCAGCTCTACCTTGGCGGCGAACTCTAGGCGCGGGCATGAACATTCTGCTGATCAACCCCAACACCACCGCCTCGATGACCGACAAGATCGGCGTCGCCGCGCGGCTGGTCGCCGATGCCGGTGTCACCATCACGGCGCTCAATCCGGCGATGGGGCCGGCCAGCATCGAGGGCCATTACGACGGCGCGCTGGCCGTGCCCGGCCTGCTGCAGGTGCTGCGCGACAATCCCGCCGACGCCTGCATCATCGCCTGCTTCGACGACACCGGGCTGGCCGCCGCGCGCTCAGCGAAGATGGCGCCGAAGCCATCGTGCTCGGCTGCGCCGGGATGGCCGATCTCGCCGCGGAACTCAGCCAGCAATACGGTGTGCCGGTGGTCGATGGCGTCGCCAGCGCGGTGCAGCTGGCGCAATCGCTGGCCCGCCTCGGCCTGCGCACCTCCAAGCGCGGTGGCTACGCGGCGCCACTGGTCAAGCCCCATCTCGGGCCGCTGGCCGATCTGGGGCCCGGCTGACAGCGACCCGCGTCAGCAGCAGCCACCAGCAGCGCCGTCGCGCTCGGCCCCGGCCACGGGCGGCGCCGCACCAGCTATTCGCAGATACAGCGCCCCGCTACAGTGGGCGCTGGCTGCTTTTTATCAACCGCATAGTGGAACCTCTTATGTCCGATATCATCGCCCCCGCCGTAGCGCTGCCGCACTTCGCCCGCGGCGCCATCAATCTCGCCTCGCCACGCCTGGGCACGCGTGCCGTGCGCTGCAGCGACGACAGCTTCGCCGACATGTCACGGCTGCTGGCCGACGCGCCGCCGGTATTCAAGCCGGACGTTTTCGACGCCTTCGGCAAGTGGATGGACGGCTGGGAATCCAAGCGTCGCCGCCACGGCGGCCACGACTGGTGCGTGCTGCGCCTGGGCGCGCGCGGGCTGATCCGCGGCGTCGATATCGACACCAGCCACTTCACCGGCAACTTCCCGCCGGCCGCCAGCCTGTGGGCCTCGGACGCCACCGAAGAGCCGGGCGAGGAGGCCGCCGAGTGGACCGAAATCCTGCCTTCGACCAGCCTCGGCGCCTCCGCGCATCACTTTGCCGAAGTCGCCTCCGGCGGCCCCTGGCGCTGGCTGCGGCTGAATATCTACCCCGACGGCGGCGTGGCGCGGCTGCGCGTCTACGGTGATCCGGTGCCCGACTGGGGCGACCGCGCCGGCGCCGAGGTGGAGCTGTCCGCGCTGAAAAACGGCGGCCGCGTGGTGGCCTACAACGACGCCCACTACGGCGATGTCTGGGCGGTACTCAGCGAGGGCCGCGGCGCCAACATGGGCGACGGCTGGGAGACCCGCCGCCGCCGCGAGCCGGGTAACGACTGGCTGATCGTCGCCCTCGGCAGCGCCGGCATCGTCGAGCGCGTCGAAGTGGACACCGCGCACTTCAAGGGCAACTTCCCGGATCGCTGCTCGCTGCAGGCCGCCAACGTCAGCTGGGGCACCGACGACTCCCTGCCCACCCAGGCGATGTTCTGGGATGAGCTGATGGCGCCGCAGCCGCTGACCGCCGACAGTCAGCACCACTTCGACGCCGGCGCACTGGCCGAGCTGGGGCCGGTGACCCACATCCGGCTGAACATCTACCCGGACGGCGGCGTCAGCCGGCTGCGGATTTTCGGCCGGCGGGCCTGACCGGCGCCGAAGTGCGCGCCGGGCGTGGCGCCGGATTATTCGATCACCGGCATCTCCAGCGGCGCGCGGTGCGTCAGCCATTCGGCGCCGTGCTCGCGGATGACGATGTTTTCCTCGTGCACCATCTGCCTGCCGGGCGCGAATTGCATGCCCGGTTCGAGGGTCAGCACCACGCCGGGTTCGAGCACGGTGTCGTCGCCCGGCCGATTCGAGGGCCACTCGGTGAGCTGCATGCCGAGGCCGTGGCCCATGCGGCCGACGTCGTTGCCGGATTCGGCCGCGCCGCCTTCGACCAGCACCGCCTGCATCGCCGCGTAGACGTCGCTGGTGGTGTTGCCCGGCCGCGCCGCGGCGAAGCCGGCCTCGGTGGCGTGCCAGACCACTTCGTGGGCGCGGCGGGCGGCGTCGCCCGGCTCGCCGAAGGCGTAGTTGCGGTCGAAGTCGCAGAAGTAGCCGTCGTAGGTGGCGCCGGTGTCGATGATCATCACGTCGCCGTCGTGCAGCAGGCGGTCGCCGGGGCCCATGATGATGTTGTCGTAGCCGCCGGGGCCGGAGGCGCCGATCAGGTAGGGGGTGTTGTCGGCGCCGCGCTGGAGTATATCCATCTGCAGCACGCGGCAGACTTCGCGCTCGCTCATGCCGATGGCGATGTGCTCGGGCAGCGCTTCGAAGGCCCGCGAGGTGAGCTGGCAGACGTGGTGGATCTTGTCGATCTCGGCTGCGGATTTGACGTAGCGCAGGCGCTGCAGCAGTGGTCGGGCGTCGCGGATTTCGATGCCGCTGAGGCGCTCGCAGAGTTCCAGAAAATCCGCCGCCGGCATGCGCAGCTGGGATTCCAGCCCCAGCGGCATGCCGATGCGGCCGTCGTCGCCGGCCTGTTCGCGCAGGGCGTCGGTGAGCAGGCTGATGCCGTCGTCGCCGGGGTTGGGCGCAGACCAGCTGCGGATGTCATCCACCCAGGTGGCGGCCATGCCGGCGACGCCGATGGTGGGGATCACCGCGATCGGTTTGCCGGCGGCCGGCACGAGCAGATACCAGGGCCGCGTCGGGCTTTCCCAGAACTGGCTGTGGAAGCCGCTGAAGTAGCGCACCTCCGGCTCGGTGGTGAGCAGCATCGCAGCCATGCCCTCGGCGGCCATCAGCCGCTGCGCGGCCGCGGTGCGGCGCTGGTATTCGGCGGTGTCGAAACCGCGAGCCGGAATGTGGCCGGACTGGGACATGCGCTGGCTTCCTCTGTTGTCATCGACGCTGTGTGCGCAAGGATTCCGCAATTCGTGCCGGCCCGCCAGTCCCGCGTGCCGCCACCGCCGGCTGGCCGATGCGTGACGCCCGCGGCGGATGTCGCATGGCTGTAAACGAAAGTCGCTTTCGGCTAGCATGTGCTGCGCTGCAAAATCGGCGCCCGAGGCTCTGCGGCGCCGATTCTGCCGCCCGAACAGATAACCACACGTGACCAAAACCATGACGCAACGCATCGAAATTGGCGGCCTGCAGATCGCCGCCGCGCTCCACCAGCTGGTCGAAACGGAAATCGCCCCCGGCACCGGCGTCGATTCCGCTGACTTCTGGCGCGCACTGGAAGACATCATCCGCGATTTCGGCCCGCGCAATGCGGCGCTGCTGGAAAAGCGCGATCAATTGCAGGCGCAGATCGACGCGTGGCATGTGGCGCGCCGCGGCCAGCCGCACGATGCCGCCGCCTATCGCAGCTTTCTCGAACAGATCGGCTATCTGGTTGCACCGGGAGAGGATTTCTCCATCGACACCGAGAACGTCGATGCCGAGATCGCCGAGCTCGCCGGCCCGCAGCTGGTGGTGCCGGTGGATAACGCGCGCTACGCGCTGAACGCGGCCAACGCCCGCTGGGGCAGTCTGTACAACGCGCTGTACGGCACCGATGTGGTCTCCGAAGAGGACGGCTGCAAGCGCTCGTCCAAGTACAACGCGGTGCGCGGCAACAAGGTCATCGCCCGGGCGCGCGAGTTCCTCGACGAGATCGCCCCGCTGCAGAGCGGCAGCCACCGCTACGCGACCCGCTACAAGGTGGTCGATGGCCGTCTGGTGGTGCGCATGGGCGACGGCAGCGAGAGCGGCCTGTGGCTGCCCGAGCACTTCACCGGCTACCGCGGCGAGCCGGCCAGGCCCGACTGCGTGCTGCTGTGCAACAACGGCCTGCACGTGGAGCTGCACTTCGGCGAGGGCTACTACATCGGCCGCAAGGACATCGCCAACATCTACGATATCCAGCTCGAATCCGCGCTCAGCACGATCATGGATTGCGAGGATTCGGTGGCCTCGGTGGACGCCGCGGACAAGGTGCGCTGCTATCGCAACTGGACCGGGCTGATGAAGGGCACGCTGACCCGCAAGCTGGAGAAGGACGGCCAGACCATCGAGCGCGCGCTGGAGCCGGACCGCCTCTACACCGCGCCGGACGGCCAGGGCAGCGTGCGCCTGCACGGGCGCAGCATGATGTTCGTGCGCAACGTCGGCATGCATCTGCACAGCGACGCGGTGCTGCTCGACGGCCAGCCGGTGGCGGAGACGCTGCTCGATGCGATGGTCACTTCGCTGGCGGCGATCCACGATCTCAAAGGCGAAGGCGAGCTGCGCAACAGCCGCGCCGGCAGTGTGTACATCGTCAAGCCGAAGATGCACGGCCCCGAAGAGGTGGCCATGAACGATGAGCTGTTCGCCCGCGTCGAGGATGCGCTGGGCCTGACTCGGCACACGCTGAAGATGGGCATCATGGACGAGGAGCGGCGCACCAGTGCCAACCTCAAGGCCTGCATTCGCGCCGCCCGGCACCGTGTGGTGTTCATCAACACCGGCTTCCTCGACCGCACCGGCGACGAGATCCACACCAGCATGGAGGCCGGGCCGATGCTGCCCAAGGGCGAGATGAAAAACGCCACCTGGCTGGGCGCCTACGAGAATGCCAATGTCGACGTCGGCCTCGCCTGCGGCCTCAAGGGCCGCGCGCAGATCGGCAAGGGCATGTGGGCCATGCCCGACGAAATGGCGGCCATGCTGGAGGCCAAAGTCGGCCATCTGATGGCCGGCGCCAGCTGCGCCTGGGTGCCCTCGCCGACCGCCGCAACCCTGCACGCGCTGCACTACCACCGGGTCAACGTGGCCGCGCGCCAGGACGAGATCGCGCGCCGCGAGGCGGCCAGTCTCGACGCCCTGCTCAGCCTGCCGCTGCTGCCCGCAGATCGCGAGCTGACGCCGGAGGAAATCCACTACGAGCTGGAGAACAACGCCCAGGGCATCCTCGGCTACGTGGCGCGCTGGGTCGGCCAGGGTGTCGGCTGCTCGAAGGTGCCGGATATCAAGAATGTCGGCCTGATGGAGGACTGCGCGACGCTGCGCATCTCCAGCCAGCTGCTCGCCAACTGGCTACACCACGGCCTCTGCGACGAGGTGCAGGTGCGCGAAACCATGGCGCGGATGGCGGTGATCGTCGACCGGCAAAACGCCAGCGACCCGGATTACCAGCCGATGTCGCCGGCTTTCGACGACAGCATCCCCTATCTCGCCGCGCTGGATCTGGTGCTCAAGGGCCGCGAACAGGCCAATGGTTACACCGAGTTCGTGCTCTACGCGCGCCGCCAGCAGATGAAGGCGGCGCAGGCTGGCTGATGCCGGCCGCGCGGCGTGTGACCGAAAAGGCCCGGCCGGTGCGCCGGGCTTTTTTCTGCCTGCGGGATCTGCCGCGCAGACGCTATTTCGATAATTTTAGAAAAACCGTTGCAGCCTGCTGCGCCACGCGCTAGCATCGCCGCCATGCCTATCGACAGCGACAGCGCCGCCGCCATCCTGCAACAGCTCGGCAATCGCACCCGGCTGGACATCGTGCGCCTGCTGGTGCGCGCCGGGCCGGATGGCCTGGCGGTCGGCGAGATCCAGCGGCACCTGGCCATCCCCGCTTCGACCCTGTCCCACCACATCGCCCGCCTGCGCGGCGTCGAGCTGGTGGCGCAGCGCCGCGCGGGCACCAGCCTGTACTGTGCGATCAACTACGCGCTGATGGATGAGCTGGTGGGCTTTGTCACCGACGAATGCTGTGCCGGCACGACCGGCGCTGATGTCGGCGTCAGCGGCGATGGCGGCGCGGACTGCGACGCCGCCTGAGCGGCGTCGCTCCTGTGCCGTCGTGCGCCGGGCCGTTGCCGGGAAAATTTTTCCCCATTATTTCGATATTTCCAGAATTTAGGGAGAAAAGGCCATG
>Ga0207752_1000711_pt1 | contig 15528 bp, 13 predicted proteins | sample Pon2CUnioCityCA_6_FD_187272 | JGI IMG/M metagenome (GOLD analysis project Ga0207752, IMG submission 187272) | Marine sediment microbial community from Union City, CA, USA - Pond 2C Sediment 2 (SPAdes) | ecosystem: Environmental > Aquatic > Marine > Intertidal zone > Salt pond sediment ...
TGGCATCCCGCTTCACACGGAATTCAGGCACCCAGAAAGAATGGATCACGTCACGAGATTCAATCTGGAATTGTACGGGTCGATCGACAGGCAGGTGCAGGACGGTGGATGTCACGTCACTTTCGGGATATTCAAAGCGCCATGAAAACTGCTGGGCTATCACACGCACAACAAGCGGATCTTCGGGAACGCGCTCTACATCTGTAAGCACACCATAGGAATAAACGCCGATCACAGCCACGATCACAGCCGGGATGAGCGTCCAGACAATTTCGAGGGCGTTATTTCCGTGGATCGGCGCGGCATCGCTATCGTCACCTGGCTTCTGTCGAAAACGCAGCACGGCGTAAATCAATGCACCTTCAACGAGAAGGAAGACCACCACCGCGATGCCCATCATAAAGCGAAACAGCTGGTCAACCACCACTGAACGTTCAGACGCCTGTGCCGGGAGAAGCCAGCTGAGATCCGCGCTCGTCGCAACGAGATAGCCCACTGCAATAAGCACCAGTGCCAGGAGAACAATTATAAAAATTGTGCGCTCTTTCACAGGATTAACCCCTCCAGGGTTCTAAGGAGTGGATCAAAATCGTTTCACATCTGGAGTGATGTGCCAGGGGCTTACGGGAACACGTCCCGCTTGTCGTCCCCCCCGTACGTATTTTTCCTTTGATTCGTCGACGCTCTTAAGCCGACATTGTGGATTTTACCACTATCCGATCTATTCTGACAATTGTTGACCGCTTTTCTCTGAATAAATCGTATACATCGATTGCAGATTCAACGGAAAGAAGGAAGATCCCACAGCCCACCCCGCTGGAGATCCTCAATCCAAATAAGTAAAGAACGAATGCGAGATCAGATGGTGGCGTAGACGATACCGACCGTACCCGGTCCGGCATGGTTGCCTACAACCGGGCTCACGACGGCGAGCATGGATTCGTCTGGATTGAGCCGCTCCTCGGCCATTTTAAGGACCTCGGAGGCTTCATCCTCTGCGGCGACGTGCAGCGCCGCAATGCGGACCAGTTCCTCACCCTCGACCTTTTCAGCGACCACGTTCAGCATGTGGTCGATCGCTTTAGATTTCGTCCGGATCTTTTCGAATGATTCTACGCGCCCATCGTTGATATGCAGCAGTGGCTTGATATTCAAAGCGGTCCCAAATAGTTTGGAAGCGCCCCCGATTCGACCACCGCGGTGCAGGTATTCCAATGTGTCGACGACGAAGAAAACACCTGTGCGATCCTGCGCATCCCTGGCAATCTGGCTTGCCTCCTCAAACGAGGCGCCGTTCTCACGCGCCCGTGCAGCAGCAAGCACTTGAAAACCCATCGCCATCGCCGTTGTGCGGGAGTCGATAAGTTTGATCGCGGCGTCGGGAAACATCGCCTTAGCCTGCTCCGCGGATTGAAGCGTCCCCGATAGCTTCTCGGAAAGCACGATCGTCAATATGGGGATATTCTTTTCGACCAGGGGTTCGAAAATATTGTGGAAGGAAGCCACCGTTGCCTGAGATGTGGTCGGATGGACATCGCTCTCCTGGAGCTTCTTGTAGAACTGATCAGGCTGAATGTCGACCCCATCAAGGTAAGAGGTCTCTCCCCAGATCAGCACTTGAGGCGCTACTTGAATGTCATATTTATCGATAAGTTCCTGAGGAATATAAGCCGTGCTGTCTGTGATGAGTGCAAAATCGGGCATACTCTCCCCTCCTGGGATCATTGGGTGCAAAGACGTTCCAATAGGTAAAACCCCAGGGCGCACAAGAGGTTGCGGAAGCTTTCACAAACATTAATGGGAAAGCCAATCCAGCAGTTCTGCCTGCGACAGCGTATTGAGAACCTGCTTCGGTCCGGCCCATGCCCTGCGTGCCGTGCCGACTCCGAACCGCCTCATCTCGAAATGTGAAGGATGGTGTGCATCCGTATTAATCGCCAACATACTGCCCAGAGCAAGCGCTCGTTTTGCGTGGATATCCTTGAGATCGAGTCGATCAGGATGCGCATTGATCTCCAGAACAACACCGTGGTCGACTGCCGCCTGAAAAATTCGGTCAAGATCGAGATCCGCCGGATCGCGTCGACCAATCAATCGTCCGGTTAGGTGACCGATAATTCGCACGTGTGGATTCTCTATCGCGTTCAGGATTCGCTGCGTTGCGGTTTGGCGATCTTGCTGCAATGCCGTGTGCAGAGAGGCGATAACGATGTCCAGGGAAGCCAACACCGTATCATCATAATCAAGGGTGGCATCCGCCAGGATCTCCACTTCCGAGCCTTGCAGCAACTTGAGTTCGCTGCCGATCTCCGCCTGGACTACGTCGATCTCTTCCCGCTGACGTTTTAAGTCATCAAACGATAGCCCACCCGCAACCCCAAGGCTCTGAGAATGATCTGAGATGACCAGGTACTCCATCCCCAGAGACTTCGCCGCCCGGGCCATTTCAAGGATACTCGCTTTACCGTCACTCCAGGTGGAATGTGCATGAAGTTCACCACGCAAATGACCGACCTCGATTAGATCTGGAAGTTCACCCGACAGTGCAGCCTCGATCTCACCGCGATCCTCGCGCATCTCAGGCGCAATCCATGGCATTCCGAGTCTTTCGTAGACATCTTCCTCTTTCGGGCAATCGATCAGCTCGTCCCCAGCATCTTTAATGCCGTGTTCGGATAACGAGAGGCCCTCCCGGAGCGCGTGTTCACGCAAACGCACGTTGTGCGCCTGAGAACCGGTAGCGTACTGCAGCGCACTGCCAAAATGCTCGTTCGGATGTGCCCACAACTGCACACGCAATCCATTATGCAGCTCCACGCTCACTTTTGTTTCACCCTGACCTAAAACCCTCTCCACCTCCGAAAATGCTGCAAACGCTTCAATTACCTCCGAACTGTTGTCTGTGCCCACGACGATATCCAGATCGCCAACGGTCTCGCGGCAGCGACGAAGGCTCCCGGCAACCTCAACCTGTTCAACCGCTTTCACAGCGGACAATTTCTCAAGCAGCGATTGAGCGTTTTCCCATGCCTGTCCGAGCAGGAAGCGATCCGTTTGCCTGCGGTTGTAGGCTTCGATGCCGGCCAGTATCTTTTCCTCAGACTTTGCCCCCATCCCACTCAAACTGCGTAGTCTGCCCGCACGTGCCGCAGATTCAAGGTCGGTGAGCGATTCGATGCCAGCCTCATTCCAGAATTGAGCCGCCCTCTTCGGTCCTACCCCATCGATGGCAAGGATCTCTAAAAGGCCAGCAGGGATTTCTGACGCAAGCTCCTCGTAATAGGTCAATCGGCCGGTCTCAATCATCTCTTCGATTTTTGCAGCGATCGCCTTGCCAACACCGGGGATATCCTGAAGCCTGCCCTCTTCGTGGATTTCGTTCACATCCCGGGATAAATCCCGCAGCGCATCTGCCGCTTTCCGATAGGCGATGACACGGTAGACACCCTCACCTTTAATCTGCAGGAATTGAGCGATCGCTTCAAGTGTGTCCGCCATTTCCCGATTGTTCAAGGCGTCACCTCCTCTGGGAGACCGACTGTCAGCACCATTGAAATCATCCAAACATCGCCATCGCCCATCATGCCTATGCCGCAGTAACGAAATGAAGGTTCAAGCAGAAGAGCTTTGTGCATCGGATCGTTAAACCATGCTTCGGTCACGGATGCCGGCACGTCGTCCAGCAGATCTTGAGATGCGAGGAGCAACTCCGCAGCCGGACCGGAATAACCAATGTCCGCCAGAGTCGTTTTAACCTCGACTTCACCTGTGTCAGGGTCTTCGTGTCCCAGATAGGAGCGCACTGCCAGATCTGTTGCGCGTGCCGATGCTATCTCGTTTAGTACAGGTTGAATGATGAGTGCGGGCACGCCAGCCTCCGCCCGGAGAACGTTAATCGCCTGCAGGATCGCATCAGCACCGGTCAGGATCCTGGCGGCCAGATCAGCAGGCGCTTGTGTCTCTTCAATACGGGGCTCAGAAACTTGCTGTGACCTCGAACCTGCTGTATTGGACCCACGGCCACATGCAACCAGAAGTGATGAGACCAAGCTCAGAATGATTATGCCGTATAAGTTTTTACCCATTGAGCACATTGGCAGGATTATACCTATCAAAGGGTTCTTCAACACAGTCAGGGATCTGACCGCATCTGGCATCAGCCGATGCGATGTGCTAAAGTACTCTGAAGTTTTATGGATATGGCATCATCCAACTCATCGGAACAAGTCGTCGTCTACATCGTCAAGCGCCACCCGCTTGAAAGCGCGGATGAGGGTCAGCTTTTTCGATGGCTCCATTACGACAACGACTTCCGACGTGAGCTAGAAGATATTATCGGACCATATGATCCCCAGAAGCTCACCTTGTTGATCGATGATCATCCCGCCGGTGAAGTCTGGGAGCAGCTGCTTGTGGACCTGCTTGAAGAACGCGTACGCTATCTGGTCACGCATCTGGCTCCACTTAGCGCTGTCCAACGCCAGCAATTGATCGGCGTATGTGCACAGGTCGGCACGCAGCTCATCACGCCCAGCGATGCTGGCCGGAACCGTGAATCCGAGCAAGACCCGCTCGCGGGATGAACCTCACCACGAATTATCCAAAACAGGGAGTCTGCATTGCCCATTGAAGTTGTCGGTAACATGCACTGCCACACGCGCTACTCTGACGGGGAAGGCACTCACAGCGATATCGCCCGTGCGGCAATCGACGCTGGCCTCGATTTTGTGGTCGTCACCGATCACAACGTGTGGGTCGATGGCATGGATGGCTATCGGTACATCGGTCGAGAGCGGGTCCTGCTGCTGACTGGTGAGGAGATCCACGACCAGGATCGACAGCCGCAGAAGAACCACTTGCTCGTCTATGAGACCGGGACCGAATTAGCAGGATTCGCACACGACACGCAGGAGCTGCTCGATACGGTTAATCAACACAACGGGCTGGCATTCCTGGCTCACCCGAGCGACCCCTCCGCTCCGGCATTCAATGAAGATGATCTCTCGTGGGAGGACTGGAGCGTGGAGGGCTATAGCGGTATCGAGCTCTGGAATTACATGAGCGAGTTTAAGTCGAAATTGTCATCCAAACCACGCGCGATTTTTCTAGCGTACAATCCAAACCTGATCGCTGAAGGACCCTTCCCCGAAGTGCTCGAGCGGTGGGATCGCCTGCTATCCGATGGAAAACGCGTTCACGCCATAGGTGGGTCTGACGCACACGCCACACCCGTGTCGATGGGTCCCCTGAATCGTGTCATTTTTCCATATGAATACCTATTCAGGACGGTCAACACCCACGTCCTGCTGGACGAACCGCTCTCTGGCGATGCCTCTTCGGATCGAGACAGCATTTTTAGCGCGCTGCGAAGAGGATCGTGTTTTGTGGGTTATGATCTCCCCGGGCAAACGAATGGTTTCCGGTTTTCTGCTCATGGAGAGCGTCGAGAGGTTCAGATAGGCGCAGAATTGGAACTTGGATTGGGAGCTACCCTGCAGATCCACCTGCCCCGTCGCGCCCAGATTCGCCTGATAAGAAACGGCCACACGATTCAAACCTGGCAAAACACACAATCAGCAGTGCATACCGTCAGGGAGCCCGGCGCTTACCGAGCCGAAGCACATATCCAATACCAGGGCAAGCTGCGCGCCTGGATCTACAGCAATCCGATATTCCTCAAATAATCGATAACTGCCAGCGGTTAATAAAGCCGGGACAACCCTCATTTGGTGTTATAATTTCCGAACATTTGGTCGACTAGCCCCAATCCATTCGCATGAACGAATTCAAACTACACGCTCCCTATGAACCGATGGGCGATCAGCCCGAGGCGATCCGCCAGCTGCTGGCCGGGATTAAGCGCGGTGACCAACATCAGGTCCTGCTTGGTGCGACCGGAACCGGCAAAACATTCACCATCGCGAACATCATTGCTGAGACCCAGAGACCCTCGATCATCCTGGCTCACAACAAGACCCTGGCTGCACAGCTTTATGTTGAGTTCAAATCGTTTTTCCCCGAAAACGCGGTCGAGTATTTCGTATCTTATTACGATTACTATCAGCCGGAAGCCTATGTTCCCAGACATGACCTTTACATTGAAAAAGAGACACAGATCAACGAGGAGATCGATCGTTTAAGGCTTTCGACAACCACATCCGTACTCTCCAGGCGTGATGTGATCGTCGTCGCATCCGTCTCAAGCATTTACGGTATAGGAAATCCAGAAGCCTACGGGCGGGTTGTTATCCACGTGAGCGTGGGAAACCGCTATCGGCGCAATGTGATCCTGCGGCAGCTCGTGGAGAGCCACTACGAACGCAACGATATGGAGCTCCGCCCCGGTACCTTCCGCGTGCGCGGTGATACGCTTGAAGTGCTGCCCGCTTACGAGGAACAGGGTGTTCGCTTGAGCTTTTTTGGTGATGAACTTGAACGGATTTCCGTCTTCGATCCGCTAACCGGCGAGCTGCTTGGCGATCGGCAGCAGGTCAGCATCTTCCCGGCAAAGCACTTCATCACCGAGGAGGAGAAGCTGAAGGCGGCGATCAACGACATTGAGAACGAACTCAACCAGCATCTGGAGCATCTGCGCAAGCATGAAAAACTGCTCGAAGCCCAGCGCCTCGAACAGCGCACGCTTTATGACCTCGAGATGTTAAGAGAAGTCGGTTACTGCTCGGGGATTGAAAATTATTCACGCCACCTGGACCAACGCCCCACCGGATCACCACCCTGGACACTGGTCGACTATTTCCCTCCAGATTTTTTGATGGTTGTCGATGAGAGTCACATGACGATCCCGCAGGTTCGGGGCATGTACGCCGGGGACCGCTCCCGCAAGGAGACACTCGTCGAGTTCGGTTTTCGGCTGCCCTCGGCACTAGACAACCGCCCGCTCTCGTTCGATGAGTTCGAACGCCGCATCGGGCAAGTCATCTACACGACTGCGACGCCCGGCCCCTACGAGTTGGAGCATGCTTCACAGGTCGTTGAGCAGATCATCCGCCCCACCGGCTTGGTCGATCCGGAAGTCGAGGTTCGTCCTGTGGAGGGCCAGATCGATGACCTGATCGGCGAGATCAAGCAGCGCGTGCAGATCGGCGAGCGTGTGCTCGTCACGACTCTCACCAAGCGCATGGCTGAGGATTTGTCCGAATACCTGCTGGAACTCGGTATGAAGGTTCACTACCTGCACTCTGAAATCGATACGATCGAGCGCGTCGAGATCCTGCGCGATCTGCGCATGGGTGTTTATGACGTCGTCGTGGGTATCAATCTGCTCAGGGAGGGGCTTGATCTGCCTGAGGTTTCACTGGTCGCCATTCTCGACGCTGACAAAGAGGGTTTCCTGCGCTCGGACACCGCGCTCATCCAGACAACCGGGCGAGCGGCGCGCCATGTGCATGGACGCGTGATCATGTATGCAAACCGCATCACGGATTCGATGCGGCGAGCGATCGATGAGACCGAACGGCGCCGCGAGAAACAAATCGCCTTCAACGAGGAGCACGGCATCGAGCCAGCCAGCATCATCAAGGAGATTCGCGATCTAACCGATCAAGTCGCTTCTCGAGCCACCGCTGAACGGCCCAGCCCGTACCGGGCGATCGTCCCGGCACAGCTTCCAACAGATGAACTTCATAAGTTGATTAAGGAACTCGAGCGGCGCATGCGTCAGGCAGCCGAAAGTCTCGAGTTCGAGAAAGCAGCGGCACTGCGCGACCAGATTTTCGAGATGCGAGAAGCGCTGGTTGATAAGCAGAACCTGCCTCCCTGGAAACGTGCCAAAGCGATGGCGGCTGAGGACCCACTGCTCGAATACCTTCCGGATAACAGGAAAAAATAGGTAAACCACATTTTTCTTACTCAATTTCCAAGCGACTGGACGCATGCCGGCGATTTAACGCACATGGCCGCCGGTTAAGGCGACCAAGGCGGAGGGATAACGGGCGGAGATTGCCCGTTTTAAGGTACGCATGCATTATGCCAAAAAAAACCGGTTTTGGGATACCTTTGCAAGGTGCTTGTAAGGTTGCCAACAGGGCACTCAGGCACCCGTGAGCACAGGCCAGTTCGGTTTCTGGTGTCACTCAAAAGCCGCAGTACGGCAGGGCTGCTCCATATGGAGAGAACCTGCAGGAAAGACCTTCACAATCTTTGCCGGCTGCCGCCGGTACTGACGGTAAGCCGTCGGACTCCTTATGATTGAGGATAAGTGATCATGCATTCGAAATCAGGGATGATGGATAAAAAAGGCAGGCGTGAGAAGCCTCTCGGCCCCTGGGGATGAGGGGTTGGAAATGAACGGGCTGACCCGCAGGTCGGTCCCCATTCCTCTTAAACGGACCTGCTGTCTCGTAGGGGCGGGGTGACCCCGCCCTTCTGCGAAGTGGAACCTCCAATGCGCAGGGGCGACCGGCCGGTCGCCCCATGACGAGTATATTCCTGAATGAGCAGCAGCGGACAAGGCGCCCCCGCCGCGATTCGAACGCGGAACCTATGGATTAGAAGTCCATTGCTCTGTCCAATTGAGCTACGGGGGCGACAAGAACATTGTACGCCAGAGCGGGACGAGGATCAATCCCCCGAGCCTGAGATCGACTCAGATACGTCCGTAACTCTGCAGGAGTTGGATGTAGCTGCCGCGCTCAAAAGCGGTAGGTTCCACATACGCTTCGAGGCTGACATCCCCACGCACATCCGCAACACTCCCTGCTCCGAGCTCGTCGAGCAGCTGCTCGGTCTCCTTCAAAATGCCCCCCAGACGCTCCACACCCTCGGCAAGCAGAACAGAGCAAACATTAGCGACGTCCGCGCCCGCGAGGATCGCTTTCAAAACTCCCTCCCCTGAGTGCACACCACTTGTAAGCGCCAGCGAACTTTCCACCTGACCGTAAAGGATGGCGATCCAACGCAGCGGAAGCAATATGTCTTCTGGCCGGCTCAGCGAGAGACGCGGCTGGACACTTTTCTCCTTGACATCGATATCGGGCTGATAGAAGCGGTTGAAAAGCACGAGCGCATCGGCCCCGGCCTCATCTAATCGGACGGCGATATCCGGGATCGCGCTGAAGAACGGGCTCAGCTTCACCGCGAGGGGCAGTTCCACACGCTCTTTGACAGAGCCGAGGATGTCGAAATAAAGGTTCTCAATATCCATGCCCAGCAGGTTGTCGGTCGTGGGAATGAAATAAATGTTCAGTTCGATCCCGTCTGCCCCGGCCTGTTCCAGCATCTGAGCATAATCCAGCCATCCGCCCTTGCTGGTGCCGTTCATGCTGGCAATTACGGGGATCTCCAGCGCCTCCTTGGCTTTTCGAACATGCTCAACATACGCGTCAGCATCACGCACGTACTCATTCTCTCTCGGAAAGTACTCGAGCGCATCCGCCACGCTTAATTCCCCACCTGAAACCATGTCCGAGAATTCGCCTGTATGCAGCGATACCTGTTCTTCGAACAGCGAATACATCACCACCGCAGGCGCGCCAGCATCTTCAAGCTGTTTCAATCCGTCAAGTGTCCTTGAGATGGGAGAGGCCGAGGGCACAACAGGATGCTTGATGTTCATGCCCATATAGGTCGTGCTGAGATCTGCCATGGTTTTCCTCCGTGTCTGATTATCGGGTTTCAAGACCAAGCCAGCAGCAAAGCAGGGGATGACCGCTGCCAACAATCATGCAGATTTTAAATCGTGACGGCTGCTGTGAGCAACCGCTGATCTTCCACTTTTTACCAGGACAAACGCACGTAGATCTCGCTGTGGGGAATACTGCGAAACAAGCACCTGTTTTTAAGGCGGCAAAACACTATTCGAGATGGGGCCGGATACCTTTGTAAACTCGCTGCCCGGAGAGCGTGCGCAGAATTGTCCGGGGCGGTCGATTAAGTTTTTCGCCCAAGTCGACCGGTGATAAGGGCAAATTGCCATTCGACAAAAACACGCGGAAGACAGCGTTGACTAGTGTCGTTTGAGGGGTGAGATAATCCTCTCGCAGAGCGCAATGCGTAATCAACGTATGCTGGATCCCGAGCACACGCGATACCTCTGCGGTCTCCGGGTGGACGGTGTCAACCATCTTGTCCGCTTCGATCTCGGCGAATGCCTCCTGATGCTCGGGACAGAGGTGACTACGCAGGTACACATCCAGATCTCGGTCGGCGCGCTCCCACCACTCGTAATCGATATGGAACTTGGTATCTTCGGTCGCCCGCACTAACCTGCTCATCTTCCGATTGGTCGAGGCGCTCATGATCCGCTCCAGGCCGAGGGTTCAAAACGCCAGTAAAGATCACCGACGTGTTCAAAATAAGGTCTTGTGACCAGTTCCTGAAACACAACTGCCGGAGGCTGTCGATTGACAACGTTAACCGCCGCGTACAATGTTTGGGCATGGACAGCGCCCTGGGGAGTCAGCTTAGCCAGATCACGGAACAAGTGAGAGATAGTGCGATCCAGAGGGGTTTTATTTTTCTCCTGCTTCATCCAGACTTCATCGATCACCTGTTTGTCCACCAGCCCGATCACCATAAGGTCATCATAGGCGGTTCCAACCGGCTGCTTAAGCATGGTGAAACCGACCTGCTTTCCCTCGCTCACGCTCACTGTCCGGATCCAATCGTTACGCATACGACGGTCAAGAGTATCCACGACCACCTGACCGGCTTCGTCGCCCGCGCTCACACGCACCAACCCGCCGACAGGAACCTCGTTCCCCCGGTACCACTCCTCCAACCCGAACACATATCCTTCTTCGCGCACGACCCAACCCGGGAAGGTCTCGCCGCTGTGCCCATCCACAAGCATGAAGCGGATACGTGGAGCTTCATAGGCTGTCGGGAAGAGCGACTTCAACCGCCCTGAAAGCGGCAGGGTGCCGACGCGCCAGTGGGGGAAGATCAGCGAAATCGTCACCTCGTCGCCCGCGGGTTCGAGCGGTTCCAGATCGCTCAGCTCATCGTCGAGGCGGCGCTCAAGATCGATTAATTCCGGTGTGAATTGACTTCGATCCACATTCTCGCCTTCGTAGGCCAGGCGCGGTGGTGTAAACTGCACTTCGGGCGGCTCGAGCCTGCGCAGGAACCACATGATCTCGCCCGCAGGCCCGACCTCATCAAATCTTTCGTCTTCTTGCAGCGCGTAGTTCAGCGAGAATTCAGCCAGCTGCGGGGCTAAATTTGAGGGCAGATCGACGTGCTCGAGCATGTCACCTGTTGGCAGCGGTCCGCCACTGGCGACATCCAAGACTGCTTCGGCAAGGTTGAGGTGACCTTCGGTAATTTCTGCGACGAGTGCGCGTGGGAACCACTTCCAGGCGATACGAACAATGTCGTCGCTCTCTTCCAGCCGCTGCTCCAACCGGCTCTCAATTACGTCTCCGTAATGCTCCATGACCGATTCGGCAGACTGGAGTGCTTCTTCTTCTGCTTCACTTTCAGGGGGATGATTAAGCGGATGGTCTTCAAGCCTGGCAGCGAACTCGCGGTTCTGACCGTTGCCCTGAAACTCGACCTCGATCACATCGAATTCACCGATCTCTGGGTTCACACCGGCACGAAGCCCAACAACTTCGCCGATCGAATTATTCAGCGCCGGGAAGGTGAGTTTTTGCCCAACTTTGTATGTACCTTCAGGAAGATAGATCTCGTGCTTCGGGGCTTGAGCTTTCTTTGCTTCTTTCTCGAGACGCTCAAGATGACGCTCAACAAGAGCCGTGCTCATCTCTGTGCTGGTGAGTGGCACCTCCCGTTCAAGCAGATAGTTGATAATGAAATCGATGTCCTGATCGGCAACGTCGAAGGTGGACCAATACGTGTCAGTAGATAGAGTGGCAGCAAGATTCATAAAATGTGTGTATAACCTTAACGGGGAAATACTTCGCAATTATACTACAAGCAACTGAGGTTAACGAAATGGAAACCAAATTTAGCGTCGTCGCTACCGCGTCAGGCAAGCTGGAGGCCGAAATTATCAAGGGTATGCTCGAGTCTCTGGGCGTGGAAACGATGCTCTCCTACGAATCTGCTGGCACCGCATATGGTTTCGGTGTCGGCCGGCTGGCGCGTGTCGAAATTCTCGTCCGAGACGAGCAGGTTGCCGAAGCAGAGGACATTCTCGAACAGTATGAATCCGGAAAATTTGCTGATGAGAATGATTGAAGTGTCCAGGCTGCAGTCTGATGGAGAGATTGCTTAGGGAAAAGTCCGTTCGATCCAGGTGATCGGTTCGACAGGGACGCCCCCTACCCAGATCTCCCAGTGAAGATGCGGACCCGTGGAACGACCGGTATTTCCGACCTGACCAATCACTTCACCGGCATCGACAAACTGACCAACTTCCACATAGATCTCGCTCTGGTGAAAGTAGCCCGAATACACTCCCCAGCCGTGATCGATGTATGTGGTGTTCCCACGCACGGTTAGCGGACCGGCAAAGACGACGTAGCCTGGAGCCGTAGCGTAAATGGGAACATCACGCCCGTAGAAATCCACACCGGTATGGTAATAAAGCAGTGCTCCGTTGTTGTAACTGCGCCGCGTGCCGAATATCGCCGCCAGTTCATCCGTGTAATAGCGTGAGGGATAATCAAATTCACCCTGCCAATGCCTGACCGGGGTTTTAGGATCGAGCACGTCCGCAATCACTTCGTCTTCCGGGCCCGTGACTGAAGGATCGATCGTCTCGAGTGGAACGCCGTTCAGCACCGTCGATCCATATCCCCCGAGTTCGAGCAAAATCGGCTGCTCAAACGAATAGATTGACGCACCTGTCTCGGGATCATAGAGGTCAATCGTGAAATCCCTCAGTCCAGGATCGGCAAGCGCATGAATTCCCTGCAGCGCCACCATCTTTTGTTCATCGAGTGGGAAGAAACCGAGTTGGTGATCACCCAGGCTTCCCTCAAGCAGGATCGGCCAGCTGGTCTCAACACGTATCACCGTGGTCTGTCCCTGAATCAGTGGGGATGGATTAATCGACACGGATCGAAGAGGTTCAAAGAATAATCCTTGCTCCTCATCCGATGACGGGTCCAGCAGCACCATTCCAGCCAGCTGCCAGAGCGGCACTTTAGCTTCGTTCATCTTCGAAAATGCCCAGGGATTCGTCCCGTTTATTGCTGCCAGCTCCAGCCGAGTCTGATTGTGCCTGACTAATCGAATGGCGCCTTCTACTTCCTCAGATTCCTCAGAGGCTGGCCCGGGGACGATCAGCGATTGACCCGCATAGAGAGTGTTTCGTTTCACGATCCGGTTAAGCCTTGCCAGATCATCAGGCTCAATAGGATGACGCACCGAGAGCGTTTCTAGCGTTTCTCCAAACTCCACCTGGGTGAATTCCAGCACACCGCTCACACCTGGGAAACCGGGAATTGTAAGCTCGGTTCCCGGGAAAATGCGCGATGAATCGGCGATCGCGTTGAGCTGCAGGATCGCCTCTACACTGGTCCCAAACCTTCGGGCGATGCCGAAGAGAGTGTCACCTTGCTGGACAATATAAATTGGACCGTCATCCTGTGCCCTTGCCGGGATTCCCGGAAGGACGATCAGAATGACGAGAGCCAGGAGTGTTAACCTATGTCTCCACATTATCCTTGAATTCAAGTCGCTCACCGATAGAAACCTCATCGACGATCGAAGGAAGTCCCTCCACGATGTAGCGTGCCGGCTTTGCCGGTGCGTACACCCGCCACGGATGAGCCACGACCTGATCGACGACTTCGTTCGCATCGTCAAGCCATAGGACACCGATAGCGAACGGGACCGCAAACATATGTATCGTGGTGTGGGTGACGCCCTCGCGCCCCTCGACCAGCACCAGGCCGATACCCTCCGGAAGCTCCCTCCGGAACATCAGCCCACGCAGCCGGCAAAGAAAACTCGAGCACCAACGGGCTTTAAGAATCAGGCCTCCTGGAGATTCTTGCTTATGAACCCCGACAATCTTCGACATGGCTGTCCTTACATAAAGACGGGGCGGCCGTAGCCGCCCCGGAAACGCTAAGGCCAATAAGAATTATTCTACCGCGCCAATGATCTTCTCGACGCTCTCAAGCAGTTCCTGCGGGCCAAATGGTTTTGTTATGTAATCATCTACCTTGGCGATGTGCAAACCGAGCACTTTGTCGATTGACTGCGCTTTAGCCGTCACCACTACGACAGGGATGTCTCGCAGCGCATCATCCGCCTTCATCTGCTGGTAGACTTCCCAACCATCCATATCCGGCATCATCAGATCCAGAAGAACCAGATCCGGCTCTTCGCGCCTGACCGTCTCGAGACCCTCGATGCCCCCATTTGCACCTATAACATGAAACCCTTTGCGCCCGAGGATAAGTCGCACAAGGTCGATCATTTCAGGCTCATCCTCGATGCAGACGACACGCTTCTCTTGGGTCGCCATGTACGCTCCCTTCGCGGAGTAATGCAAATGCCCCGCTAGTGTATCACAACCGTTATTCCTTGCAACGCAACCTTCTTCCTACCACTATGCGAAATATGATCGCCGTTAAATCAAGAAAAAGATGACCCCGGGAGAAGCGTCCCGGGGTCTGGACAGGCTGAAAGGTTTCACCGTCAGGATTGGACTTCAAGTGGAGCAAATGCCTCCCCGGCTTCTTTCAGCTCAGTTCGGATCGATGCCAGTCGATAGACCTCATTGATGTCACGGTTCGTGATCAACCCGAGGAATTTGCCGCCAAGCGATACAGGCAGTGCATCGAGATTCATCTGCGTCAGGCGCTGCTGTACATCGAGCAGATCGGCATTAGGGCCGACGGGCTCAACATCGGTGAGCATCACCTCGCTGACGATCCTGTCAGGACCATATTGGTTCAGCGATTCAACCAGGCGTGCGTGCGTCAGAATGCCCACCAGATTGGTGCCATCACAGACGGGAAAATCCGCCTGGAACGAATTGAGCGTCAAGTTAACCACATCTCTGAGCGTCGCCTGGGGCGAAATGGATTGCGCCCCTCGCGAATACGCTTGCTCGACCTTCAGATCGCCTAGAACAGAACGGGCTAATACGAGCTGCCGCTCCTGACCAGCTCCGGTATAGATAAAGATCGCGATCAGCACCCAGAAGAAATTGCCCTGCAGAAAACCGACAGCCCCCATCAGGAAGGCCAGCAGTTGACCGATCCCCACTGCGACGACGGTCGCCCGCGGGTAAGACATGCGCATGGCGAGGAGTGCGCGTAGTATTCGACCTCCATCCATCGGAAATGCCGGGATCAGGTTGAAGACCCCAAGCAGCAGGTTTGAAGCGAATGTGTATGCGAATAATGCGGTGATGCTCAGACCGTCCAGATTTAGAAGCAGTGAAGGCAGCTGTGCCAGCGAAACGTTGAATTGTGCGATCCAGGCCACCACGCCAAGGACGATCGCCAGCCCGAAGTTAACCGCCGGTCCGGCAATTGCGATGAGGAATTCCTGGATCGGCTTCTCCGGAATATGCGCAAGCTGGGCGACGCCTCCGATGGGCAGAAGCACGATCTGCTTGACCTCAACACCAAATCGCTGGGC
>Ga0207752_1000713_pt1 | contig 15481 bp, 17 predicted proteins | sample Pon2CUnioCityCA_6_FD_187272 | JGI IMG/M metagenome (GOLD analysis project Ga0207752, IMG submission 187272) | Marine sediment microbial community from Union City, CA, USA - Pond 2C Sediment 2 (SPAdes) | ecosystem: Environmental > Aquatic > Marine > Intertidal zone > Salt pond sediment ...
TCGGTGGCTTCAATCTTTCAATTGGTTGGGAGTTCAACCTGAATACGGGTGCCTTCGCCGGGTTGCGCCTGGAGAGTAAGGTCGGCGCCGATCAACTCCGCCCGCTCGTGGATACCCAGCAAACCGAAGTGGCCCTGAGGTGCCAGTTCGGCCGGGCTTTCCGGCCCGATAAACCCCTGCCCGTCGTCGCTCACCGTCAGGATGACGGCCTCCTGACCAAACGAGAGCGTTACACCGGCCCGAGTCGCCGCCGCGTGGCGGACCACGTTACTCAGCGCTTCCTGGGCGATGCGGTAGAAGGCGAGTTCGATCTCCGGTGACAGGCGGCGCACGTCCCCTCCACTGTAGAAGGTAACAGTTAGCGGATTAGCAGCTTCCACCTCCCGGCACAACATTTGCAGCGCGGGAGCCAGCCCCAGATCTTCCAGGTAAATGGGGCGCAGGGCGTGAATCTGGCGGCGCAGATTGGCAATCAGCCGGGCAACCATCTCCTGCATTTCCTGTAGCTGGCCGGCGCTCTGCTCCGTTGCCAGCCCCAGCTGGGCCAGTTGAATCCGTTGGTTGAGGGCGATCAAGGATTGGATCGTGTCGTCATGCAATTCTCGCGCCAGCCGCCGCCGTTCCTCTTCCTGTCCGGCCGTGACCGCCCCCAGGTAACCGCGCAGACTCTGCTGCGCATTGCGTACCTTGTGCGCCATGTGTACCAGTTCGTTCTGTAGCCGCTGGATTTCGGCAATGCCCCCGACAGGTTCTTCGATTGCTTCATAATCCCCCCAGGCCAGAGCGGTGGCCTTCTCCTCCAGCGATTGCAGTGGCTGCACGATCTGGCGCGCGCCAAAACCCAGCCCGAGCAGGGCGATTATCAGGAGAGGGGCCAGCACCAGCGGTGCCCATTCGGTTGTGTGTAGTAACGGATCGGCTACTTCCTGCCATGACTCTTCCACCACCAGTGCCCAGCCCACGGGCGCCACCGGACTAAAAGCCACCACGAGTTCGTCTCCCCCAACCGGGATGTAGGTGGTGCCACTCTCACCACGGAGGGCACTGGTCGTTCCCGGGTGCTGCGCCGGATCCCGTTCAGGTTGTAAGGGAGGTCCCAGCCGGTAAAGAAGTTGCCCGCTTTCGTCTACAAGGAAGGCAGTAGCCTGGGCACCGGCGCCGAAGACCGGCGCCAGCGCCTGCCGGGCCAGCGTTGCCGGCGAGAACGCGCCGGCCAGCCAGGCGTCCCCCACCGGAGCGACTGCCGTTACCAGCCACTCGTCCGCTTCCGGGCCGGCGAAAGGGACGGAAAAGCCAATGTCGCTGCCGGCCAGGGTGTCAACCGGTAGAACGCCGGCCCAGGTTGTCCCGGCCCCGGTTGCCAGCACGGTACCATCGGCAGCAAAGAAGGCCAGACCACCGTCAAAGAGGGGGAGTAGAGGGCTATCGCCGCTAAGAACTTGCTCCGGTTGCGTCTCGCCGGCAGCCTGCCTGGCCAGGGCGGCGATGGCGGTCTCCCGGCGGTTCAATTGCTCGCCAATGGCGGCTGCTGCCGCCCGGGCCGCCCGTTCATCACGCGCGCCCACGAGATCCCGCATCGCCTGCTGGTGCAGGGCGGCACCGCCAAAAGCAACCACCAGCAGCAGCAGGGTCAGCGGCAGCAAGACGAAAAAGAAAAGCTGCAAAGGCAGGGCTGCCCGCCAGGCGCGTTTCGACCGTGCCCCGCCGCTCACGCTTGCCCCAGATCGGGAGCCAGCCAGCCCTCGGCTACGGCGCGCATCACTGCTTCAGTGCGGCTGTTGGCATCCAGTTTGCTGTAAACCTTGGCCAGATGTCCCTGGACCGTCCGGTCGCTGATGCCCAGTTGCAGCCCGATTGCCTTGTTCGTATATCCCTGGGCCACAAATTCCAATACCTCCAGCTCTCGTTCGGTTAGGGACTCGTATTGGGGTTCAGTCTGCCGGCTGGCCAGCTGGCTCATCAATTTCCGGGCAATGACCGGGTCCAGCGCCGATTTCCCTTTGTGAACGTCGCGCACCGCCTGGATAATTTCCGGGGGCGAGGCGGTCTTAAGGACGTAGCCGTTGGCGCCTGCTTCAAGAACGGCCCTCACGTACGGATCGTCATCGTAGGCGGTGAGGACCAGAACGCCGACGGCCGGGTGGTTGGCGCGTACCCAATGGGTGACCTCGATTCCGCTCGCTTCCGGCATCTGGATGTCGAGCACAGCCACATCCGGCTGCTGTTCGGCAATCAGTGAGCGGGCTATAGCGCCGTCATCCGCCTCCGCCACGACGCTGATATCGGGGGCATATTCCAAAAATTGGCGAATGCCGGCGCGGACCACAGCGTGGTCGTCGGCCAGCAAGACGCGGATCGGCTCACTTGTATCAGTCATGTTCTTCTTCCCTTCACGCCCATTTCGGGCAGTTACTATCCAACCAAGTATACGAATGATGGTGGCATGCGCACAACGTGTAACGACAGAGCATGGGCTAGGATCAACCTCCCGGCAGGAAATGGATCGTGTGGGGAGAGATTGACAGGCGTCGTCCGCAAGTTCCCCAGCGTTAACTGTTTCAACCAGCATCGAAATATTACAGAGATCATCATTTGTAGGTGACAGAAGTCACTACTGTCCTTGTTCCAGGCGTCGTACACTGACTCATGTAGTTCAATGATTGTTGAAACAACGTCTGGGGTCAATACATGGCTATTAAGGACACGACGAAAACAATTTCTCAAGTAGAGAAGCATCACTGGCAACTACCGTCGCTCACGTTGCTGATAGGCGTTGTCTGGGCGCTGGTCTGGGGACAATTACAGATAGCAGGAGAATTGGAGACAGATGCTTGTTCAAACATGGAGGAAACAATGCCTGAATTTCTGGAACTGACCGTCGATAAATTTACCTTCAAAGTCGCGACCGACCGGCTCTACAGCCCGGAAGGGATGTGGGCCAAAGAGGAGAGCGCCCAGGGCGCAAAGCAGGTGCGTGTTGGCCTATCCGATTTCTTCCAGCAGAGGAACGGCGATGTGGCCTTTGCCGAGATTACGGAGGAAGGGAGCGAACTGGAGGTGGACGACGAGATTGCGGTGATTGAAACCATCAAAGTGGACATCAGCCTCCCCTCGCCGCTCGCCGGGGAGATTGTGGAGGTGAACCCGGCCATGGAGATGGAACCGGAGAAAATAAACTTCGACCCCTACGGCGATGGCTGGCTGGCCGTTGTCGATCCCCGGGATTGGGAAGCAACCAGCGCCGACCTGCTCACGCCTGAAGCATACTACGATCGGGTCAAAGTAGAAGCGGAAGAAGAGGTACGGAAAGGATGAAGGACAACCGTTATGAACAGGAGAAAAAAGTGGTCATCGTGCCTTGCAGCGGAATTGGCAAGACCTACGGCACCGTCAGCCGGGAAGCCGCTTACGAGGTAGTCGAAGATCTGCGACCGCAATCATCTCAGCTCGTTGCCCTCTCCCTGCTTGTCCTGGGAGATGAAGCGGCAAGAGCGGCTGTCGCCGCTAATCCGGCCGTGACCATCGACGGCTGCAAACTGGCCTGTGCCACGAAAATGGTGCAGGAGAGTGGGGGCACCGTAGCCCGTGACTTTGCCGTGCTTGACGTCTATCGTGAACACCGCAAACTGCGCCCACGCGGCATCGCCGAGCTCAACGAAGGGGGGCAGGCCCTGGCCCACGTGCTGGCCGAAGAGGTGGCCGCCGTCGTCGACGCTACGCCCCATCAGAACGGGCCCGTGGAGGCCGAGGAGGAAAGCAATGCCTAAGCTACCCGAGAAAAAAGTAGGGATCGTCGCCTGCAGCGGCGAAGAGATGGCCGAAGGGACGGTCACGCGGCTGGCTGCCCTCAAGGTGTTGGAAGAGATGCGGCCCAATGATACCGTCACCATTTGTCTCCCTCTCTTTCTGGCCGGTGGCGAAGGGGACCGGGCCTTTGCCCGCTTCTATCCAACCATCGCCGTCGACGGTTGCGAGCTGCGCTGTGCTGCCCGCGCCACCGAAGAACACTCCGGCAAACCGGCGGCCAGTATCGTCGTCAGTGAGCTGGTATCCGAGCGTGGGCTGAAACAGCCGCAGGGAAGGCGTCAACTGGACAAAGCAGGGCAACAGGCCGTCTCGATTACGGCACAACAGATAGCGGGAACCGTAGACCTGCTCCTCGATCGCCGTTGGAGCCGGCGCGAAGGCGAGTTTGCCGACGGCGCCATCGACCTGACCGTTCAGCAGCCCAAGGTTGCGGCCTGTAGCTGCGGCTCAGGCATTCCGGTCCAGCAGGTTGCCGTCAACGGCGAGATTGTAACCCTGATCGCCCTGCCGGCGATCTTTGAGCAGTTCCAGCAGGCAGGGAAGGAGCCCTGCAGCGCCATCGCCCAGGAATTGCTGGACCAGGTGCAAATTTACAACCCGGTGCCGGCCGGCCAAGAAAGAGAATACCAGGCCGCGCTGTTACGCGAGTACGAAACCTTTTACGCTGAGGAGAACGGACGATGAGCAAGACCGCCACCTACAACACGACTGTTACCTGGAAAGGAGAACATTGGGGACACCTGAAGATGGGAAACGGTCCCCAATACATCTTCTCGGCGCCACCCGATGCCGAGGGCCACGAAGGGGTTCTCACGCCAGAAGATGCGTTTGTTGCCGCAGCCAACACCTGTGTCATGCTTATGTTCATCTGGGCCAGCGAGCGCTTCAAGCTCGACTTGCTTAGTTATGAGTGTTACGGTGAGGGGACGAAGCTGATCGAACTGGATCGCACGGAAATCTTTACTCACCTCTGCCTGCAGCCGCGCATCCGCGTAGCGGCCAACGGCAATGATCCAGCAGCAGTAGAAGCGCGAGTGCGCCGTGCGCTGCAATCGGCGCAGAAGTACAGTCTGGTAGCGAATTCCATCAAAGCCGAGCTGACGGTCGAGCCCCAGATTGAGGTCATTGCTGGCGACTACTCTGGCGCTTTGTCCTGACTCCCCACACAATTTCAATATCTAGAACGGAGGTTATTGATGTTACAGATTAAAGTTCTTGGACCCGGTTGCCCGAATTGTGAGAAAGTGGAAGCTGCCGCGAAGAAGGCGGTTGCCAACTTTGGCGTTGAAGCCAACATCGAGAAGGTTACCGATTACGGGCAAATCATGAGTTACAATGTTATGGCAACCCCGGGTCTGGTCATCAACGAAAAGCTGGTTTCGGCCGGACGCATCCCCGCCGATGCGGAAGTGATGTCCTGGGTGGCCAATGCACTGGCAGAGACTTAGATTGCTGCGCTAACAGTAAGTCCGTTCCCGAAGTGTTACAGGCGCTTGCGCCGCACCTGCACTCTGGCCAGGTGATTGTCCCCTTGACCGCTCTCACTTCGACTGTGCATGAAACCCTGTATCGCAGGCCCTTTTTTGCCGCCGCCAGCAACGCCAGAGAAAAGATGGACAGCCTGCAAAGAAAATTGGAAGGTACTGGATGAAAGTCGATTACGTAGCGACCCATGAACATCTGGAAAAGCGACTGGGGGAATTGGGGAAGGAGATGCCGCTACCGTACGGCGGCTTTGCCCGGCTGCACCGCAAGGCCCTGGCCGATGGCGCCCTCAACGGCAAAGTAAAAGAGCTAATGGCCCTCGCCATCAGCATCGCCGTCGGTTGCGACGGCTGCATCGCCTATCACGTGCACGATGCCGTCACCGCCGGCGCCAGCCGTGAGGAATTATTGGAGACGGTGGGTGTTGGCCTCTTTATGGGAGGCGGGCCTGGCTCCATCTACGCTGCCCACGCTCTGGACGCCATCGAACAGTTCCTTGCAGAAGCGGAATCTCCTTCTCCACAGTGAATGTGCCCTCTAGAGCATGTTCGCGGCGGGAACGGAGGTGACAAATGTTAATCGAAAAGTATGACCTGGAGGTTTTCACACCGCCATGCGAGCCTGGCGCTGAACGCTACTCGGCCAAGGCTTTGCTTGTGGTGGATATCTCTGATGTGCTGCCCTATCTGAATGCAACCCTGCGCGGCGCTGTCTATCATCCCGGCGCCCAGGCGCTGACCTGGAAGAAAGGCGGGCACAACATCGCCTTCCACCCCCACGAAATCGCCACCAGCAACGTCGCCGACCGCGACGCGGCCGTCAAGGAGCTCGACGGGTTGGTGGACCTGGTCAACCGGACCTGGACACGCCGTGAGGAAATCGAACCGAGCTACAAGACCCGGCAGCGCCCGACGCCGATGGCCGTCTACAGGCTCCTGCCCCACACCAACTGCCGCCAGTGCGGCGAGCAGACCTGTTACAACTTCGCCCTGAAGCTGGTGGTCGGCCAGAAAACGCTGGCCGATTGTCCGGCTCTAAGGGAGCCGGCCCACGTAGAGCAGCTGGCCGCTTTACAGGCGTTGCTCCCCAGCGCGCCGGCGATTGGCAGCTGAGCTCACAGTAAGTACGATGGAATCATTACGGTTGACCGGTCCCTGTTGGACGAGTATGATGCGATTACTATCGAAGCAATATAGGTGAGGAAGCTGGTGAGAGTGATGAATGAGATGCTTCCGCAGGAGGACGCGGCCCTGGCAGAAATCACAATAGTGCTAAAGGCGCTGGGCGAGCCCAACCGGTTACGCATCTTTGCCGAGTTGATGAAAGGCGACACGTGTAATGCCGAGCTCAATGAAGCATTAGGCTTACCGGCAAACCTGCTGTCACATCATCTACGGGTGCTAAGCGAAGCAGGGCTGGTGACGTCGCGTCGTGACCGCATTGACGGCCGCTGGATCTACTATTCCGTAGATCGGAAAGCGGTCGCTCGCTGGCAACAGTGGTTCACTGCCTTTCTCGACCCCGCCCGGATCCGCGAACGTGTGGTTTGTGGTCCAGAGGGCCAGCTGGTTGAGCTAGAGGAAGTTGCGGTTTCGGAGACTGCCGATACCGTTGAGGGTTCGTCCTCCAATTCTATAGGCTAATGTTGCCCTTCTCGACCTGGTTCTCTGGCCGGGTTGAATGCTGTCAATTCGATCGGGGGAAACTTATCCAGATTCCCGGTGCAGACGTTGATTCCGGTTGCTAAACTGAATGGTATAGTAGCCAAATCGGCACGCTTTTGCCTGCCCGGCCCGATCTGGAGACTTCAACCATGCTAACCCGCCTGCGCACTGTGTACAGCAATTTCCCTAGCACCTTTTGGACGCTGGTCGGTGCTACTTTTGTAGACCGGTTGGGAGGCGCGCTCCTTTTCCCCTTCTTCGCCCTTTATATTACCGCCCGCTTCGGCGTAGGCATGACAGAAGTGGGCATCCTCTTCGCCATCTTTGCCCTTACCTCGCTCGTTGGTGGGTTGGTGGGTGGCGCCGTCACCGACCGTTTCGGCCGGCGCTGGATGTTACTCTTTGGCCTGGTTACCAGCGGTCTAAGCAGCGTCCTGATGGGCCTGGTTTCTGACCTGCCGCTCTTTTACGGGATCACGGTCTTCGTCGGGCTCTTATCCAATACCGGCGGGCCGGCCCAGCAGGCAATGGTGGCTGACCTGTTGCCGGAGGAGAAGCACGCGGAAGGATTTGGCATTCTGCGGGTTGCGGCTAACCTGGCAGTGGCCATCGGCCCGGCGATTGGCGGGTTCGTCGCCGCTCGTTCCTATCTGGCCCTTTTCCTGATTGATGCTGCCAGTAGCCTGGTTACGGCCGGCATCGTCTACCTGGTCCTGCCGGAAACCCGGCCGGAATCTACGGCAGCCGAGGGTGAGCAAACATTCCTGGAAACGGTGCGTGGTTACAGCGTAGTTCTCCGCGACAGGCCTTATCTCGCCTTCATCCTCGTTTCCATCGCTACTCTCATCGTCTACGCCCAGATGAATAGTACCCTTTCCGTCTACCTTCGTGACGTGCATGGGATTCCCGAACAGGGTTTTGGCTGGATTCTAAGCATGAATGCGACGATGGTCGTCCTCTTCCAGTTTGCCGTCAGCCGTCGCATTAAAGGTTACCCTCCGCTGTTAGTGATGCTCCTCGGTGCTTTGCTGTACGCCGTGGGTTTTGGCCTATACGGTGTGGTGGCCAGTTATCCTCTATTCTTTCTGGCGATGGGGATCATCACTATCGGAGAGATGGTATTCATTCCTGTCTCCCAGGCCCTGGTGGCTCGTTTCGCGCCGGCTGATATGCGCGGGCGCTACATGGCATTCTTTGGTTTCGCCTGGACGATCCCCATGGCCACCGGCCCTCTGGCGGCAGGCCTGATCATGGATAATCTGGCGCCAGAGTTGGTCTGGTTCGCTGCCGCCCTTCTCGGTCTGCTGGCCGCAGTCGCCTACGGTGCTCTGCATTTACGCATCGGTGTGCGGCTGGCTGCATCCCCACCGGTGCCGGCCGGACCGGCGGCCGGAGATTGAACTCCACCACGCGCTACTACAATGTCACGTACGCCTGCCGGGCGCCTTCCTGCTGTAACCAGCGGCCGAAAGCGGCGGCTGCTTCATAGCGGTCGTGCACGCCCAGTTTCTTCAATATGTGGTGGACATGGTTTTTTACGGTCCCTACCTGGATGTGCAGGCGGTTGGCAATCTGCTGGTTACTTAATTTCTCTTCGTGAATCAACGCCAGCACCTCGCTCTGGCGAGGGGTCAGTTCCTCACAGTCCACGCCGGACAGGGATTCGCGGATAGGAGCCGGGGTGTAATCGGCGAGTGCGGCCACGTGTGAAATTAGAGAGGCCGCTACGCGCGGCGAGACCAGCGCTTCCCCCTCGGCAGTGGCCCGTACCTTTTGCGTCATACGTTCAGCCGACTCCTCTCGCGCCAGATAACCGGTCGCGCCAGCTTCCACATACTCCAGGATTTGGGTTGCTTTCTCTTCAACTCCGGTCACCAGTACTTTTAGTTCGGGAAATTCCTGGCGTATCTCCTTCACCAGGGCCGGTCCCTCAGGCAGTGTATTACCGACCAGCACCACGTCGCTGTGGCGCAGGTGCAGGCGCGCTTCATCGTTGTTGTGGGCTATGCTAACCACCCGCATATCGGCTTCCTGTAGGCGTTTGCGGAAAGGTTGGTAGGAAATCGAAGGATCGTCGACAATTAAGATGCGTAGCATAAGTCTCCTATTCTCTAGCTCGTGCAACTGTAAAATGCATGAAAAAAGACTATTTACTCACCGTCACTGCCGATCATACCCGGCCGGGGCCAAGGCGCTTATGGGGGTTTTCCCTACCTCCTCTACAGAGAACACCCCATCTGGGCTCGGACGCGACTCTATCTACTATTCTATCCTATACTGGATCTCCAGATTTTCTCTACAACTTCTTCAGATTTACGTCGTATAATAGATAGGCGCTCCCGCGATGGACTGACGCGGGAGCGTCTTTTTGCGTCAACAAGGAGAACGCTTCATGAGACGACGATCAATCTGGATTCTGGCCCTGTTTGTCCTGCTGCTGGTCGCCTGTACTGGCGGGCCAGCAGGGATGCAGCCGGGCGGGAATGATACGGAGGTGGTAACTGCCTTCATTGGTGATCTGGCGGCCACGGCCACCGCCAGCGGGAAAGTGCTACCCCGGCGGACCGCGGCCCTCGCGGTCGAGGCGCCGGGGCGCGTCGAACAGGTGTTTGTCCGCGTGGGTGACCGGGTAGAGGTAGGGGGAACACTGGTCCAATTAGAAACGGAAGCATTGGAATTGGCCTTGACCAGTGCACGGCAGGATCTGGCCGTGCAGGAGGCTAATCTGCTGGCGCTACAGACGCCGCCAGACGAGGCGGAAATCAGGGCTGCCGAAGCAGCCTTGACCAGCGCCGAGGCGCAACTCGACGCGCTGCTGGCCGGTCCCCGGCCGGAAGAAGTCGCCAGCGCCGAGGCCAACCTGCGCGTTGCCGAAGCCGGTGTCTGGTCTTCCTCGGGCCAGCTTAACCAGACCAGGGAAAGCGTAACCGAAGCCCAGATTGCCACCGCCCGGGCCAACGTGGCGGCGGCCGAACTGGCTCTGCTCGAGGCCCAGGAGAGGAATGAGGCCTTTGCCAATATCGATACCCACAACGCCCTGCTGGACGCGCAGGCGCAGCTCGAAAATGCCCGGGCCGAACTGGAGTCCCTGCTCGCCGGCCCCGATTCCAACGCAGTCGGTGCTGCCCAGGCCGATGTTGGTGCGGCTGCCGCCCGTCGGGACGCGCGCCAGGCCGAGCTGGATCTGCTGCAACGCGAGGCCACCGCGGCCCAAGTAGGTCAGGCAGAAGCCAGGGTCATCCAGGCAGAAGCAGCCTTGGCTGATCTGGAAGAAGGGCCATCGTCTGAGGAAGTGCGCGCAGCCGAAGCCCAGGTAGAACAGGCTCGGCTGGCCGTCGCCGACGCGGAAGCAACTCTGGCCGATGCCACCCTGCGCGCCCCCTTTGCTGGACTCGTTACTGCCGTCTATGTAAGTGAGGGCGAGCTGGCCAGTAACGTGGCCGTAGAAGTGATCGACAGGGATAGCCTGCGTGTGGTCCTGACTGTGGACGAGGCTGACATTGGTGTCCTCGAGGTGGGGCAACCGGCCGTCGTTACCCTGGAGGCGTGGCCCGACGCAGAACTTGAGAGCGAAATTGTGGATATCGCCCCGGCCGCCACTACCGACGGCAGTGGCCTCGTCAGCTACGAGGTCTTTCTGAAATTAGACGAGACAGACCTGGCTGTGCGTGCTGGCATGACCGCCAATGCGCGGATGGTTACCGCCCGCCGGGACGAGGTGCTGCTGGTGCCCAATCGGGCCATCATTGTCGACCGCCAGACCGGCACGTACTATGTGGACCTGTTGGTTCCGGGCGGTGACGGTGAAGGGGAACGGGTAGAACGGGTTGAGGTCGACATCGGCCTGCGCGACGACGAAAACACACAGGTCACCGGCGGTCTGGAAGCCGGCGACCGTCTCCAGATAGGCGCCCTCCGATCGGATCTACCCTTCGGCCCGCCGGACAATTAAGCACACGGATAGAAATTATGCGCGAAGAGCGAAGAGCTAAGAGAAAGTGGCCCTGGATTATTGGAGGCCTGTTACTTGTCGGTATTGCAGTCGCCGTTGCCCTATTCTTGTTGCGCCCCCCAGACAACTTGCCGGGCCTATCCGGCCCGACAGCGCCCCGGACCGGCGAAACGGCCACCGCTTTTGTCGGCGACCTGGCCAGCAGCGCCAGCGCCAGCGGTCGCGTCCAGGCGATGCGCGAGGCTGCCCTGGCCCTGGCGACCTCCGGCCGGGTCGAAGCGGTTACTGTGGAACCGGGAGACGCGGTAGAAGCCGGCGATGCACTGGTCATTCTCGAGGACGATGCGCTGGAGCGGGCCGTGGCCCAGGCGGAGCAGGCACTGGCGATCCAGCAGTCGAATCTGGCAACGTTGCAGGCCGGCCCCGGCGAGGCGGACCTGGCAGCGGCGCAAGCGGCCGTAACGAGCGCCGAAGCGACTCTGGCCGACCTACTGGACGGCCCCAGTGAGGAGGAGGTAGCCCAGGCCGAGGCCAACCTGCGCGCCGCCCAGGCAAACCTGGCGGCTGCGTCCAACCGTCTCGGTGAAACCCGCGCCGGGCCAGACCAGTCTGCCCTCGTGGCCGCCCAGAACCGGGTAGCCAGCGCCCAACGGGCGGTAGAAGAGGCAGAGCAAGCCCACCGGGAAATGTTGTCCTGTGAACAACAGGACGACGGTGTGTGGAACTGCACGCCCATTTACCCTGCTGAGATGGTCCGCCCGGCCGAGCTGGAGGTCATTCAGGCCCGAGAGAATCTCGCTGCGGCCCAGGCCGAACTGGCGCGGGTACAGCAGGGTGGCAACCCCAACAGTGTAACAGTCTCCCAGGCAAATGTTGCTTCTATGGCTGCCCAGCGAGACGCAGCCCAGGCCCAGTTAGATCTGTTGTTGGCCGGACCCACCGAGGCTGAAATAGCCTCTGCGCGTTCTGCCCTGGCCGACGCGGAAGCCAACCTGTCCGCCCTCCGTTCCGGGCCTGGCGAGTCCCAAATTGCCGCGGCCGAGGCGCAGGTAGAGCAAGCGCGGATCGGCCTGGAACGGGCGCGTAACAATCTGGCCGATGCCGTGCTCCGCGCACCGTTTACGGGGATAGTGACGGCTGTGTATGTAAGCGAGGGCGAGCTGTCCAGCGGTCTTGCCGTCGAGCTGGTTGATCTCAGCAGCCTGGAAGTCGTTCTGGATGTCGATGAGGTCGACATCGGTGCGCTGGAGGTAGGACAATCGGCTGTGCTCACCCTGGACGCGTGGCCGGATGAGGAGATTGAGAGCGAAATCGTAGCCATTGCTCCGGCTGCCAATAGCCTGGTGTTGGACAACACAATTGGTACGTTTTCGGTCCGCCTGGCGCTGAACGAGACCGGCCGGCCCGTGCGCGTGGGCATGACGGCCAATGCCCGCCTGCTGACAGCACAGCGTGAAGACGTGCTCCTGGTGCCTAACCGGGCGGTAACACCGGACCGGCAAACCGGTCGCTATTACGTCAATCTGGTCGAAACCGGTGCAGACGGAGAGGAGACGGTGCAACCGGTGGAAGTGAGGGTTGGTCTGCGTGACAGCCAATATACTCAGATCCTCGACGGTCTGCAGGAAGGAAATACTGTCCAGATCGGTACCGTTACCCTACCCGGTGAGGACGAATTTGAGGAAGGTGGTCCGCCCGGCTTCTTCAGAGGCGAAGGGTAAAGCAGATGGCTGATTCGACGAAAAATGGCATGATCGTTCTTGAAGGCATCACCAAGGTTTATCAGATGGGGACCCAGGAAGTGCACGCGCTGCGTGGTGTGGATCTGACAATTGACGAGGGTGCTTATGTGGCCATTATGGGTCCCTCCGGTTCCGGCAAGAGCACGCTAATGAATATCATTGGCTGCCTTGACGTTCCCACAGACGGTACCTACTGGCTGAACGGAGACGACGTCAGCGACCTGACTGATGACCAGCAGGCCCGTATCCGCAACCAGCAGATCGGTTTTGTCTTCCAGCAATTTAACCTTTTGCCGCGCACCAAGGCGATAAAGCAGGTGACTCTGCCGCTGATGTATGCCGGTTACGGCCGGCGTGAACGCTTCCAGCGCGCCGAAGAGGCGTTGCGCGCTGTCGGGTTGGGCGATCGCATGGACCACCGCCCCGACGAACTTTCCGGTGGGCAACAACAGCGGGTGGCCATCGCCCGCGCCCTGGCCGCCGAGCCGAGTCTGATTCTGGCCGACGAGCCGACCGGAGCCCTGGATTCCGAAACCGGTGGCGAACTATTAGAACTATTCCGACACCTGAACGAACAGAGGATGACTATCGTGACCGTGACCCACGATCCCCTGGTCGGGGCAGCAGCCCGGCGCACGGTGCACATTCGCGACGGCTTGATTGAACGGGACGAAAACCAGGAGCAAGAAGAATGAATTTGTACGAGAGTTTTCTGACTGCGCTGGACAGCCTCCGCGCCAACAAGCTGCGGGCGCTCCTGACGATGCTGGGCGTGATCATCGGCGTGGCTGCGGTGATAGCTCTGCTCTCCGTAGGCAATGGGGTGAATCGCTTCGTCACCAGTGAGATCCAGGCGATCGGCACTAACCTGATCAGCATCTCCACCGACAACGATGTCACGGGTGGCGCGCCCGCCTTGAGCATGAGCGATGTGGAAGCATTGAGCGATCCACTCAATGCGCCGGCCGTCGCTCAGGTAGCCGCCACCATTTCCGGCAACCGGGAAGTGCTTTACGAAGGAACCACGTACCGCACCTCCGTTTCCGGGGTTATGGCCAATCACTTTGAGGTTAACGCCCTCACGCCGGCCTTTGGCGATCTCCTCACTCCTAATGATCTGGACATCCAGGCGCGCGTGGCCGTCCTTGGTTGGACCGCTGCCGATGAGCTGTTCGAGGACACTTACCCGGTGGGCCAGGAGGTGCGGATCAACGGTGTTGCATACGAGGTCGTCGGTGTCCTTGAGGAGAAAGGCGGGTTCACCGGCGGTGACAGTACCGTCTTCATTCCGCTCACCACCGCCCAAACCCGTCTCTTTCCCACACGCACCCGCGGCGGCGAGCGGGCCGTCGGCAATATCATTGCCCAGGCGACCACTGAGGATGTTGTCGATGCCGCCGTCGAGCAGATCACGCTCACTCTGCGCGAGCAGCACGAGATTATCTATGCTGCCGACGACGATTTCCAGATCTTCAGCCAGACCGATCTACTGGAGACGTTCGGGGCCATCACCGCCAGCTTCACCGTCTTCCTGGGGGCCATTGCCGGCATCAGCCTGCTGGTTGGCGGTATCGGTATTATGAATATTATGCTGGTGAGCGTCACCGAACGCACGCGGGAGATCGGGATCCGCAAGGCGGTGGGGGCGCTACAGCGGGATATCTTGATCCAGTTCCTGATCGAGTCACTCGTGCTCAGCCTGTTAGGCGGGCTTCTCGGTATTGCCCTTGGCATCAGCATTGCAATGATCGTCGACCGGTTCCAGGCTGACTTCAGCCCCGTTGTCGATCTGCCGACGATTGTGCTCGCCACCGGTTTTGCCGGCGCGGTCGGGCTCATCTTCGGCATCTATCCGGCGTGGCGGGCAGCCCGGTTGCGGCCGATCGAAGCACTGCGCTACGAATAATCTCAGACAAGCCTCCCGGAGGCGGACCGCTATGACGACGAAACAAAGAGTTCTGGTAGTAGACGACGACAGAGAGATTGTGCGCCTGGTTAGCGGCTACCTGGAGCAGGCCGGTTACGAGGTGCTTGTCGCTTACGACGGGAAGACGGCCATGCAGATGGTGCGCGGGGAGCCTCCGGACCTGCTCATCCTCGACCTGATGCTGCCGGACCTGGACGGTTGGGACATCACCCGCACGATTCGAGGAGACGAGCTCCTGGCCCAGCTTCCCATCCTGATGCTCACCGCGCGCGTGGACGATGTCGATAAAATCCTGGGGCTGGAGCTGGGCGCCGACGACTATGTGACCAAGCCTTTCAATCCCCGGGAAGTGGTCGCTCGCGTTCGCGCCCTCCTCCGCCGGAGTGGCAGCGGTCCGCGGTCCACATCCGCCATGCTCCAGGTCAACACCTTACAACTGGACCCCCGGCGGCGAGAGGTGCGCGTGGGGGATGAACCAGTAGAGTTGACCCCCACAGAGTTTGATCTGTTGCGCACCCTGATGGAAAGTCCCGGTTATGTCTTTACCCGCGACGAATTGATCGAAAAGGGGTTGGGTTACGCCTATAGTGGCATCGGTCGAACCCTCGACACCCATATCAAAAACCTTCGCTACAAGATAGAGCCCGATCCCCGGGAACCAAGTTACATCCAGACTGTCTATGGTGTGGGTTATCGCATGGCCGACGCGACCGATTTTGCTGCAGACGAGTCCCATGAATAAACTATGGGTTCGTCTCAGCCTGGCTTTCAGCAGCGTAATCATCCTGGCTATTCTTCTGATGGCCTTAACCGGCGCCCTCTTCGATTCTGATGGCCCGCCGGCAGTTTCTCAGGCAACGGAGGCAGCGCGCCGGGAATATGTGCGCGAGCGTCTACCCGGGGT
>Ga0207752_1000714_pt1 | contig 15460 bp, 11 predicted proteins | sample Pon2CUnioCityCA_6_FD_187272 | JGI IMG/M metagenome (GOLD analysis project Ga0207752, IMG submission 187272) | Marine sediment microbial community from Union City, CA, USA - Pond 2C Sediment 2 (SPAdes) | ecosystem: Environmental > Aquatic > Marine > Intertidal zone > Salt pond sediment ...
GCGAGGGATCCCAGCGGCGTTGCCCCCACCAACACGACACAACGGGAACAGAACCAGTTTCTTATAGAGGAAACGGCTAAAGTTGACACACTTATTGAGGAGGAGGGGATTCTCAAATCCCCGGCCCGGATCTGAGGATCCGGCCTCCTCCTTCCCCCCATTACAACATACGCCCTGCAGCCCATTCGTAGAAACCCCGCTCCTCGGCTACAATTATCTCCAGGTACACGACAGAAGAAGGCGGGACCACACCCTCCCGCCAGAGGCGACAAGATGGCACACAACCCACCGGTAACCCCGGAACCCTTCTATCTCAACGGTGGCCCCACCGGCATCCTCCTCATCCACGGCTTCACCGGCTCCCCTGCCGAAATGCGCCCCCTGGGCGAGGCACTTCACCGGCAGGGGCTGACCGTCTCCGCGCCCCTGCTGCCCGGTCACGGCACCACGCCCCAGGAGCTAAACCGCCAATCGTGGCAAGATTGGGTCGACCATGTCGACCGGGTCCTGGCCCGGCTGCGCGACCGCTGCCAGACCGCCTTCGTCGCCGGCCTCTCCCTGGGTTCGCTCTTAACCCTGCACCTGGCGGCTACCCACCGGGAGCTGCCGGGCATCATTCTCTACTCGCCGGCCACAATCCTCGCCGGCTGGCGGCACCACCTGCTGCCCCTCTTCAAATACCTAATACCCCTGATGCCCAAAGGGGACGACGATTTTCACAATCCCCACGTCAGCGAGCAATTGTGGAGCTACGACGTCTTTCCCACCCACGCCGCCCACGAAGTAACCCGGCTGGCCGGACAGGTCAGGCGTACCCTCTCCGCCGTAACCTGCCCGGCCCTGATCGTCTACAGCCCCGCCGACGAGGCCATCCACCCCAGCAGCGCCGAGTTCACCTACGAGCAACTGGGCTCTGCCCGGAGGGAGATCGTCATTTTGCGAGACTCTGGCCACGTTGTCACCCTGGATAGAGAGTGGCAGCGGGTCGCCGCCGAGACCTACCGCTTTATCGAGGAGCACCAGTCATCATGAACGATCAACCACACGCCACCCTCTCCCCGGCTGAACTGCGGGAAATGACCGTTTCTGACCTCTTCAAACGCTGGCCCCAGACCATCCCCGTCTTCCACCGCCACCAGATGGCCTGCCCCGGCTGCGCCGTCGCCCCCTTCTACACCGTAGACGATGCCGCCGCCGTCTACGGCGTGGACCCCGAGCCATTCGCCGCGGAACTGCTGGCGGCGATCACGCCCGCTGGCGAGGCCACCTGATTTGTTGCCCATGATGCCATCTTGGGCACCTGGCCCCTGCCCACCCCGTCCCGCAGCAGAACCTTCACAGGCCAGCACCGCCCCCGGGTTGCCTGGCCCATTCCCCCACCGCAACCGGCACCGGTCCGCTAAATCCACCCAACCGCCGTCTGTATAAGCCGGCACCGATCCGCTAAATTCCACGAATCCGTGGTCTGCCCAAGCAACCACCGATCCGCTAAATTCCACCGATCCGCGGTCTGCCCAAGCAACCACCGATCCGCTAAATTCCACGAATCCGTGGTCCGCCATTAATCAGAAAACCTCCCGCAGGTTGGCGCTGAAGACAGTACCAGCCCCTTGAGAGTGTTGGTCAGGGCGCAACGTACACCTTCGGGAGGTTGGCGAGAGCTACAATTAGAATTGCTGGAAAGACCCCCATCCCCTTCCCAAAACAAACAAAACCTGCTATAATAGAACATATGTCCTAATCAACCTTGCCAGAAGTCGCAATTTAACAACCTCAAAAAAAATGTTGGCAGCCTTGGCAGCCTTGGCACACTTGCCCCCCAACGCCCGCCCCTACCTCTGGTAGCGGCCCCAATTTCACCTCCCACTGGCACTGCCAGACCCCTGGCAACCTTGGCAACCTTCATCCCGGCCTCTACCCGGCGATCCCCGATCCCTACTTCCTGTTCCCCATCATCTCCCGCACCGCCTCCACCACCAGCCCCGGCCGCACAACGTGCAGATCCTCGTCGGCCACCGGCCCCTCCACCACCGTCATCTCCCGCACAAACAGCGGCGAGCGTTTCCCCGCCGGCACAATCACCGTCACCGGCACCGGCGGCAGCCCCTCCGCTTCCTCCACCAGGGCCAGCGCATTCTCACCCATGGCCCCCATTTCGGCCAGCGCCGTCCGCCACGTCTGCGCGCGGTAAGCCAGCGCCCGCGCCGGCGCCCGCACATCCTCCGGTAGCTTCCCGTAGTCGCCAATGGCGCCGGCCCGGATCAGCCAGCGCATCCCGCCAAAAGGCGCCAGCACCCGCGCCGCCGCCTCCGGCAGCCGCTCCACCTGCACCATCGCCGCTCTCACCGGCTCCGGCTGCACCACCAGCGCGCTCGTATCCGGCGGCGCCACCAGTACCAGGCCCACCACCTGCTCCGGGTAAAGCTGCGCGTAGCGCTGGCTGACGACGCTCCCCAGCCCCTGGCCCACCAGCACGTACGGCGCCGTCACCCCTGCCTGCGGCAGTAAATCGTGCACTTCCTCCGCCATCGCCGTCGCCGTGCGCGGCCCCGGCGCGGGGTCACTCCAGCCATACCCCGGCCGGTCATAGCTGCACACCCGGGTGTGGGGCGTCAGCGCTGCCTGCACCGCCGTCCAGGCCAGGTGGCTCTCCCCGGCTCCCGCCTCCAGGATCACCGCCGGCATCCCCGCCCGGACCGCCCCCTCGCAATCAATGTGGATACGTCGCTGCCCTTGCACCAGGATCAGGCCCGGCGCCGGATACCGGTTCCGCTCATCCCCCTCCCGCCGCATCTCCACCACCCAGGCCGCACCGGCGAGCAGCAAGATCAGCAGTAAAAACTGGCGCAGGAATTGCCGTCTGGGGGTTTGCTGCCCGAACACGTCAGCGTCGCGGTGGCAGGAAGAAACGGTTCTGGCGCGTGACCCCCTCGCAGCGGCAGCCCATATCGAGCAGCGTCAGCAGGATAACGGCCTGCATCGTGCTCCGCGTCTGCGGGTACTCCAGCCCCAGGTAATGGTCGACCACCTTTTCCGTGTCCCGGCGCTCCTTCAGGTGCCGGTAAAGCTGGGGCACAGTGGCCCCTGGGTTGGCGCGTACAATGCTCGCCAGCACCTGGCGGAATTTGAGGTCATCGGCCAGCAGCCGCTTCAGGAAGAACGTAATCGGCTCTTCCCCTCGCAGCACCTGCCGGTGGTGCGAATCGGTCAGCACCGTCACTGCCCCGGCGGCCACCAATTCTATCACCCGGCCGATCATCTCCCGGATGCGGTCGCTGTCACTATCCGGCCAGGCGTTGAAAATGTCAAAAGTAAGGTCGCCCGTATGCAGCAGGCGCTGGTCCGGCAGGTAGAAGAGAACGTGATCGGGCGAATGGGCCCGGTCCGGCAGCACCCACACGCCCTCCTCCGGCAACACCCATCCCTCCCAGTTACGGCCGCCGATGGTGATCGTCTCCTGGGGCAAATCTTCAAAAAAGCGAATCGTCGCCCGCGAGGGCTCGTACGGGTGGAAGCGATGCCGGGACAGGGGCATCAGCCAGCGGTACGCGCGCTCAACCCCAATCAGGGGCGAGAGCAGGTCGCGCGCCGTCGCCGCCAGCCGGAACTTCCACGGTTGCCCGGCGAACCCGGCCAGCGGGTCATAGTAATCTGAAAGAATATGGTATTGGCGTGCCAGGTAGGTATCGGCATCCAACAACTCCAGCCCCGGCCGGGAAAGATAGTGGCGCTTCGACTGGGTTGGTGCCGGGGCCTCCCGGATCAGGTCGTTGTTGGCCACATGGTCTGCGTGCCCGTGCGTGTTCAGCAGGGTAAAGCTCCCGGCCGGGGCTGCTTCATCCAGCAATCCGGCCAGCGCCTGGCGCATTGCCGGCCCGACGCCGCTATCGATTAACGTCAGCCGGCTATTGCAGCGGTACAGCAGCACATTTGGCACGTCCGGAAAGCGGTGATCGGCCCCCGGCTCCTCGCCCTCTACCAGCCATAATCCATCTGCGAGTGCAACACTGTCACCTAACATGCAGCTATTGTACGCCAACCGTCGCGGCGCAACCAGCAACAATAACCTTTGCCGGCGATCCTTGCCCTGCGCCCATTTGCCTTCAGTCAGCAAATTCTTTCTTTCCCATCCGATATGCCCTTGAAGCATTTCGCGCTATAATACTCCCGTCCCAACTTCTGCAAACTTTGATATAATGGCAATCGGAAATGGAGAAATCCGTTACCCAACCGACCCATACCCTGTTATTCTTGGGTGCCGGCTGAGGTTTGAAGATGAATAGAGAGCGAGCGCAGCATACCGAAAATACAGAACCGGGGCAGGAAAGCCGCCGGCTGTCCTTTCTGGCCCGGGCGGGAGAGATTCTCAGCTACTCCCTGGACGTGCATACCACCCTCCGCCGCCTGGCCCGCCTGGCGGTACCGGCCTTTGCCGACTGGTGCGCGGTCGATCTGGTGCAAGCAGACGGCACGCTGGAGCGCGTGGCCGTCTCTCACGTGGACCCTTCGCAGGTGGAACTGGCCTACGAGCTCTCGCGCCGCTACCCACCGCCGCCCGATGCTTCCAGCGGCACCCCGGCCGTTCTGCGGACCGGCCAGCCGGAAATCTACGCCGAGATTACGGACGAGATGATCGAGGCCAGCGCCCGCGATCCGGAACATCTGGCACTGTTGCAGCGGATAAAGCTTCGTTCCCTGGTCATCGTTCCTCTGAAAGCGCGCCTGCCCCGGGAGCAGAGTGTCCTGGGTACCCTCACCCTGGCCACGGCCGAGTCCGGCCGCCACTTCGACGAGGAAGACCTGGCCCTGGCCGGCGATCTGGCCCAGCGTGCCGCCCTGGCGGTAGACAATGCCCGCCTCTACGGCGAGGCAACTCGCCTCAACCAGGAATTGGAGGAGCGGGTCGCCAGCCGGACCCAGGCCCTGCGCGAGGCCAACGAACAGCTCCAGCGCCAGATAGATCAGGCGCGCCAGGCCGAAGCGCGCTTCCGCAATCTGCTGGAGGCGGCGCCCGATCCGATTATCATCGTCGACGAGAGCGGCGCCATTGTTCTGGCCAATGCCCAGGCGGTGACCGTCTTTGGTTATGACCGTGAGGAGTTGTTGGGAAGCCGGGTAGAAAGGTTGCTACCGGCCGCCTTTCGCGAGGACCACCGGGAACTCCGGGTCCATTACCTGGAGGAGCCCCTTACGCGGTCGATGGGTGCCGGGCTGGAACTGGAAGCGCTCGACAGCGAGGGCAAAGCCTTCCCGGTGGAAGTCAGCCTCAGCCCGCTGGAGACAGACGAAGGGCTGCGGGTCATCGCCGTTGTGCGCGATATCAGCGCGCGCAAGCAGACGGAAGCGAGCATGCGCCGGAACGAGGCCCTCTACCGCCTTATCGCCCACCATATCCCTAACGGGGCCATCCTGGTGGTGGACCAGGAGATGCGCTACCGGCTGGCCGACGGCCCTTCCCTGCGTCGCGGCGGCTATGGTGAATTTGAAGGGAAAACCCCCTGGGACGTGTTGCCACCAGATCTGGCCGAGCGCCGCGTCGCTGCTTATCAGGCTGCCCTCTCCGGCGAGGCGGTCGTATCGCAGATGAAGATGGACGGGCGTACCTACCGGCAGCATACGGTGCCCCTGCCCGGCGAGGACGGCAGCATTGAGGCCGCCCTCGTCCTGACCCAGGATATTACCGACCTGATCACGGCCGAAGACACCAATCGCCGCCTGCTCCGGCTTAGCGCCAAGCTCCACAGCACCCTGGATATTGAAGTGCTGCTGGACATCCTGACGGAGGAGGCGATCCAGCTCACCCGGGCAACCGGCGGTTTCGCCGGGCTCAATACCGCCCGCGGCCTGTGGACCCGGCATTTCTTCCACGAGGGGAAGAAGTACCTGGTGGACAAGACGTGGCAGCCCGGCGAAGGGATTCCCGGCCGGCTACCCCAGAACAAAGAGCCGTACATGACCAATAATACCCTGGCCGACGACGACGTGTCCGCATTTGCCGGCCGCTTCGGGGTGCGTTCCCTGATCTGCACCCCCGTGCTTAACCGTGAGGGAGAGCTGCTGGGGTTCTTCGAGGTGGCCAACAAAGAAGGGGATGCTCCTTTCACCGGCGAGGACCGGGAGAAACTGATCGCCGTCTCCCAGATTGCGGCCATCGGCATCGAAAATGCGCAGGCCTACACCCAGATGCGGCAACTCAGCCGGGAGATTGTGAGCGCCCAGGAGCAAGAGCGCCGCCGTCTCTCCCGCGACCTGCACGATTCGGCCGGGCAGTTGCTTACCGCGCTCAAGCTAAACGTGGCGCTGTTGGCCCAGCAGCAGGAGGAGTCCTCGCTGCGCGAGCAACTGGAGGAATTGGAAGAACTGGCCGACCAGACTCACCAGGAGATCCGGGCGACTTCCCAGGCGTTGCGCCCGCCGGCCCTGGAGATGGTGGGGCTGGACCAGACGTTGCACAGCCTCTGCGAAGATTTTGGCAAACAGACGTCGCTGGCGATTACCTACGAAGGGCAGGAGGTACCCTCCCTGCCGGATCAGGCGGGGATCAGCTTCTACCGCTTTCTGCAGGAGGCCCTGGCCAATGTGGCCCGCCATGCCCAGGCGACGTCGGTGACAGTCCGGTTGACCCGGAACAACGGCGGGATTCGCCTCCTGGTAGAAGATGATGGTGTGGGCATATCCCTGCCGCACCGGCGCTATGCCGGCACAGATAGCGGCGTCGGCCTGCTGGGCCTGCGCGAGCGGTTTGAGCTGATCGGTGGCTGGGTCCGCGTCGATTCCGCCCCCGGCCGAGGGACCCGGGTAACCTCCCATTACCCCCTGCCCGACGAGGAAGAGTAGCGCCCTCAGCCATTACAATTGAGATCTGATGTGCTGCTTGCGCCTGGCTTAGCCCCCTGGGTCACTCGGGAGCCCACCTGTACGTTAGAACGGGATGAAATCCGGACTAAGGTCCGTTTACGCGCCCCCGTGTACGTGGTACACTCCTCCTACTACAGTCCGGACTTAATGTGTGTCAGCCGCAAACAGGAAGAATGCCATGAGCAATGAACTGATGTTTGGCGCGAGTATTCATCCCGGCCGGGATCTATTTCCGGCCTCCCTGACCCAGTCCAAGCAAGCGGATGCCTTAGGGTTTGACATCATCACGGTGATGGATCATCCTTATAACAAGGATTTCTTCGATACCTGGACGTTCCTCACGGCGCTTGCGATGCATACGGAAAACGTGCACTTAGGCACCAACGTCGCCAACCTGCCGTTGCGTCCTCCGGCCATGCTGGCCAAGCAAGCAGCCACACTGGATGTGCTCAGCGGGGGCCGTGTGATGCTGGGCATTGGCGCGGGTGCTTACTGGCCCGGAATCAAAGCGTATGGCGGGCCAGAGCGCTCCTCCGGGGAAGCGTATCGCGCTTTCCGCGATGCCCTGCACATCTTACGTGGCATGTGGGAGAATGCGGGCAGCTCCTTTTCTTACGAGGGCGATGTCTACAACGTCAAGGGGGCGCGGCCCGGTCCGGCTCCAGCGCATAGGATTCCAATCTGGGTCGGCGCCACCGGCCCGCAGATGCTGAAACTGGCCGGTCGCCTGGCCGACGGCGTCTGGGTCTCGGTGCCCTATATCCCGCCAGAGAAACTGCCCTACGTCAACGAAAATATCGACGCAGGCGCCGCGGAGGCCGGTCGCGATCCAGCCGAGATCCGGCGTGGATATAATCTGATGGGCACAATTGAAGATGGCCCGCGTCGCATAGAGGACAGCATCAACGGTCCGGTCGACTTCTGGGTAGAAACACTGGTCACCTTACATCGTAATTACCGCGTCGATACTTTCAACTTCTGGCCGGGAGGCGAAGATGTCGCTGGCCAGTTCGAGCTGTTTGCGGGTGAGGTGGCGCCGGTCGTCCGCGCGGCGCTTGCACCCGCCTAAGAATAAGGAGCATGCTATGATGCCTGAAGTAGAAAACTGGCCTGCCCTACCACCGGAGGCCTGGGAAGACACGCGTCAGACACTGCATATGTGGACACAAATCGTGGGCAAGATCCGGATGGAACTGGCCCCCCACGTGAATCACTGGTGGCACGTGCCCCTCTACGTAACGACTCGGGGCCTTGGCACCTCGCCCATGCCCTATCGCTCTCGTTTTGTCGAGATTGACTTCGACTTTGTAGACCACCAGCTCACTATCCAGACCAGCGACCACCGCCAGCGCACGTTGCCTCTCACGCCACGGCCGGTGGCCGACTTCTACCGGGAGGTGATGGATGCCCTACGTGCCTTCGACGTCGAGGTTTCTATCTGGACCACTCCTGTCGAGGTAGCAGATCGCACCCCCTTTGAAAAAGACACACACCATGCCGCCTACGATGCGGACTATGCCACCCGCTTCTGGCGCGCACTGGTCCAGATGGACCGGGTGCTCAAGCGATTCCGCTCCTGGTATCTGGGCAAGGTGAGCCCCGTCCACTTCTTCTGGGGCTCCTTTGACATGGCCGTCACCCGCTTCTCCGGCCGCCCAGCGCCCCGCCACCCCGGCGGCCCGAATGTGGCCCGCTACGTCATGGTTGAGGCCTACTCAGAGGAGCTCAGTAGCGCCGGCTGGTGGCCCGGGGACAGCAACACCGGCCAGCCGCTCTTCTACGCGTATGCCTACCCCGAGCCCCCAGGCTTTCGCGACCATCCGATCGAGCCAGCCGAAGCTTTCTATAGCGAAGAAATGGCCGAATTCTTTCTCCCATATGATGTGTTGCGCACCGCCGGAGATCCGGACGAGAAGCTGCTGGCCTTTTTGCACTCTACCTATGAGGCAGCGGCCATCCATGGTGCCTGGGACCGCGAACGACTGGAGAGAGAACCGGGACCTTGGGACCCAAGTATGGCCGGCGCCCAAGATGATTAGGTGAGGTGCGTGCCCAGAGGGGGTCAGGGGCCCGCTTCCGGGTATAGGTGGGGAAAAACGCTCGAATCAGGCAAATCGACAAAGACCAGACGCTCACCTATGTCGTGGATGCTTTTTTTAACTGCTTTGTTCCACACCAGGCCTTTAAGTGCGCGTCGTCACGCTGCGCAGCACCTCGTGCACTTCCTGCAGGGCTAACAGCGCTTCGTCTATCGTCTCCGCCTGGCGCGCGTCCGCATAGTAACCCTGGGCCAGTTGCTCGACCCGCTGCCACTCCTCCGGTGCCACTTCCGCGCCCTCCAGGGCCGCCTCTGCTCGTTCAATCCGCTGCTCGACCGCCAGCAGCCGCTGCCGTCCCGCCTGCAACGCTTCCCAGGCATCCAGCCCCTGTTCCTGCCGGGCCTGTAACTCGTCCAGGGTATCGTACGCCTCTTCCAGCGTGCCGGCTGCCGCCGGGTCCAGTTGCCAGATGGCCGCCGCGCTCTCCTTAATCTGGTCGACGTGAGGCTGGAGGGCGCGCCAGCCGCCCGCTTCCGTTTCCGCCGCCGAAAGCAAATCCGAGATCTCCTGGCGCAATCCCGTCGCCCATTCCAGATTCTGCTCCAGGTAACGGGCCGTGTCGGCCACCCGGGTCGCCAGACCGCGGGCGGCGCCCACGTACGCCCGCAGCAATGCCGGTTTGCCGGCGGCCTCCGTCCGTTGCCGTTGTAATAGCTCGTAACGGTTGGTCAGCGGATCGCCGCCGGCCGGCGGCACCAGTTGGCCCAGCCGCTGCCACGCCTGCGCCAGGGCCTGGGCTTCCCGGCCTGCCTCTTCTTCCAGCTCGCGCACGTGCCCCTCGTGCAGGGCCTGCAGCCGGCCGGCCCGCGCATCCATCTCGCGCGCCTGCCTTTGCAGCCGGTCTACCACGCGCATCGTCCCGGCCGGTAGCGGTTGCTGCATTCCTTTGCCTTCGCCGCCGTCCAGCCGGCCCTCCACCATCTGCTGGGCCCGGCTGTGGGCCTGGCTCAACTCCGCAATCGCCGTCGCTTCCAGGGACACGTCGGCAACCGCTTCCAGCGCCGCGACCTTCTCGGCAACCTGGGCCAGGTCGTTGGCCAGGGTGAGCAGGGCCCGGGCCTGGCCGGCCCGTTCTCCGGCTCCGGCGAAATCCGCCTCCTCGCGGGCGGCGTTCGCTCCCGCCAGCAGCCCCTCGCTGCGGGCCAGCAGGGGGGCCACGGCCGGGGCCTCGCTTTCCGCCAGGCGCTGGTAGGTAGCCTGGGTGCGCTGCAACTGCTCGTCCACCGTTTCCCGCTCGCTGACCAGGGCCGTGACTTCCTCCTCCAGGGCCGCGGTCGATTCCTCAACCCGGGTCAGGGCCTGGGCCAGTGCGTCCAGTTGGCTCAGCGGCTGGTTCGGCTCGCGCCGCAGCAGTTGGGCCAGCGCTTCCGCTTCCTCCGCCAGCTCTTCCTGCCGGGCCTGCCAGCGGTCCAGAGCGGCAATCCCCGCCGACTTCTCGCCCGAGAGAGTGGTGGCCAATTGTTGCAGCCGCCGGCTACTCAGGCTCTCTGCTCGCTCCTGCAGCCGGGCCGGCACCTGGGCCAGTGTGTTGAGGCCCTCGTTGACCGCTTTCAGGGAGCGCCGGGCCTGGGTCTGGAGGCGCTGCAGGCGGCCGAGGCGCAGGGTGTCCCGCGGAATGGCTGCCAGGTACTGGGGCCGTTCCAGGAAATGGCGAATGGCCAGTCCCTCGTCGCCGACGGCCGGCAGGCGCAACAACTCTCGCTGCTTTTGTGCTGCCTGGAAGGCGGCTACCGCTTCTTCCATTGAGCCCCGCGTGGCGCCGTACGTTTCCCGGTAGACGTCTGCCTGCAAGGGGCGATAGTGGCGCAGGCGCGCCGCCGTGCTGCGTAGCTCCTCGGCCAGCGCCTTCAGCGCCGGCAGCAGCAACTCGTGCCGGTCCTTGTTGCGGTCAGCCTGCCAGCGCAACAGCTCCGGCCCGCCCATCAGCAGCAGGACGGCGAAGAAGATGGTAATCCCTGAGACGATGGCGACCGATTCCACGTTATATTCTCTCCTCAATGCCGCTACGACATGATCTGAGTATAGCATAACATAAGATGGGGTGGGGAGAAAGAGCAGGGAAAAAGCGAGCATACCCGCATTCTAATAACACGGCGCTCCCGTTCGCGCTGGTGTCCGCCACGTAATACTGTGGGGGAATAGCATTCTCCAGGAACCTATCTGATGACAGATGTCACCAGATAGGTTCCTCGCATCGCAACTTTGCGATTGACCTGTTTAGGATTGTGGGCCGCTGGTAAGAGACCGGTACTTCCTGTAAAATCGACTTGTTCGCGGATCTTGCCGCAACCTATCCAGTTTCCAGTCAACTCAACCAGAAGAATTCAGGGCCAATCACATATGAGACATTTTCTGTTACTCTTGCTTGCCAGCATGCTACTTGTCGCCTGTGGCGGGACCGTTGCCGAGCCGACGCCCGCTGCATCCCCAACTTCACCCGCCCCGGCCGCCGCAACCGCGACGTCGCCGGCCGCCCCGCCACCATCTCCCTCGCCGGTGCCGGCCGGCCCCATCACCTCGGAAGGATCCGGCGACACGAGCACGCCCATCACAACCCGGCTGGCCCTCTCGCACGCGCCGTTGTTAGAAGAAACGGCCACCCTGACCTTCACCATGCGCAGCGTGACCCCGGCCGCTACCACCAACGCCACCATCACGCTGCCCTCCGGCGCGAAGCTGGTGTCCGGCACCCTGGAATGGCAGGGCGAGCTGGCCCCGGACGAGCCACAGACCCTCACCGCCACCATCCGCTTCGTCGAGGAAGGGAACTGGACGCTGGAAGCGAAGGCGCTCAGCCCGCAGGAGACCGGCGACGTCTGGGGCGATGCCTCGTATATCTATCTCTATGTATCGGCCACTGACAGCCACCCGGGCTTCGAAGACGGCGGTGAGGATGGGCAGGGCCAGAGCGGGGAAGAGGCGCCCCCGGCCGGCGGCGTCGATGCTGAACCGTGATCCCGGCCGTTGCTGCCGGGCTCGGGCCCTCACCTTTACGCGTGTATTGTTATCTGTATCTGTATCCCAGGAGGGACCATGAATCTTTTTCCTTTTCGCAGAAATATCAGGGGACGTATCGTTCTTCAGGCGCTGGTTGTGTTGCTCGTTTCCTTGCTGGCCACAGCGGCGGGAGCCCAGGGTGAGGCGATTACCAGTGAACGTGTGCCAGAGCTAGACGACGATAACTCGCCTGTTAAGGCGGTGCTGGAGATGGACCGGTTGCCACTCCTGAACGGGGCCGCCACCCTCACCTGCAGCGTGCACAGCACCATCGCGGCCCCCGGGATGGTGATCCAGATCGAATTACCCGAGGGCGCCACCGTGCGCGGGGGTGATCTGTCGTGGACGGGCGATCTCGCCGCCGCCGAAGAGGTCGGCTTTTCTGCCACCGTGACCTTCAGCCGGCCGGGCGACACCGCCGTCAGTTGTCGTGCCCTCAGCCGGCTCGACGAGCGAAATTCTATCGGCGACCTGGCCAACATCTACTTCTCCCTGGGCGAGACAGAGACGCGTCTCGGCTTTCGCCCGAAACCCTCCATGGCCCGCGGGCAAACAGGGGAGCCGGGCGCTGGCGCGACGGCTGCTGTCGAGCCGGCAGAGCCCCTCCCTGCTGCCGCAGAAGAAAATAACGCGCCGCCACCTCCCGGATTGGATGCCGGCCGGGTAGAGCAAGAGGAGCCTGTGCCGGAGGCGCCTGCCGGTTCCCTCACCGTGACCGGCACCTGGCGCCATCCGGACCGCGACGATAACCAGATTGGCGCGCGCGAGATGCTGGTTGAGCTGGTAAACGGTACCACCTGGGAGCACCTGGCCTGGTGCTGGACCGGTTTGTCGGGGGCGTATACCTGCCCGACGGTCAGCAATCCGGGCAGCCAGGGCGTGCGCACGCGCCTCAACAGCTACGCCTGTTACAACGGCGCGTTCTCCGGTTGCGACAAACTACTCGTCAAGAATCCCGACAAATCGGGTACCGGTGCTTCGGCCAGTTTTCGCTTCTACACAGACCAGAAGGTCTTTGCCGACGGCACCCACGACATCGGCACCTGGTCGGTGCCTACCAGCAACGACAATAAGCGCGCCTATTGGGCCTTACGGGATATGGTCGACACCTGGCGCTTCATCTGGTTTAGCGGCGGCGGCGCGACCAGCGGCGGTGCCGGCTCGGGCGGCGGCTCGGTCGTGCTCTGGAAAATCGACAGCACCGACGGCACCTACTACTCTCACGGCGGCTCGGTTCACCTGGACGGCGCCGACCCTCTCTCCGATACAACGGTCATCCACGAGTACGCCCACAATATCATGTATAACGTGTACGTCACCCACCAGGGCAACTCATTTCCCTCCACGCCGAGCTGCAGCCCCCACACCATTCAGGGCGCCAGCAGCACCGGCTGCGCCTGGGTGGAGGGCTGGGCCGAGTTCATTCCCTCGGTGGTTAACAACGATCCCACTTATCGCTGGGACAGCGGCGCCTCTCTCGACCTGGAGGGGCCAAGCTGGTCGACCTGGGGCTGGGATGACGGCGACGACGTGGAAGGTCGCGTGGCGGGCGCCCTCTGGGACATTTACGATACGAACAACGAGGGTGAGGACCAGTATACCGAGGGCAGCTCACCCCGTTTCTCCCCCTTCTGGGACATCTTCTGGGACCAGTCCGATAGCACTTTCAATTGGCATTGGATCGCCTGGAGAAATGCCGGTAATGATAACAGCAGCGCCGGCCCGCTGATGAGCATGTATCAGAGCACCATCGATTACCGCGTGGGCCCGGCCAACGACGACTTCGCCAACGCAGTCAGCGTCGCCAGCCTGCCTTACCAGGTCAGCGCGCTGGATACCACCGGCGCCACCACCCAGGTCGACGACCCGGCCCATCCCTGTGGCTCCACCACCACGCCAAAACAGTCACGGAGCGTCTGGTACAGCTTCACCCCCTCTCTTTCGGCCGAATACAATCTTAATACCAACGGCTCCACCTATGATACGGTGCTGGCGGTATGGACGGGCACTTTCGGCTCGCTCAGCAACGTGGATTGTGACGACGACGGCGGCGCCTCGACCCAGTCCGAGATGGACGTGATCCTCAACAGCGGCACCACTTACTACGTTGAGGTCTCCGACTACGGCTATAACGGCGCCGGCGATCTGGATCTCAACATTTCCCTCAACCCGCCGGTTGCGCCCAGCAACCTGGTGGCGACGGTCAGCGACCCGTCGGCCGCGCCGGCAACACCAGACAGCACGGCCACAGCCGACGACGAAGGACAGGTTCCGCTCCCCAGTGAACCGGCGGCGCCGGATGCTGCCGTCGTCACCCTGACCTGGGATGACAATAGCGTCAGCGAGTACAACTTTCACGTCGAGAAATGGAACGGGAGCGCGTATGTTGAGGTAGCCTTTGTCGTCGGCACTTCCTGGGCCGATAGCGCGGTCTCCCCGGACAACAGTTACACCTACCGGGTGCGCGCCCACCGCCATAGCGACAACAGCTATTCAAATTACGCCAATACTGCGAGCGCCACCGTCCCGGCGCTGCCCGTCGCTCCCGATGTGTCCATCTATCCCAGCGGCAGCGGCGTGCTCATGACGTGGTCCTATCTCGCGGATAACACGGCCGGCTATGAGGTCTGGGAAAGCCCCACGCCTTACTTCACGCCAGGCGATGGCGGCACGACCATGGTCGATTCTGGTGACGCCAACACCACCAGCGGCACCCACAGCGGCGCCCTGGGCGACAGCGCCACCAACCACTACTACTTCGTCGCCGGGTACAACAGCATTGGCCAGCGGGCGCTTTCTAACCAGGTCGGCGAGTTTGATTTCGCCCTGGAACCCGGCTCCTGACCGGACTGGCGTGCAGGGCTACATGTCTGACAAAGGCTATACATTCCGCTGGCACGCGCGGGCGACGTGCCGCGTGTTGCGTCAAGCCGTTTGAAGCGCCAACTGCGGCAGAGCCCTTGACGCCCGGTCGGAGCCGTCTACAATCAATGTAACCGACAATCCGGGTGGGGAATAACGGATGGAGGTAACCATGACCCAATTCTTGAAGATTGCCGACCTGGACGAGGATGATGTCAGCCGTATCCGCCAACTGGAAGCCACCCTGGACCGTCACATCATGGCCTTCGAGCCGGGCCTGGAAATTGCCGACCTGGAAGATGAACAACTGGCTGCAATCCGCAAGCTGGAGGAGGATCTGGGGGTGACCTTGCTCGTCTACCAGGAGTAACTCCTGTAGAAACCGGGTATTTCCACAATACCCGGTTTCTCCACAGTGGCCGGTCTGGTTGATGGATGCAGGCAACTCCTGGTTGCCATCAGCGTCCGATCAAAACCGCGGGCTCCTGGCCGCGGACCGAGTTGATCAGCCACAGCCCCGTCGCCCGCTCCAGGTCCGCCAGGCGCACCACTGCCTCCCGCACCTGTCCCGTCTCCAGCAGATGGCGGCGGTAAGTGCCCGCCAGCAACCCGCTGCTCACCGGCGGCGTCAGCCGCTCCCCCCC
>Ga0207752_1000715_pt1 | contig 15458 bp, 15 predicted proteins | sample Pon2CUnioCityCA_6_FD_187272 | JGI IMG/M metagenome (GOLD analysis project Ga0207752, IMG submission 187272) | Marine sediment microbial community from Union City, CA, USA - Pond 2C Sediment 2 (SPAdes) | ecosystem: Environmental > Aquatic > Marine > Intertidal zone > Salt pond sediment ...
GCTGTCCCCCACACAGATTGTGGACCTCAAGGCGCTGATGGGAGACAGCAGCGACAATATCCCCGGTATCTACGGCATCGGCGAAAAGACGGCAACCCGCCTGCTGCAGAAGTATGGTGACCTGGACACGATTTACGAGAACCTGGACGAAATCGCCACCCGCTGGCGCAACCTGTTGGAAGGAGGAAAGGAAGAAGCCTACCTCAGCCGGCGCCTGGCCCAGATCCGGACCGACGTGCCGGTGAGTTGGGATCTGGAGGCGTGCGTCGCCCAGGAGTATGATCCCCGGGAAGTATTGGAGCTGTTCCGCGCGTTGGAATTTCGCTCGCTAACCGATCGCCTCCGGGAGCAGCTCGACCGGGTGCCTGTCATGACGGAGCGGGCGGCTACGGAGACGGTTACGGTCCGTACCGAAGAGCAACTGGCCGCTCTGGTAGAAGCGCTGGAAGAGGCGGAGGAGATCAGCTTTGATGTGGAAACGACCGGGCTGGACAAACTGACGGCGGAACTGGTCGGAATTTGTCTCTGTGTCGAATCGCCGGTGGGGTATTATGTGCCGGTCGGGCACTTGGCCCAGGAGGAGCAGACGGCTGAAGGACAGATGTCCCTCTTTGCCGGAGAACGGCAACTGGCGGAGGGACAGTTACCCCTGGAACAGGTACTGGAAGCGTTGCGACCGGCCCTGACAGACCCCAACATTCCCAAAATTGCCCACAACGCCAAATACGATTCGATGATTTTACGGCGCTATGGGATCGGGGTGAAGCCCATCGGCCTGGATACGATGATCGCCGAGTGGCTGACCAATCCGAGCAGTAAGTTCAAGGCGCTGAAGGGGCTCGCCGAGCACCGCCTGGGGATGCCGATGACGGATATCGGGGATCTGATCGGCAAAGGCAAGAACCAGAAGACGATGGCCCAGGTGGCGATCGAGGCGGCCGCGCCCTACGGGGCCGCCGATGCGGATATTACCCTGCGCCTGGTGAAACCACTGCGCGAGGAGATCCGGGAGAAAGGGCTGGAACGGCTGCTGGATGTTGAGATGCCGCTGATCCGGGTGCTGGCCGATATGGAGCGGGAAGGGGTGGCCATCGATACCGGGTTCTTCGCGCAGATGTCGGCTGAGTTGGAGGAAAGGCTGGCCGAGATAGAGAAGGCGATTTACGAAATCGCCGGCCATCCCTTTAACGTAAACTCTACCCAGCAGTTGAGTGAAGTGTTATTTGACGAGCTGGGACTACCTCACCGGGGGCTGCGCAAGACGAAAAGCGGTTACTACTCTACCGCTGCCGACGTCCTGGAGAGCGTGCAGGAGGCGGACGAGACGGGCATGATCGAGCTGGTGCTGGAGTACCGGGAGCTGGGCAAGTTGAAGAGCACCTACGTGGATGCCCTGCCAGAGCTGGTCAATCCGAACACCGGCCGGCTGCACAGCAGCCTCAACCAGACGGGAACCGTCACCGGCCGGATTGCCAGCAGTAACCCGAACCTGCAAAACATCCCGGTGCGGAGCGCCATCGGGCAGCAGTTGCGCAAGGGGTTTGTGGCCCGGCCGGGGTGGGTGATTCTGGCTGCCGACTACTCCCAGGTGGAGTTGCGCATTCTGGCCCACATCAGCCAGGATGAAGCGCTCCTGGAAGCATTCCACCAGGATCAGGATATTCACCGGGCGACCGCTGCCGCCGTTTTTGGCGTGCCCCTGGCAGAGGTTGAGTACCGCCAGCGCCAATTCGCCAAGAATGTCAACTTCGGCCTTATCTATGGCATGGGCCCCTACCGGCTGGCGCGGGAAAGCGAATTAACCCTGGCCGAAGCGGAAAACTATATCAAAGAGTATTTCGAGCGCTTCCCCGGCATCGAGACCTACCTGGAAGAGACCAAGGAAATGGCGCGGCAGCAGGGGTACGTCGAGACCCTGTTCGGGCGGCGCCGTTACTTCCCGGTATTCCAGGGTGGGGTGCGCGCCCATCGGGGGATGATTGCCCGGGCGGAACGGGAAGCGATTAACCACCCAATCCAGGGAACGGCCGCGGACATAATCAAGCTGGCCATGATCCGCCTGCACGAGCGCCTGGAAGAGGGCGGGTACGACGCCCGGCTCATCCTCCAGGTACACGACGAGCTGCTGCTGGAAGTTCCGGAGGAAGAAGTCGAGGAGGTACGCAAGCTGGTGGTGGAGACGATGAGCGGCGCTTTCGACCTGGACGTACCGCTCAAGGTCGACGTCAGCACCGGCAAGAACTGGTATGAGTTGAAGATGTAGCGACCGGGGGCAGGCGGTGGCCGGTTTCGTGGGAGAGGCCGGCCGGTTTGAAAAGATGGGCTTGCTGCTATTACAACGGGAACGGTAACGGCAAGACGGCGCGTTGGGAATAAATGGAGCCGGTATGTATAATCGCACGGATGAGGCAGCAAGTGCCTCGCCGGAAGCATAAGCAGGTGCATGGGGGGTACTGCGCCCTGTCGCTGGCAGGGTGCCGGAGAAGCCCTTCGGCCCCGTGAATGACCGGCTGAATGAGTAAGCGTCGTCTAATCTGGAGAAAGTGGGAACGCCGCATGCCACTTTTTGATATGCAAAAGAGAAGCGTATACTTCGTCGTCGTTCTGTTGCTGTTGGTTCCTGGCCTTGGCGCCTGCCGGCCGGGAGAGGAAGCCGTGAGTACGCGGGCACCGGCCGCCGCTGTCCCGACGACAACGGTTAGCCCGGCGGCAACGCCCACCGAGGCCGCTGCAACCGCGACGGCCACAGAAGCGGTCCCTGTGCCGCAGGCGACAATTACGCCGTCGCCGCTGCCGGCAACAGACACGATTCCGGCGCCGGCCGTACTCGACGTGGCCTGGGAGAACCGGGAGCTCTTTGCGCCGGGCCTGATCCCCTCCCAGCAGGCGGCGCTCGCCTCTCTGCCCGGGGCAACAGTGTACCACCTCGATCTTTCCCTCAGCGCAGACCTCACCTCCCTGACCGGGGAACAGGAGCTGCTGTACACCAACCGGGAAGAGGTGACCCTGGACGAAATCTACTTTCGACTCTTCCCTAACCTGGCCGGTGGCGAAAGCACGGTTTCTGGCGTGGAGGTCAACGGCCGGGCCGTAACGCCGGTCCCTGAATTGCAGCGTAGTGCGCTGCGGGTGCCGTTGCCCGCGCCGCTGGCGCCGGGAGAGCAGGTGGTGATTCGCCTGAGCTTTGCGGTGACGGTGCCGGTGGAAGGGGGTGGCAATTATGGCACCTTTATCTTTGACGAGGGGGTCCTGGCCCTGGCGCACTTTTATCCAATGGTGGCCGTTTACGACGACGAGGGCTGGAATGTGGAGATCGCCCCGCAGCACGGGGACGTGGTTTACGCCGACAGCAGCTTCTACATGGTGCGGGTAACGGCCCCGGCCGGGGTAGAGTTGGTGGCATCGGGCATTGCCGTGGCCGAGGAGGAGGTGGACGGACGACAGACGGTGACTTATGCTGCCGGGCCGATGCGTGACTTTTATCTGGTGGCCAGCGAGCGCTTTGTCTCCATCAGCCGGCAGGTGGGGGAGACGACGATCAACAGTTACACCTTGCCGGAATACGAGAGCGGGGCAGAGGTGGCGCTGGCGCACGCCGTGGACGCGACCGAGAATTTTAATGAGATATTTGGGGTTTATCCCTTCACCGAGATGGATCTGGCCAGCACCCCGACCCTGGCCCTGGGCGTTGAGTATCCGGGCGCGATGGTGCTCGCCGTGCGCCTGTACGATCCGGCTGAGGGTTATCCGGCCACGGCCCTGGAGGCAACCACGGTCCATGAAGTGGCCCACCAGTGGTTTTACAGCACGGTGGGCAACGACCAGATTGACGAGCCGTGGCTGGATGAAGCGCTGGCGCAATACGCGACCTTGCTTTATTTTCGGGCCATCCATGGCGAGGCCGGGGCAGACGCCTTTCGCCGCTCCCTGACCGGTCGCTGGGAGCGGCTGGAAATGGCCGAGATCCCCATTGGCATGCCGGTGGACGCTTACGATGGGGCAGCGTATGGGGCTATTGTCTACGGGCGCGGCCCGCTCTTCTTTGAAGCCCTGGAAGAGCGTATGGGCCCGGCTGCCTTTGACGATTTCTTGCAAACATATTATCAGCGCTACATGTGGGAGATTGCCACCACTGAAGATCTGCGGGCAGTTGCCGAGCAGGTGTGTGCCTGCGATCTGGGGGCCCTGTTCGAAGAGTGGGTCTATCCGGAGTAACGAGAAGTAGTAGATTCAAAGGAAGGATAATGAAAGCATTGGTCGAACGAATCCGGGCGGAGGGAACGCATATCGGCAAGGGAATCATCAAAGTCGATGGGTTTCTGAATCACCAGATTGACCCGGTGTTGACCACAGGCATGGGGGAAGCTTTTGTCGCCGCTTTTGCCGGAGCGGGTGTTACGAACATAACCAAAGTGGTTACAGCCGAAGTCAGCGGAATTGCCCCGGCCGTGGCCACCGCCCAGGTGTTGGGGGTGCCCATGATTTACGCGCGCAAGCACCGCCCGATTACGATGCAGGAGGGCGAGTATGTGGCGCAGGCAACGAGCCCGACCAAGGGCGGTAGCGTTGAGCTTATTATCTCGCCGGAGTACCTGGGCGAGGGGGATCGCGTATTACTGATTGACGATTTCCTCGCATCGGGCATCACCATCGAAGCACTGGTCAAACTAATCCGGCAGAGTGGGGCCACGCTCTGCGGCATTGGTTGTGTGATCGAAAAAGTGTATGCCGGCGGGCGCGACCACCTGGCCTCTATTAATGTGCCGGTCGTTACCCTGGCCCAGGTGGATCTGGCAGACGGTAAAATGGTCGTGTTCGATTAGGCGGCGGGGCCGGCCGCCGGACCGTTGCTGCAGTCACTTGGTGGCCGGGCGCCGGTAGAAAGACATGGCCTGGAAATCTACCGTGGCGGCCTGGCCAAAGCTTTGCAGGAAGATGCCGGCTGAAGGATCCGTCAGGGACGATCTCCCTTGCCACAATAATTCGCGGTTAATGCGGACGGTCACCGCCTCGCCTGTAACGTCCACCTGGATTTCGTTAGGGGTGGTGCTGGTTTCCACATGGGGCCACGGCTGCCAGGGGAGGTGCATCTCACGGACCTCTCCCTGCTGTTCCCAGACGGCCGCGTAGCCCAGCGGGGAAAGGGCAGCGAGGAAATAGCCGTTGTCATTGCCCAGGATCAGGCCATAGCCGCTGTCCGGCTCGCCGCCGGCATGGGCAGCGGTGAGGCGGACGGTATAGGCGCCGGCAGGAACCCTGGCAATCCATGCGTGACTTTGCTCCCCGGCTCCAATCTCTTGAGGGGCAAGGGTGTGCCGGGCCATTGGCGACCCGGCCGGACCCGGATCGACGATGCCGGCGGAGATGGTGGCAATTGTGGCCACCGATAGCAGCAGGAGCAGTACCGCTGCCAGGCCGAGCCCGCGCCAGATGTGGGGTGGTGGTGGGCATTGCTCTCGGGTCATCTTGGGTATCTCTGTGCCTTCTTCTTTGGTTTTCGTGTAACCCCGGTTTCCTCTGTAAGCTTAATCGGAAGCGCAGATTATGCAATACGCAAACGCCCTTTCCCGTGCTACACTTGGCCATCATGAAGAAGCCCATGGTCTATGAGATAACGGACGGCATTGGCGTGTTGCGCATCAACCGGCCCGCGGCCCGCAACGCGCTCAACTGGGCTGCTCAGGAGCAATTTGCCCGGATTGTCGAGAATGCGGCCGGCGACGAAGCGCTGCGGGTGCTGATCATTACGGGTAGCGGCCCTGTATTTGTTTCCGGCGGTGACCTGAAAGAGCTGGCCGCGGAGGGTGGGCAGGCTGCCGGGGAGCGCCTGAACCGGGTAATGAGTGAGGCACTGGGGCGGTTGCGCGCCTTGCCCGTGCCGGTCATTGCGGCGATTAACGGCGATGCCGTGGGCGGGGGCTGCGAGCTGATCACGGCCTGTGACCTGCGCCTGGCCGTGGCCGGCGCCCGGCTCCACTTTGTCCAGGTGCGTATGGGCCTGACCACAGGGTGGGGCGGTACCGGCCGGCTGGTCAGGCTGATCGGCCAGAGCCGGGCGCTGGAAATCCTGCTGAGCGGGCGCAGCCTGCCGGCCCGGGAGGCGCACGAGATTGGCCTGCTGCACCGGCTGGTAGGCCCGGAGGAGGACGTCCTTGCTGCGGCCAGGGAGTGGGCGCAAGCGCTCTGCGCGCTGCCGGCCGGGGCGCTGGCAGCGCTTAAAGATCTGGTATATCTCGCAGGCGACGGAAGCCTGGAGGCTACGGCTGCCCGCGAGCGAGCCCTCTTCCAACAGTTGTGGGATGAGCCCGATCACCGGGAAGCGGTGAGCGCGTTCCTGGAAAAGCGAGAACCGCGGTTCAATCGCTGATCTTGCGTCTCCCCTCTTACATGCGCACGCCCGGCAGCGCTTCCCCTTTGCCGCCAGCCAGCGACCGCCAGAGCAGAAAGAGGAGGAGGCCCAGGGGGCCGGCCAGGAGCGTGAACAGGAGGGAAGGGATGCGCACCCCGGCGGGCGCGTCCAGACGCCGGGCCTGGCGATAGATCCAGGCGCCGGTGAAGAGGTCGAGGGCGAGCATATGGCTCCAGGCAGCCAGCGCGCCCGGCCGGTTCGCCAACCCCCGGCGGATGCCGTCGAGGGTGGTAAAATCCGGCAATCCCTCGCCCGACCCCTCGCGCAGGGCCAGGAGCAAAGCGCCCAGGTAATTCAGAGCCGCCACGCCAAAGACGGTGCTGGAACGGCTCCCCCGCTCGGTCAGCGGGTGGTTCGGGGCAAAAAGCATCGCCAGCCACAGGGGCATGGGGAAAAGATTCAGATAGCGGAAGTAGGTTTCCATAGAGAAAACTCCTCTTAAGGGACCGGCCTGGTTAACGGTTGTGGAGACGGGAGCGCAAAGAGCGGGGGCCGGGCCGCGTGCATAATCTCCCCGGCCACGCGCATCCCTCCCAGGGTGACGCCGGCGGTGGATTGGCCGGGAAAGATCGAGTCGCCGACCAGTCTCAAGTTGGCGATACCGGTGTGGGGCCCGCGCACGTCAAATAACGAGCGTTGGGCGAACCCGCCTACCATCCCCTGGGGCCGGCGCGTGTAATATTGGAAGGTCACCGGCGTGCCGGGCAGAATCAGCCTGGCGGCTACGCGGATGCCGGGGAGGGCGACTTCGGCCGCCGCCAGCAGGCGCTCCGTGTATGCCTCGCGCCGGGCCTGGTACGCGCTCTCATCGCTGCCCTGCTGCAGTTGCCACCAGGGAGCGATGGCCGTATGGGTTGAAAGGGTGGCAGCCCGCTGTCCGGCCGGGGCGCGCCGGGCGTCGTCGCCACCGGACAGGGAGATGAAGACCGAATTTCCTTCGCCCAGCGGGCGGGAGGGGTCCTGGATGACCTGGTGGTGGCCGGAGGGGCCAGCCGGCAACTCTCCAGCCTCTACACCAAGGTAGAGGGTGAAGGCTCCCCACGTCGCCGTCCGCTCCTGCACTTCGCGGCGGAGGGAAGAGGGGGCTGCCGGGCCCAGCAAGTTGTTTAGTGCCCAGGGAGTAACGTTGGCCACAAACCAGTCACCGTCGAAAATGTGACCTTTATTGGTGTGCACGGCGACGGCCCGGCCGTTCCGGATCTCGATCTCTTCGACCTGCTGCCGGAAGTGTACCTCGCCACCGTGCTGCCGGATCCAGGAGACCAGGGTCTGGGCGATGGCCCCGATGCCCCCGCGGACGTGGTTCACCCCGCGACGAGGGAGGTCGAGGGCGGCGCTGCCGTAGAGGGCGTTGGTCTGGCCGGCCGTGGTCTGGGCGGCGATGAGGAGCTGGGCATCGAGAAAGGTCTTGAGCGCCGGCCGGTCTGGGGGGATGAGGTCGCCAATGGTGCGGGTGAGGTAAGGGAGGGCGCGCAGCGTGCGCGGGCGCATGGCCCGAGCCAGCGCAAGCCAGTCATTCAGGGAGGATGGGGGCCAGGGAAAGGGGCGGCTGGAGATATCCCAGGCGATGGTCGCCAGCATTTCTTGCTGCTGCCAGAACGCTTCGCTGCCGGGGAACGCTTCCTGCCGTTCTGCCGCCCACGCTTCCGGAGAGGCCCATTGGGTTATCGGCGCCCGGCCGGGCATGTGTACCACCCAGGCCGGGTCGACCGGCGCGACCGGCCATTCCAGATTCAGGATTTCCGCCAGACGGGCGTGGGGCCCGCCGGGATTGAAGCCACCGGCGAGGGTGGCGCCGGCGTCGAAGCGGTAACCTTTGTGATAAAAGGTGCCGGCGGAGCCGCCCGGATAGACGTGGGCTTCGAGGACGGTAACCCGGAACCCGGCCTGGAGGAGCAGCGCGGCCGTCGTCAGGCCGCCAATGCCGGCGCCAATAACGACGGCGTGGGAAGGTTTCGACCCATTCATGAAAATCGCCACTGCCTGAATCGCGACCAGAGCCGGATGATGAGGAACAACGCGAAGACCGCCACGAGGGCAGTGGGCCACCGGCGCCGGGTGCCGGCCGGTGCCTGCTCCCGTAGGGCCAGCCGGGTAACGAGTTGGCGATAGGTGAACAGGAGGGTGAGGGCCGGCCGGTTAAAGAAAAGGCGGGTAAAGGTGCCTTTGAAGCCCGGGGCGTGCTCGAAGATGATATGTTCCTCAATGCGGGTGTGCCCGCCGTCCAGCGCCGTGAAACGGTGCTTGTGTTGCCAGCGGTCCAGGGGTCCCGCTAACTGCGTATCGGTAAATCCTTCTGGACCAACGCCAGTATGCACGGCGCGCCAACGCAAGGGGATGGGGCCGAACCACATGGTAAAGGAGGCTTCCGAATTCTCTGCCAGCGGCTCGAAACGGTGGAGCTGGATGAAGATGGGCGGTGGCGAAAGCCGCTTAAGGACGCGTGTGTCGCGGTGAAATGCGGCCACGGCCGGGCGAGGGGCCGGCACGGTAAAGGAGTACGTAAACGTCGGCATCTATTCTTCTCGCAAATCTCCGGTAGCTTCCACGCCCTCCGGGCCTGCGGGCGGATCGGCTTCCTCGTTCAGCTTCCTGAGTAAATCTAACATCTCTTCGTTGTCCGGGATGTCTCGCATGGAGTGACCGTGATGCTGGTAGCGAACCCGGCCGTGGCGATCGACAACCACCAGCGTCGGCAGGCGGCCCAATTTGAGTAGATTTACCTCCTGCCCATAGAGGTTGGCGACCTGGTGCCGGGGATCGGGCAAGCCGACAAAGGGGTAGGCCTGCCGCTGCCAGTGTCGGGCAAAGGTATCTGTGTCTTCGGGCCCGACGACGATCACCTCGGCATTCTGGTCGACGAAATGTTCATACTGCTGGCGCAACTGCGCCATGTGCCGGCGGCAGTACGGTCAGGTGAATCCCCGGTTGAAAACCAGGACGACGTGGTGCCGGTTGTGATAGTCGCTGAGGGATACCTCTTCGCCGTCGACACCGGCGAGGGTGAAGTCGGGAGCTTCGGTGGGTAGTGCGAGATTAACCAGTTTTCGTTCCATAGCCTTTACCGTACCCGTTTGCTGTTAGAGTTAGATTAGTTGTACAATCATCTAGCGTATGATATACTCTTGTATATATTTTGTCAAGTATTTGACTAATTAATTACGGGCTTCAACGTGTAACGGCTTTTGTCGGTCCGGAATAATACCCTACAATTTGAGTCGATTACCCATTAGCGAAGGAGATATGCATGACTGATCGCCTATCCCTAACCCTCCAGAATCTACTGGAAGCGTTTATTCTGTTCTTGCCAAGATTCGTGGTCGCCGTCGTCATCTTTGTTGTCGGCCTCTATCTGGTGGCCCTGATCAGCCGCTTGGTACGCAAAGGGTTGGAGCGGCGCGAGGTGAATGCCGAAGCGACCCAGGTTATCTCCCAGATTGTGCGCTGGGCACTGATTCTGCTGGTGGCCGTCACCGCCCTGGAACAGGTCAACTTCGATCTGACGGCGTTTATTGCCGGGCTGGGCATTGTCGGTTTTACCGTGGGCTTTGCGTTGAAGGATATTAGCGAGAACTTCATCGCCGGCCTGATGCTATTGCTCCAGCGTCCGTTTGAATTGGGCGATATCGTGGAGATTGACGACTACCGGGGGCGGATTCTGGATGTTACGCTCCGGGCCACCGAGATGGAGACGATGGATGGGCATAACGTCATCTTACCGAACGGCATGGTCTACACCAATGCCTTGATAAACTACTCGCGGAATCCGCTGACGCGCATCGCCGTCGACGTTGGTGTGGCTTATGACACCGACCTGGACGAGGCGCGGCAGGTGGCCCTGGCGGCCATCAGCCAGGTCGAAGGCGTGCTGGCGGATCCACCCCCCTTCGTGCGCTTCCACACCTTCGGCGATTCTTCGATCAATTTCACGCTGTTCTACTGGATAGACGGCCGGTCTCTTTCCATCTTCCAGGCGCCCGATATGGGCGTGCCGGTGATTAAGCGGGCCTTTGAGGATGCGGGGATTGATATTCCCTTCCCGATCCGGACGGTATATATGGCGCAGTAGGGATCGGGGATCGGGGATCAGATTGGCCGCGTATCTGGTTGGAGGGACCGATCTGGGCCCAGTATTCTGCCAGCTTAATCTTGTAAGGTTTGTAGTAACGGCTTCAGCCGTCAGACCGCTGAAGCCGTTACTACGAACCCTTGCAGAAATCAACTTCACTGGACGCTAGCTCTTTTCCTGGCAGTTGGGACAGAGGCCGTAGATCTCGAGCAGGTGGCCCTGAATCTCGAAGTGGAAGCGGTCGCGGATCTGTTCTTCCATTTCCCGGACGGCGCACTCGTCAAACTCAATCACGGCGTCACAGACGGAGCAGAGCAGATGGTGGTGATGGCCCTCCTCCATGAGGACAAAATGGGCGGCTCCCGATCCCTGGTAGACCGGCCGGATCAGCCCCAACTCCTGCAACAGGTCCAGGGTCCGGTAGACGGTCATCCGCCCGACTTGCGGCGAGGAGCGGTTGGCGGCGGTGGCCAGCTCGTCGGCCGTGAGGTGCCCGCCACTGTCAACCAGTGCGGATAGAATCGCCCGGCGGGCTGCGGTGAGGCGGTAGCCATTGTTACGGAGGGTGCTGTTTAATGCTTCTATCCGTTTATTCATAGGTCAGGAGTTGGCTACCGGCCCACAGGCCGGCGGACCCTAAGTTAGGTGTAACGCCAGGCGATGCCGCGCTCCGGCGCAAAGAGAAAGGCCAGCGCAAAGATCAGGGTGGCGACGAGGACGACGGCCGGGCCGGAGGCGACGTTGAGATAGTAGGATCCGTAGACGCCGATGGCCCCGGAGATGGCCCCGATGATCGCGGAGACGGCCATCATCGACGGCAGGCGCCGCGTCAGCAGGGAGGCGGAAGCGGCCGGGGTGACCAGCATCGCCATAATCAGGGCGATCCCTACCACCTGCAACGCAACCACAATCGTTACGGCCAGCAGCACCAGGAGCAGGTAACGGAGAAAGGTGGTGGGCAGGCGTAGCGTCTGCGCCAGGATGAGGTCGAAGGAGATCACCAGAAACTCTTTGTAGAAGAGGGCGATCAGGAGCAGGACGACACCACCCAGCACCAGGATTGTCCACAGATCGGCGGTGGAGACTCCCAGCAGGTTGCCGAAGAGGAAGTGGGTCAGGTCGACGGTGTAGTTGCCCACCGTCGACAGTAAGGCGACCCCCAGGGCAAAGCTGCCGGCAAAAATGATGCCGATGGCGGTATCTTCCTTCACCATGCCCTGCCCGCTCAGCGCGCCGATGCCCAGCGCGGTGAGAAGCCCCATAATCAGGGCGCCGACGGCCAGCGGCCAGCCGAGGAGGAAGGCGATGACCACGCCGGGGAGAATGGTGTGGGCCAGGGCATCGCCGAGAAAAGCCATCCCGCGCAGGACGATGTAGGTGCCGAGAACGGAGCAGACGATCCCCACCGCCACGGCAGCAATGAGGGCCCGCAGGATAAAACCATAGGAGAGCGGATCGGTCAGCCAGGCAAGCATCGTCTATCCTTTTGTCGCCATCTCTTCCTCGCCGGCACAACAGGTGTCGGCCAGGACCACGTTGCCTTCGCTGCCGCCAAGGACGTGCATCTGTCCCCCATAGGCGGTGACCAGATTCTCGGTCGTAAGGACTGTGGGGGGTGGGCCGAAAGCGACCACTTCTTTGTTGAGCAGCATGACCTGTTCGAACTGCTCGGCCGCCAGGTTGAGGTCATGGGTGGCAACCATCACCGTCACCCCTTCGCGGTCCAGCATATCCAGGATGTTGAAGATCGCTTCGTGGCTGGGTATGTCCAGGCCGGTGAACGGTTCGTCCAGTAGCAGCAGTTCCGCCTGTTGCGCCAGAGCCCGGGCAATGAACACGCGCTGCTGCTGGCCGCCGGATAGTTCGCCGATCTGTTTATCCGCCAGATGCCGGCCGTTTACGCGCTCCAGGCTGTGCCGTACGATCTCCCAGTCCCGGCGGCGCGGGTGGCGGAACAGGCCGATCTGGCCCACACGCCCCATCATCACCACGTCCTCGACCGTTACCGGAAAGCTCCAGTCGATCTGGTTACGCTGGGGCACGTAGGCCACACAGATATGCTCTTCCGCGCCATGACCGAAGATGTGAATGGTGCCCTGGGATGGGCGGAGCGTGCCGGCAATCACCTTGAACAGGGTGCTCTTGCCCGCGCCGTTGGGCCCGATGACGGCCACGCGCTGGCCGCCGCCGATCTCGAAGGAGACATCATGCAAGGCGTATCGTTCTTCCGACTTCTGTTCCCCTGCCCGGAGCATCGTCGTGCTGCCGTTGGTGGTGGCCGGAACGTAGGCGACGGTTACATCCTCGACCTGCAGCAGCGGCGCGCCGGCCTCGTGGGGAACGCGGGTCTTTCGTGGTAAATCCATCTCTTACCTCTCTACTCGGCCAACCCTTCAAGGATATTGGCCACATTGACGCGCATCATGCCGGTGTAGGTTCCGGCCGGGCTGCCGGCCGGTCCCAGCGCGCCCGTATATAATTCCATAACCGCCACCTCTTCACAACCGTCGACTTCTCCGGCCACAGCTTCAGCCAGGCTGGCGCTGGCCGTCCCTTCGAGAAAGATGGTGCAGACACCTGCTTCGCTCATCGTGTCTGCCAGCGCTGCCATTTCACTGGCCGAAGGCTCGGCACCGGTGCTGGTACTGGGAATGACAGTGCCGACAATCTCAAACCCGTAGCGTCCGGCGAAATAACCGAGGGAATCGTGGTTGGTGACCAGCAGGCGCTCTGCCTCCGGAATGGTGTTTGCCTGGGCGGCGATGAACTGATCCAGCTCTTCCAGGCGCGCCAGATAGGCTGTGGCATTTTCCTCGTAAGTGGCCGCATTATCCGGATCAAGTGTCGCCAGGACGTCCCGTACGTTACGCGTCCACTGCATGACGTGGTTGGGGTCCAGCCAGACGTGGGGGTCGACGCTTCCCTCCTCCACGCGGGGTGTAATCCCCGCCGAGATTGGAACCAGGGGCCCGTATTCGGCTACATTTTCCAGCCGGCCGAGGACGCCTTCCTCCAGCGCCCAGCCGTTGACAAAAACGACGTCGGCGTCGGCAACGGCCGCCAGATCGCCGGTAGCCGGTTCGTAGCTGTGTGGATCCTGGCCCGGCTGCATGAGCGTGTTCAGCCGGATGGCATCGCCACCGATCTCGCCTACGATATCGCCGATAATGCTGGATGTGGCCACCACCTCCAGCGGGCGCCCGGACAGCTCGACCGCTTCCAGCTCGGGCAGGGAAAGTGTCTCCGTTGTCGTCGTGCCTTCTGTGTCGCCGGGGACGACCGGCGTCTGTCCTTCGTCCTCCGCACCGTTGCATCCTACCAGAACCAGTATGCCTATGAAAATCGCTATTAACCAACGGGTTGGCCGCTCTGACATCTACTATGCCTCCATTTACAAAGGGGATTGCGCTTATTGATACTTTTTCCCATTTTAATCCAGACGGGGTAGGCGTCAAAGATGGGTACGGAAGATTCCTATGACCTTCTAACGTGCTTGACATTGATGACGCACTGTGTTATCTTTGATTTGACGCGTTGCGTCATTTACTTAAGGATTGTCAATCAATTGGTCGCCGAGGTGGCCGGAGGTGTAGCGTGGAAGCAGAAGCGAACGTATACGTGGAAATAGAAGAGGAAGAGCTGGAAGAAGCCGAAACAGCTCTGAAGAAGAACTTGAAGCAGTTACAGAAATTGCCGCGGAATGCGGTCCGGGCCTATGCCGGCTTCTGGGGGCTGGCTTACGACGAGGCGAAGGAGCTGGTGGGGCGCAGCCGCGAGATTTTTGACCGGGCCGAGGATAAGGGCGAAGAGCTCGGCACCGAAGCGCGAGAGCGGGTGCGCAAAGTATATAAGCGGGCCGAAGCCGAAGTAGAAGAAGAGGTGGAGGAGCAGGCGGGTGAGGTCCTGGACAAACTGGACGTGCCGGCCCAGACGCGCCTTGACCAGCTCGGCCGGAAAATCGATGCGCTTGACCGGAAGCTGGACGGGATCGTCCTCCAGGAAACCGGTGTGAAGAATGAAGTGGGCCACCTGGAACAGGTTACCGGGAAACGGCTCGTTGTCCTTGAGGAAAAGCTCGACCGGCTGGCGCAGAAGGTGGAGCAGGTAATACTGCTGGAGGCGGAGGAAGAGGTCAAGGAACCGCTATCCGGCTACGACGAGCTGACCGCCAGAGAGATCGTCAAGCAACTGCCCCGGCTGACCATCGCCCAACTGATGGCAGTACGCGAGTATGAGCTGGCCGGGGAGAACCGGGTGACCGTCCTCCGCGCCGTTGACCAGCGGCTGGAGGCTATGCCCATTCCCCATTACGATGAGCTGACGGTTGAAGAGATTGAACCCCTGCTATCCAATTTAGACGCCGCCGAGCTTTCGAACCTGGCCGCGTATGAAGCCGCCCACGAGAACCGCGTGACGTTGCTGCGCGCGGTGGAAGACGAACTGGAAGCGCGCACCGAAGCGTAATCATCGGGCCGGGGGCGCTGTTTTTAGGCCGGAGTGGTCACGCTGCTCCGGCCTTTTTCTTTGCGTTAGTGGAGGATGAGGGACTCTTTTGTGATCGTTGCCGCCGTTTATAATTGGGTGTCACGTAAAGGCAAAGGAAATTCCAGCAAGCGAGCATGACGAAACGCAAAGGTTGTCTACTCTTTTTGGGAGCAATAGCGGTTGTTGTCGCCTTCCCCTTTCTCTGGCAGAAATGGGTGTTCCAGCGGTACACGCCCGAGATTCACAGCACTGAAACGGTGCGGTCCGAGCGGGTCGCCATCGTCTTCGGCGCGGCCGTCTATGCCAACGGCCGGTTGAGCCCGATGCTGCGCGATCGGGTGGAGACGGCCATCGACCTCTACCAGGCGGGGAAGGTCGATCGCCTGCTGATGAGCGGGGACAACAGCCAGGAGCACTACGACGAACCCGGCCGGATGATGGAATACGCCATCGCGCGCGGGGTGCCGGCCGAGGCGGTCCAGCCCGATTACGGCG
>Ga0207752_1000716_pt1 | contig 15456 bp, 20 predicted proteins | sample Pon2CUnioCityCA_6_FD_187272 | JGI IMG/M metagenome (GOLD analysis project Ga0207752, IMG submission 187272) | Marine sediment microbial community from Union City, CA, USA - Pond 2C Sediment 2 (SPAdes) | ecosystem: Environmental > Aquatic > Marine > Intertidal zone > Salt pond sediment ...
GTCTTGGAGGAATTGGAGTTGCCCAACTAGGGAGGAGTCAACGAATGGCGCTTTACAGTGTAAAGACGAAGAAGGATCCTGAGGAAGTTGTGGAACGAGCGATCGATTATTTCGGTGAGGAGGGGCTTGGTTTATCGGTCACTCGAGAGAATCCTTGCTGCGCCACTTTCGAAGGTGGGGGTGGCCATGTTACGGTGACGGCGTCTCAGAGAGACGATAAAGCCGAGGTCGAAGTGGAGACCCGTGAGTGGGATTACCACGTCAAGAGATTTATGAGCCAGATCTAGGTAGACGTCGTTTGGGTTAAGGGGACTAACGAGGAGGCCGAGGTGCTTTTTGCGCGTATTGAATCCGAGGGGTTGGCTCACTATTCCTATCTGATCGGGGACGGCAACGAGGCCGTTGTGATTGATCCGCGGCGTGATGCCGGGATCTACGTCGAAAGAGCAGCCAGGGCGGGTATGCGGATTACCCACGTTTTAGAGACGCACCGGAACGAGGATTACGTGATTGGGTCCGCTGAACTGGTTGATCTAACCGATGCGACAGTCCTTCACTCCGGCGAAGGGGACCTCGACTACGGCTACGGTGAGCCGATTATGGACGGGGAGACGGTTACCGTCGGGCGGCTTGAGTTGAAGGCGCTGTACACGCCCGGGCATACACTGAGCCATATGAGCTATCTGCTCCACGATCCCGATGGGAACCCGTGGATTATCTTCACCGGCGACGCGCTCTTTGCCGGTGACGTGGGGCGTACGGATTTCTACGGGGAAGACCGGCTCGACGAGATCACGGGACTGCTCTACGACACGCTTTTCAAGAGGATTCTTCCCCTGGGTGACGAGGTGATCGTTTGCCCCGCGCACGGTGCCGGCTCGGCATGCGGCACCGCGATCGCTGAGCGTACATGGACCACGATTGGCCTGGAGAGAAAACATAATCCCAAGCTTCAGTACACCGACAAGGACGCTTTCGTAGCCAATGCTGGGACGATGCTGGAATATCCACCCTACTTCAGTATGATGGAGGTACTCAACCTGGATGGCCCGCCTGTGATGGGGGCTCTGCCTTCGGTGCCTGCGCTCCCACCGTATGAATTTGCAGCTCAGGCGACCGATGCCCAGGTCGTCGACACGCGCCTGGAATTGGGGTTTGGCGCTGCCCACGTGCCGGGCGCCGTGTCTATACCGGAGGGGCGCCTGGCAAGCTACGCCGGCTGGTTCCTTACCTACAACAGACCGATTCTACTGGTGACGGAGACGAACGACGTCAGCCAGCCCGTCCGCGTTCTGGCGCGCCTGGGGTATGACGACGTGGCGGGCTTTCTCGCCGGCGGTATGCTCGCCTGGCACACCGCAGGACTGCCCAGCGAGCGAATCGAGACCATCACTGTGCAGGAGCTCTGTGACAGGCTCGATCAAGATAAAGAGCCCTGGATCCTCGACGTTCGCAGCGAGGAGGAGGTCGAGCAGAACGCGATTCCGACAGCGCATCACGTCCATCTCACACAGCTTCCCGAGCGGATGGACGGAGTGCTGCAGGGTCAGCGTGTCTACGTTTTTTGCGGGAGCGGCCTCCGCTCGATGATCTCTGCCAGCCTGCTCCAGCGCGCCGGCTACGACGACGTAACGGTCGTACTCGGCGGCCTGGCGGGTTGGTCGTCGGTGAGCTGCCCTCTGGAATAGCATGGCACGGAGCGTTTGCGCCGGCGGACGCTCCGCGTCACAAGTCCGAAGCAAGTTCGGTTGCCACTCTCGGATTCGGATCACAATGTAGCGAGCACTGCGTCACCATCTGGTAAGGTGCCTATGGAAGAGAAAGAGAAGCAAATTGAGCGAACGACGATCATCCTCCACAGTGGCGAGATGGATAAGCTCTATAGCGCGCTGATCATCGGAAATGGCGCGCTGGCGATGGGTATGGAGGCCTACATCTACTTCACATTCTGGGGACTGGAGCGCCTGAAGAAAGGCTCCCTGGAGGAAGGGCCGCTGTCCCGGATGCATTTCCTGGGTCTCGGCAAATGGATGATCAAGCGGCGTATGAACGCGGCGAACGTCGCCTCGTTGCGGAGGCTTCTTGAGGACTTCAAGGAGCTGGGGGGGCACATTTTGGCCTGTGATATGACGATGGAGATCATGGGCATTCGGCCCGAGGATTTGGAACAGGAGTGGATCGACGATTACTGCGCCGTGGGTACCTACATACAGGCGGCGCGGGACTCGACGGTCACGTTGTTCATCTGACAAGACGGCTGGCCCGGCTTCACTGTGAGCACGATGGGGACTTGTGAGGCCGCTCTGTAAGGCTGAAGTTAGGATACGTCACTGGGCCGGAGGATCCCAGATACTGGATTAGCAACCGAACGGTGGTCGTTGAGACAATTGTACCAATACTAAGATGTATGAACGACAAAGGAGATTCATGAAAACAAGGAAGACTCTATTGGGAATGATCCTGCTGTTGGTGGTAACCGCGAGTGTTTTATCGGGCTGTGGTGATGGGTCAGGAGGATCGCCCGATGAGGCTGTCTCCGCTGGTGGGGAGACGCTCTTGCAGGAGCGCTGTACGGAGTGTCACGGCCTCGAGCGGACGACGTCCGCCCAGAAGACGCGCGCTGAGTGGGAGAACACGGTGACCCGCATGGCGAACCGGGGTGCCGAGTTGTCTGATGCTGAGAAGACGGTTCTCGTCGACTACCTGGCGGAGACGCACGGATCATAAGGAGTCGTGGCATGGAAAAGGTCGAGAGTTGGTGGAAGTGCTCCAACTGCGGCTACACCTTTCAGGCAGAGGCACCACCTGAGACCTGTCCGAGTTGCAGGGAAAAGTGCGCATTTATCGATGCGACCTGTTATCGACCGGACTGTGGTGGACCTGGACACGCCGATCCCAAGGTCGGTCGCACGTAGTTGGGTTGTGGAAAAGCGGGGGGAACAGCTACGGCATCAGGGCTGCCCCAGTGGAGAATCAAGGCGAGCAAGGAGAGGTCTAGTATGGCAAAGGCGCGAGGTACGGTGTCGGGTTCGCACGATCAGAGGTCGGTGACTTTCTACGGATTGTCGACCTGTGTGTGGTGCAAACGGACGCGGAAGTTGCTGGAGGAGAACGACGTGGCTTTCGAGTTCATCTACGTGGATCTATTACAAGGGAAAGAGCGCCAGGAGGCGATCGATCAGGTCCGCGAATGGAATCGAGCTGGCTCCTTTCCCACTCTGGTAGTGAATGGCGAACGATGTGTGGTCGGGTACAAACCGGATGAGATTAAGGAGGCTCTGGGGCTGTGAACGAGGAAGAGATTGCAGCTGAGGATATCAGTCAGGAAGAAGTAGACGCCCTCTACGAGCGGCTCGATCGAGAGGCAGAGGCTGCGGGCTATCACCTCAATCCCGACGTAGAGTTCACCAAGGATCTGGTTAGAGGGCTGCTGGTCAACGAGAAGCGGTATGGATACTGGGCATGTCCCTGCCGACTGGCGTCCGGCGATAAACAGAAAGACCTCGACATCATCTGTCCTTGCGACTACCGGGACCCGGACCTCCTAGACTGGGACGCGTGCTACTGCGCGCTGTACGTCTCCGAGGAAGTACTGGAGGGAGAGAAAGAGCTGGAGCCGATTCCCGAGCGGCGCCCGCCGGAGGGTGAGCGACCGCAGGAGACCGCTGCTCCGGCGCCGCCCAAACCTGGCAAGGAGATTGACGAGGAGGACGAAGCTATACCCGTGTGGCGCTGCCGGGTCTGCGGCTACCTCTGCGCCAGGGAGCGGCCACCCGGCCGCTGTCCCATCTGCAAGGCCACTCAAGAGCGATTTGATCGTTTCTGGTGATGAACGTGGTTCTGGCCTGCGTCTGACAATCCTGGGCGAGCTCATCGCCTCCTGGAGCTGACTAAACAGATTGATGTATCGGACCTTCACTTCCCGGAGATTGCTGAGGGAAGTGGCGGGCCAGGCTACGAGTATGTAGAGAGAAGAGATAGGAGAACGCGACGTATGTCATCCGAGTGGAAGGGTATCTTGATTGGAGGGCTCCTGCCCGCGCTGCTGTACGGCGTTACCGGGATTCTTCAGAAGATGAGCGCCAACGCGGAGGGTGGCGCCGGGATGTACCTGATCTTCCTCGGTATCGGCACGGTGATCGTCGGAGCAGTCTTTCATTTCCTCCTGCCAGAACCCTCAATCTCGATTCGACCGGCCTCCTTCGCCATGGTCGCGGGCTTCACATTCTCGTTGGGCGCCGGGTTGATCTCTGTGGCGTTGATAAACTATGGAGCCGCCATCTCTCAACTCACGCCGCTCTACAATATGAACGTGCTTCTCACCGTGGTGCTTGGTTTGCTGATCTTTGCCGAGTATCGAGACTTGCACGCGGTACGGTTGCTCATTGGAACGGTACTGCTTATCGGCGGTGGTCTCCTGGTTGCCAGTTCGTAGCCTCGTCAAAGGTGTGTGCTCCTTCTCATTGGATCTGTACTCTGTTTGATCTAATGAGCAGAGGTTCATACGGAAGCGTTATCCACTAGCGGTTAGAAAGAGGTTGGTAGAATGAATCAAGAAGAACGACGATCATCAGATCGCCCCGATCTTGACGTTGCAACGCTGGGAGGGGGTTGCTTCTGGTGCCTCGAGGCGGTCTTCGAGCAGCTACGGGGTGTGAAGGAGGTTGTGTCAGGTTATTCGGGAGGCGCGGTCCCCGACCCGTCTTACCAGCAGGTCTGCACGGGAAAGACAGGACACGCGGAGGTGGTTCAGGTCACCTTCGATCCCCAGACTATCTCTTACCGTGAGGTTCTGGAGGTGTTCTTCGACATCCACGACCCCACGACGTTGAATCGGCAAGGTGCCGATGTCGGGCCTCAGTATCGCTCGGTGATCTTCTATCACAACCCTCGGCAGAAGGAAATCGCTGAGGAGGTGATTCAAGAGCTGGACGAGGCGGGAACCTTGAGTAGGGACATCGTGACACAGGTGGAGCCCTTTGAGGTCTTCTACGAGGCGGAGCCCTATCACCAGAACTACTTTGAGCAGAACGCGCGGCAACCCTATTGCCGGGCGGTGGTCGCGCCGAAAGTTGCCAAGTTTCGTAAGCGCCACGCCTTTCGATTGAAGGACAGCGGCTGAATGGTAGCATAAACGTCGTCCATAGACGGGGAGACAGGAATGGCGGAAAGGACAAGCGTCTTTGAGGTGGTAGCCAGGCGTTTTAATAGGGCTGCTGACCTGGTAAAAATTGATCCGGACGTCCGTAAGATTCTCCGTGAGACGATGAATGAGATTACGGTCAACTTCCCGGTGAAGATGGACGACGGCCGGATCGAGATGTTCACCGGCTACCGGGTACAACATAACAACGCGTTGGGACCTTTCAAAGGGGGGCTCCGTTACCATCCTTCTGTCGACGTGGACGAGATCCGAGCACTCGCGGCGTGGATGACGTGGAAGACGGCGATCGCCAACATTCCTATGGGCGGCGCTAAGGGCGGCGTCCAACTTGATCCGTCGGAGTACTCGATGAGAGAGTTGGAGCGTGTTACCCGGCGCTTCACTTTTGCCCTGGGGAGCAATATCGGGCCCGACTACGACATCCCGGCGCCGGACGTGAACACGAATCCTCAGATCATGGCCTGGATCCTCGACACGTATCTCTCCACATTACGGCCTCAGGAGCGGAACCGGGCTCTTCACGTGGTGACGGGGAAGCCGATTGAGTTGGGCGGCAGCGTCGGGCGCGACAAGGCCACGGGGCAGGGCATCGTTTTCCTGATCGAGAGGTGGGCTGAGGACCGGGGATTTGACCTCGATGGTGCGACCTACTTCGTTCAAGGATTTGGGAACGTTGGGTCCTGGACGGCGCGCCTGTTAAAGCCCCTGGGTGCCAGGCTCGTCGCCGTCGAGGATGCCAGCGGCGCCGTGGTCAATCGAGAGGGGATCGACGCTGACGACCTGGCGGAGTACGTGGCGGTGCACAGGGTGCTCGCCGGCTATCCGGGTGGTTCGGCCGTGGACCATGAGACGTTTATGAGCACCGAGGCCGACATCTTTGTGCCGGCTGCGCTGGAAAACCAGATCACTGCGGCGACGGCCCCACTCCTGAACGTGACATTGGTAGCCGAAGGGGCTAATGGACCGACGAACCTGGCGGGCGGTCAAATTCTGCAGGAAAAGGGCATAGAGGTATTGCCCGATATTCTGTGCAATGCCGGAGGTGTTATCGTCAGCTATTTCGAATGGCTCCAGAACAAGCGGAGCGAGTTCTGGGATCTGGAACAGGTGGACGGAAAGCTCCATCGGATCGTTATCGACGCGTATGAGAGGGTGCACGAGGCAGCTACGAGATTCAACGTCAGCTGGCGAACGGCGGCCTACGTCGTGGCGCTCTCGCGCCTGGAGAAGGTGTACACGGGACGGGGCATTTTCCCCTGATCCGGTGCCGGGTTTTTTGGGAGTGCATAGGATATGGTGATGCGTCCAGAGCGGATTGAGCCGGGGCCGGGACAGGAATCGGTCTGGGATTACCCGCGGCCTCCCCGCGTGGAGGAGACGTCCCAGCACATTCGCGTCGTGTTTAACGGGGTTACGATTGCGGAGACGCGCCGGGCGAAGCGCGTGTTAGAGACGAGCCATCCGCCGGTCTACTACATCCCGGCTGAAGACGTACGAATGGCGCTTTTAGCGGAGGCATCGGGTTCGAGTTGGTGCGAATGGAAGGGGCGCGCCAGCTACTACGACGTGGTCGTCGGGGAAGAGAGGGCGGCGCGCGCTGCCTGGACGTATCACCAGCCCAGCGAAGGCTTCGAGGCGATCAAGGATCACGTGGCGTTCTACGCAGGACCGATGGATGCGTGCTACGTGGACGGCGAACGCGTCACACCGCAGCCGGGCGGCTTCTACGGTGGCTGGATCACGGACGACGTCGTGGGCCCATTCAAAGGAGGCCCCGGGACACGGGGATGGTGATGGAGTGGAGGAGGCGATGGGGTTGTTAGAGCGGGCGAATCGCCAGTTGGCCCGCTGGTTTATCAGTGACTTCGACCGTATCGAGAGGAGGCAGGTGCGGATCAGGCACGGCCTGGTGGCCGCCTGGGTTGGCGTCCTGGCGACCACGGGGCTGTTCATCGTCAAGATGGTCCTGGGCTTGAGGTCAGGATCGGTGTCCATCGTCGGTAACGCGTTCCACCTGCTATCGCATCTAGCGAACTCGATAGTCCTCTTGGTGAGTTTCTGGGTGGCGGCTCGCCCGGCCACGGCAAAGACTCCCTTTGGTCACGGAAGGATGGAGCACGTTGCGCCGCTCGTGATGGCTATCTTCTTGTTCGTCTCCGGTCTGCGCATCGGCGAGGATGCGATCCATCAGGCGATTGACCCTGATGAACTCCATTACTGGCCCGGGCTGCTGTGGATTCTGGGGGCGACTGTCCTGGTGAAACAGTGGCTGGGGCGCTTTGTGCGATTCCTGGGGGATCGAGTGGAGTCTGAAGCTATTCTGGCCAACGCTGCTCATCAGAGGGTAGATGGCATCATCACGCTGACCGTGATCGGTGGGTTGGTGGCGGGGAATATCTTTCACCGCCCCGAGGTCGACGGCTACATAGGTATCCTGATATCGGGTTGGCTGCTGTTCCTGGGCTACGAGCACGCGCGCGATGCGATCGTGCCCCTGCTCGGCCAGGCGCCGAGCAAGGCCCTGCTGGTGAAGATCCGAGAGACGGCTGGATCGGTAGAGGGGGTCAGCGACGTTCACGAAATCATCGTGCACGACTACGGCTCCAAGTACCTGATCTCGCTTCACACCGAGATACCGGAGACTTACAGCGAGTTCGAGATGCACGAAGTCGCGGAACGATGCGAGCGGAGGCTGGCCGAGGCATTCGGCGGCGTGGCGGTGTGCCATACAGATCCACTGCTGGAGCGGTCGCCCGAGGTCCAGGCTGTGGAGGAGACGTTCAGCGGAATCGTCGAATCGTTCGGGCCCATCCTGGGCTACCACGACTTTCGCGTCATCGGTGAGTCAGCCGAGCGGATCATCGTCGCCGCTGATATCGACGCTGCCGAGGAGATCCCTGAGCGCGAGTTTGATCGAATTGCCGAGGAACTCGAGGCCCGAGTTATGGAACGGATCCCGAACGTGGCGTATTGCACGTTCTACGTCACGCCTAAATTCGCATATTAGCTTACTGCGCGATGCTGTAAACGCACCCATAGACGCCATCGTCTCGGATCAAACTGGATGCCGACGGTGGTGATGGAATAAACGTAGACTACAAGGAGGACAGAATGGATTGGAACTCACCAAAAGGCGTTTTAAGACGAGGCATGAGCCTCGAGCGAGATGGCTACAACTTCTATATGGAGGCTGCCGAAAATGCCTCTGACGAGCGTGGCGCGGCGATGTTCCGCGACCTGGCCAATCAGGAGGTAGACCATCTGAAGCTTCTTTTGGCCGAGTATCGGGCCCTGGACGCAGATGAGGGGTGGGTGCCCCACGATGAGGCGATGGATCAATCGTTCGACATCGATTCCGCCGACCCTGACTTGCCGGGGCAGGAGCCGCCGGAGGAGTATCAGCTGCCCGTCTTTACCCTAGATCGGGAGGTCTCTCTGGAGGGCGACATCGCCGCGCTGGACTTCGGTCTTGAGACCGAGGATATCACGCGGGATCTTTACGCCCATGGGGCGGAAGAGAGTGACGACGAGCGGGCGCGAGAGGCTTACGAGTTCCTCGTCGAACAGGAGGAGCGTCACTACGAGCTTCTCCAGAATACCCGCAACTATCTGGCTGAGAACCAGACCTGGTGGGACAGCGAGGAGTATCCTTTCTTCATTGGGTAGTGGTGCTTAGCAGACCCTCGGGGGGGCAGCCCCCGAGGGTCTTCACGTCCTGTGAGCGAAGGGGGATCAATGGAGAAAACCGCGAAGAAGGCCATTGGAGCACTCAGGATGGCCATCCGGGTGGAGCAGAACGGTTATCGCTTCTATCGGCGAGCTGCCGAGGAGACAGACGACCCTAAAGGCAAGGAGCTATTCAACAGCCTGGCGGACGATGAGGTGGCTCACGAGAGCATATTGAAGTCGCGTTTGAAAGCCCTGGAACGGGATGGGGAATGGAAGGAAATTGCCGCTGAGGAGTGGCCTAGTGGGAGCCTGTTTGACGAAGAGGAACCCATCTTCTCTCGGCAGCGTATTGAGGAAGGCGTACACAATTACACGACAGAGCTCTCGGCCTTGCGTATGGCCTATCTCATCGAGAAGAACGCCGTCGCGTTCTACACCAAGGCGGCGCGCGAGACGGAGGATCCAGTAGGAAAAGCGATGTATCAGGATCTGGCTGACTGGGAGAAGAATCACCAGCGGGTTCTGGAGCAGGAGTACGGATTTCTCGCTGATCGGTTCAAACTGGACATGGGCTTCGCTCCGTTCTAGTGTCTCGGCGATCTACCGGTTAGGTATATCGGGTTGGAAGATGGTAGGCCGTATGTCGGCAGACGATGTCCTCGGAGGTGCATACGGTTTTCGACTTTGGAAAGTACCACGGGTGTGTGCGAGTTTGGACGTGACCAGGCGCAGAGGGGGTTGAGGTGTATCAGAGGATTCTAGTCCCGTTAGAGAGCGAGGGCGGAGCGGAGGCTCATCTCTGGCACGCCGCGACGCTGGCCGCTGAAGAAGGTGCCGAGCTTGCGTTGCTTCGCGTCATTACTGTGGTCCCCTCTGGGGAGTACGTCCTCAAGCGAATCCAGATTGAGGAAGGCTCCAGCGGCGCCAAGAGAAAAGGGGCTGCAGAGGATTATGTCAGTCGGCTGACGGATCAGCTCCGAGAAGAGGGGGTGGATGTGCAAGGGGAGGTAATTGTCAGCGATCAGCCCGAAGACGAGGCCATCGTGGCACGAGCCGTCGAGATGGATAGCGATCTGATCGTCCTCCCCAATCAGCGTCGCTCGCTGTTCAGTCGCTGGTTGCAGGGCAACGTCACCGTCAAAGTGCAGCGTCGATCCGACATCCCGGTCTTGATGGTCCGGGAGCAATAGTACGTAGGATCAGAAGGAGGTAAGCATGGAGCGCGAGCAGATTGTGGAAGCACTGAATGAGAACCTCCGCGCGGAGCTGAGCGCGGTGGAGATGTATGGTGCCCACGCAAGTGCGATCTCTGAGGACGCCATCGCCGAAGGTGTGCAGGCTATCATGCGGGTAGAGCAGCGCCACGCTCGGGATCTGGCTGAGCGCATCAAGGCTCTGGGCGGGTCACCAACAGAGCCCGGAGGCGCAGAGACGGTTGCCGGACGAGCAGCCGGAGCCGCGACGGCGCAAGCCTCGACGGCCGAGATGTTGCGCCTGGAGTTGGCTGAGGAGCAGCAGTTCATCAAGGATTACGCCGCAGAGATCGCTTCGATTATGGACGACGAGGAGACGCTCGATATGCTGCAGGAACATCTGAGCGACGAGATCGAGCATTCTCGCTGGATGAAGGCTCAGCTCGCAGCGTTGAGGAGGTGAGCGAGCGTCCTATGGGTGATCCGGGCGTAGGGGACAGGTTTCAGCAGTGGACGAAGTACGAACGGGGGGAGCTTCGTGGGCGGCGGCTAGATTGGGCCAACAAGCCCGCCACGTACAAGAGGTACCCTGAAGCACCGAGAGTCCCACTGAGCGCACCGTCGACGGACGGCGGCAGGCCGCTTTGGGAGCTGTTGCATCGCCGACGCAGCGAGCGGCGCTACCAGGACGTTCCTCTGAAAGAGTCGGAGCTCTCACAGTTGCTCTGGGCCGCTCAGGGCATCACACGAGAGGGCCGGGGCGTCGACTTCCGTACGGCGCCTTCGGCCGGAGCTCTGTATCCCGTCGAGACTTATGTGGTGGTTCACGACGTGGAGGGGATCGGAGCTGGCGTGTATCACTACGACGTGGAGCAGCACGGGCTTGAGCAGTTGAGGCTGGGTGATTTCCGGGCGGCGACTGCCGCTGCCGCGCTCGATCAGCGGATCGCGGCTCGTGCTAAGGTCGTCTTTGTGTGGACCGCGATCTTCGGGCGCTCCAAATGGAAGTATGAGGAGCGTGCCTACCGCTACATCTACCTGGACACGGGACACATTGCACAAAACGTGGCACTGGCAGCCGTGGCGCTGGATCTTGGGAGCTGTCAGATTGGCGCGCTTTATGACGGAGAGGCGAACGAGTTGGTCGGCATCGACGGCCTTGAGGAGAGCACCATCTACATGACCGCAGTTGGGAGACCACGGTAGCGAGCACTCCTTTCTCTCACCGTGGGCCAAAGGGAGGGGAGAGCCAAGGGCGGGTGCCCGCATAGCGGGCGCTGACGACGCTGGTGCACCCAGGCGATATCAAGAGACGACGAGGGACGACGGCGGGGTTAAAGGATCGTGACAATCTGGATAAGGTGTTCTGTATGAATGAGAAGATCGCGCTTGTCTTGATGGGCGGTTTGGACATGCCGTGTCGCATGGCTCACACATTCCTCTGGGCTATGGACATTTCGTCACGGGGCGGGAATGCCAAGATCGTTCTGGAGGGGGAGGCGCCCCATTGGCTGCTGGAACTGCCTGATCCTTCGCACGGGCGTCATCGACTGTACCTCAAGGTCAAGGAGCTGGCGCTGATCGACGCGGTGTGCAAGGCCTGCGCGGTGCAAGCCCAGGCTGTGGAGGGAGCGGCGGAGGAAGGGCTCCGCCTGGTGTACGATGCCTCCGGACACGTCAGCCTGGTGCCGTATGTGGAAGATGGCTACCAGATTGTGACGCTTTGATCCTCGTCCCGGGTCAAGGTCCAACTAGATTCCAACGTTCTCCAACCTAAGCCAAACGCGGTTTCAACGCAGGTCAGCAGTTCTCCGCTTTCTTCTGTGCTACAATAGATGTGGGTTCTCTCACATTGATAGGGTGTGAAAAGGAAGGGATCCTACCTACTCTCGACGCAGAACTCGATCCCGACAGAATGTGCAAGGCACAGCCGGTTGTCGAGGTCTGCGAATCATCTCGGAACGGAGGCCCATGCGTTTCCCGAGGAGTGGCCTCCTGTAATGAACATACCAACAAGGAGTAACGATGTCAACCAATGAAGTAACCATCCGCATTGGCGGCGAGGCTGGGATGGGATTGGAGTCGAGCGGCGCGGGGTTCTCCCAAGCACTGACTCGCGGAGGGCTTTATGCCTTCGGTCTCCCCAATTACTACTCGCGCATCCGAGGGGGGCACAATTTCTTCTCCATCCGGACTTCGCCGCAGCCTCTCTACTCCCATGCCGAACCCGTACACCTCGTGTTGGCACTCGACATGGAGACGATCCGGCGTCACGTCGACGATATCGTCGCCGGAGGAGCCGTCGTCCACGACGACGACATCGAAGTGCCCGAGGAACTCCACCGACCCGACGTTGGTTTCTTTGCCGTTCCCCTTACCAAGCTCGCTGAGGAGCGGGGGGGACGCAAGATTATGCGGAACACCGTTGCTTTCGGTGTGGCCGCGGGTCTGATGGGCTTCGATCTCACGCACCTGAACAGCGTCATTCGCGACAATTTTGCTCCGAAGGGACAGAAGGTGATCGATGCCAACTTGCGCGTGGCGGAGGCCGGTGCTGAGGCTTCAGAACCGTTTCAGGCTGATTTCCCGTTCCGTATGGAGGCGGTCTCTGATGCGCCGCCTCGTATGATCCTGAATGGGAATGAGGCCTTTGCCCTCGGGGCGTTGGCTGGAGGCTGTCGATTCGTCGCCAGCTACCCGATGACTCCCGGGTCGCCGGTCCTCCACTGGTTTGCCGCGCACGCTGACGAATACGGCGCAGTGATCAAGCACGCGGAGAGCGAGATATCGGCAATCAATATGGCCGTTGGCGCCGGCCACATGGGTGCTCGGGCGATGTGCCCCACGTCTGGTGGAGGGGTCTCGTTGATGGTGGAGGCGCTGGGCCTGGCCGGTATCACCGAGGTTCCGGTGGTCATCTATGACGCGCAGCGGCCAGGGCCCGCCACCGGGTTGCCCACGCGCACGGAGCAGGCCGACCTGCTGTTCGTGATGCACGCTTCGCAGGGTGAATTCCCCCGCTTTGTCCTGGCTCCTGCGACCATTGAGGAGTCTTTCCGCGTTGGGTGGCAGGTTTTCAACCTGGCGGAGCGATATCAGACGCCGTCGATCGTGCTCAGCGATCACTACCTGGCGGCTGCGTACCGCACGATAGAGGCCGACGCCCTAGACTTCGATCAAGTTGAGATCGATCGTGGAGAGCTGCTCACGGACGAGGATCTGGACGGACTGGAGCAGCCTTACAAGCGGTACAAGATTACCGAGTCGGGTGTCTCACCGCGGGCTATGCCTGGACACCCGAATGCCGTCTGGGTCTCTACCGCGAATGAGCACGATGAGTTCGGAGCCATCAGCGAGGACGCCGAAAATCGGATTGCGCAGGCGGACAAACGAATGCGAAAGATGGCGGGTATGAGCGAGGACATGGAGGCACCAAGCCTGTACGGGCCGGACGAAGCAGGCGTCACGTTCGTAAGCTGGGGCTCCACCTATGGTCCAGTAAGGGAGGCAGTCGACCGGCTGAACGAGGAAGAGGCCGGGCGGGCCAACGTGCTCCACTTCAACGCGCTCCATCCCTTCCCCCCGGGGGTCGAAGCGGCGCTGGAGCAGGCTCAACGGACCATTGCAGTGGAAGGAAACGCGACGGGTCAGCTGGAGACGCTGATCCGGGCGCGTACAGGGCTCTCAATGGATGGGTCAATTCGCAAGTACGACGGACGGGCTTTCAGTCCCGAGTACATTGTGGCTAACTTGTCGGAGGCATAAAAATGGTATCGCTCAAAGACTTCAATGTAGAGATTCTACCCACGTGGTGCAAGGGGTGTGGCGATTTCGCTATTCTGAGCGCGGTCAAGATGGCTCTGGCGGAGCGCGACCTTGCGCCGCATCAGGTCTTCTTCGCCACCGGCGTTGGTTGCGGGAGCAAGCTGCCCCACTATATGCGCAGCACTGGCCTCCACGGTCTGCACGGAAGGACGCTGGCCCTGGCGACTGGCGCGCGGCTTGCGAACCACGGGTTGCCCGTGATTGCGGTGCACGGAGACGGGGATAGCTTCAATGAGGGCATGAATCACTTCATACAGACCGTCCGACGTAACGTCAACCTGGTCGACATCGTACAGGATAATCGCATCTATGGTCTGACGAAAGGACAGTATTCACCGACCAGCGAAAAAGGGAAGGAGACTCCCACCTCGCCGAGAGGGGCTATTGAGCGGCCGGTGAACCCGCCCGCGCTGGCAATGACGGTGGGGGCGACCTTCGTCTCCCGAGGCTACTCCGGTGAGCTTCAGCACCTGGCCTGGCTAATCGGGCAGGCGCTGGATCATCCAGGATATGCCCTGGTAGACGTGTTACAGCCCTGCGTAACCTGGAATCGCTCCTACGCCTACGGCTACTATAGGGAGCGCGTCTATAAGCTGCAGGAGGAAGAGGGGTACGATACGTCTGATCATGGAGCGGCGTGGGAGAAGGCGCACGAGTGGGGAGAGCGAATTCCCATAGGCATCTTCTACAAGGATGAATCGCTTCCAAGCTACGAGGACCAGGTGCCGGCGCTCCAAACGGGCCCCCTTGTGAAGCAGCCGCTGGAAAGGTTGACGGCGGAGCAGGTGGAGGCCTTGCGAGCCGAGATTATGTGATCCTCAGCTGGAATAGGAGGATGTCTAGGAGGAAGTCTAGGAGGAAGTCTAACATCTCACGAATTCTATCTGAACAGACAGTCTGGGACAGAAGCGGGAAAGGAGGATATTGATGCCCAGAGAGGTCATCGATCTCCCGTACCAGGTGGAGTATCTCTCTATCCTGGACGATGATGGGAATCTAATGAATGAGGAATTGGAGCCGGACATCCCGGAGGATCAGCTGCTCCGGATGCATCGAACCATGCTTCTGGCGCGGCGCTTCGACGAACGGATGCTCCAGCTCCAGCGGCAGGGGCGCATCGGAACCTTCGCCCCGGTCAAGGGCCAGGAGGCTGCGCAGATAGGGATTGTGGCGGCGCTGAACGATTCGGACTGGATGGTGCCGTCTTTCCGCGAACAGGCGGCGTCGTTGTGGCGCGGGCAGTCACTGGTGAGCTTCCTCCTTGTCTACGGGGGGTTCTACCAAGGCAATGAGCTCCCGGAGGATACCCGTAACTTGCCGGTTGCCGTGCCCGTGGGCACGCAGCCTCTCCACGCCGTCGGGCTCTCTTACGGAATCAAATACCGGGGGAAAGACGATGTGGTTGCGACATTCTTCGGTGATGGGGCGACATCTGAGGGTGACTTCCACGAGGCGATGAACTTCGCGGGAGTCTGGCAGACGCCCACTATTTTTGTCTGCCAGAATAACCAGTATGCGATATCCGTGCCTCGCGCTCACCAAACGAACTCGACAACGCTGGCCCAGAAGGCGCTGGCCTATGGCCTGCCTGGTCAGCAGGTGGAT
>Ga0207752_1000718_pt1 | contig 15455 bp, 10 predicted proteins | sample Pon2CUnioCityCA_6_FD_187272 | JGI IMG/M metagenome (GOLD analysis project Ga0207752, IMG submission 187272) | Marine sediment microbial community from Union City, CA, USA - Pond 2C Sediment 2 (SPAdes) | ecosystem: Environmental > Aquatic > Marine > Intertidal zone > Salt pond sediment ...
GAGCCACGTTCATATCAATGTCTTTGCCGTCCAAATGGACCCGCTCGGTGGAGAGATGTTCGGCCAAAGCGCAATTTACATCCTCGTCGCTGGCCATTTTGAGCTTTACTATTATCTCTCCGATACGCCCGCCGTGATTACGCTGCTCATTTAACGCCTCAGTCAGCTCTCGCTTGTTCAAAAGGCCTTTCGATAAGAGCAGCTCTCCGAAGCGAATGCTTGCTTTTCCCCCTGATGTTTGGATTATATTACTATCTGTAATCATTCAACTCTCCCCCAACACTGAATAATGAAATTGAGCAATAACCAACTGAACCAAATTGATGTAGTAAATAGTACTGTAACAAATAACCGCATATTTTGCCTCCATGCGATGCGGAGCATCTGTTCTTTTGAAATTTGAAATAAATAAAAGAAGAAATTACACCAATATAACCGCGGATAAGACTGGAATGCCTTATCCCGTTTACCTTACTTAATAAAAACAACTTTAATACTAAATTCACAAACGCGTCTTTTTTCCTTGACATCACCCTCTCCGCCTCCTTTTAATTTTCTATATCCAGTAAACTTAAACCTTCAGCTGCCCTTCTTCTCGCGGCCGAAGGCAATCTTCTCCCACTCATAATATTTTAATCCATTATATAAAGATCAGAGTAAAACGTCAAGGAAATTATAGGCAATATAAGCAAAAAAAATAGTACAGGAAAGTTAGAAAACCACTTTAGCAATCCTTTTTTTAATTAAGAGAAGCAATAACCTTTATAATCGTAAATCTCTTATAATAAAACCCTTATATAGGATTATGAGAAGTAAATAATGGGTTTTTGGAAAATTAGATAATATGTTTTTGATGCCTCAAACTAACAGATATCTTGTTAAAATTTCATGGAATGATTTCAAATTAAGCCAATTTCTATCCTAATACAGGACTTTTCCAGGTTAGGCTAAACATCTTTTCCTGGTTTTACTTATTTTATCAGATATGGCTGTTCCGGCAGCTCGCGTATCCAGATGTTCCGGAAACGAACAGGATCACCGTGGTCTTGCAAACGGATATGCCCCTCGCCGTGAGGAGTATAACTGGCTTTCTGCTTGTGACGCGTGGTACCCTCGATTTCGAGATTATTGTGCACAACCACGCCGTTGTGCAGCAAGGTGATTCGGGCTTTACGGACCAGATTGCCATTTTCGTCGAAAAGCGGGCGCAGAAAGCTGATATCATAGCTTTGCCACTGACCCGGCCTACGGCAGGCGTTTACAATCGGCGGATGCTGGCCGTAAATCGCCGCCGCCTGACCGTCAGCATAGGTGCGATTGGTCTCGTAGCTGTCATCAGTATAAGAATCAAGAACTTGGATTTCGTATCGGTCCATTAAAAACACGCCGCTATTGCTGCGCTTCTGGCCGGTTATTTTGGGATCGACACCTTCCGGCACACACCACTCGATGTGCAATTGGCAATTACCGAAAGTCTTTCTCGTGCGTATTCCACCACCCAATTTAGTAACTTCCATATAACCGTTTTCGATTTTCCACGGCACTTCGCCGCCGCCCCACCTTTCGCTGACCCATTGCGAATTCGCAGTCTCCTCACTGCCGTCAAAAAGAATAGTGGCATCGGACGGCGGTTGACCAAGTTGTTCCGGAGGCTTTACCACCGGTGGATTTTCTCGGCTCTTATCGTGTACATCATATACCCTTGCCTGCAATGCAGCGAAGCAGCATACACCTGCAACCATTGCAATTAAAAGAAAGCAACCGATAATCTTCCTTACACCTGTATTCATATATTGCTCCTCTTTCACTGTTCTTCCTATAAAAGAATCTTTTCCTGGCCCGCATCAAAACGGGCGACTTTATTTTCCTGCAGGCCGAGCATACCCATCTGTAACGCAGTCTGAACGCGATACGCCAACTCCATAGTACTGAGAGTGTCCGGCCGACCTTCGCGGCAGCAATCGAGAAATTTCTGCCAGTACTCGACGAAATCCTCGCCGTGCTCGATTGTAAATCGCTGAGCCTTTTTCTTGGACCCCTGGGCGGGAATGAAAACAATCTCATTATTTTCAATTGTCAGAGACCCTTCCCATCCGCGGATTATGGGAATTCTGCCGCCGGAGCCCCGCCCGCCGGTGCCGGGATAATCATTCGCCTGCGTACCAAGCACGGCTACAGTTATTTTCTCGGGGTAATTAATGAGCGTATTATAAGTATCCGGTATTTCCCGCTCCTGATAACGAAGCATGCCGCCGGTAGCCACGACCGTGCCGGGCATTTTCACATCGAGCATGAATAAGAGCGGTGTAAGACTATGCGGAAATAGATCCGTGGACGGCCCGCCGGCATAGTCCTCGTACATGCGCCAGCGGAAAAACCGGCTGATGTCGAAAGGTCGTTTTCGAGCATCTCCGAGAAAAGCTTCCCAGTTCAAATCGGAACCGGGTTTTGCATTGGGATCATCAACAGGCATCCCGCGTTCGCCCCAGTCACCGACCCGGAAATAACCACATTCGGCGTGGACAGGTTGGCCAATCAATCCATCCCGAATTAATTGCCTCATCTGCCACCAGGCCGAGTCGTACATGCCCTGTGTGCCGAGCTGGAAGACACGCCCGCTTTGTTTAACCTCCGCCGCCAAACGCTTTGTCAGCTCGAACTGCCGCCAGTGCGTTACCGGCTTTTCGCAGTAAACGTCCTTGCCTGCCCGAACCGCATCTATTGCCTGGTAGCCGTGGTGATGGTCGGGCGTGGCAATGCAAACGACGTCCACATTCGGATCGTCAAGCAGCTCGTGATAGTCTTCGTATCCTTTGGCATTGTAGCCTTCTACTACTTTTTGCATCCTGGGCTTGTAAGCGTCACAAGCGGCGACAATATCAACATTCTCGCCACGGCCCTTTAGATAACTCACCGTCTTAAGGTGTGCCTGGCTTCGGCCTCCACAACCGATAAATCCCACTCCAATACGCTCATTGGGACTTTTTTCCTTGCCGACGGTACGTTTTGCGGATGCCCCTGCAACCGTTATCGTGGCCGCAGCCGCTCCGGCCCGATGAATGAACTGCCGACGAGTCAGACTAATGCCAACGAGCTGCGGTGATATTTCTTTATCAGACATAATTCTTTCCTCAAACAATATTTACAATATCATTGTTCTTCAACCCACTGCCGATAAATCCGGCCGATCTTACTTTTTTCAACCCGGCCGTCCCAAACAGCCACTGCATATCTTAACACCAAAGGCTTATCTGAAACCACATCCAGCGGCTCTTTGTGCAGGTTGAGCGTCGCCGCCAAGTAAGCAAAAGGTGCAGTCATCGTAAACCAATGAGTCGGATGGCGCTGATTTTCCGGATGGCCGAACATTGCGATTGTAACCGGCTTGCCGTTAGCTTCGGCGGTATATGCGCACCAATCCGCTCGTGTAAGCCGCTCGGTGCCCCGGACTATTTCGCCCGTTCTGTTCACGGCGTTAAGAAATCGTCCCCCTGTATCCATCGATTCCAAAAAACGCATACCCAGGCCGAAATAATGCGAACCGGCGAGCGTCATTGATTCCCTGCCGGGAGGCACTGCAAGGCTGGTTTGCCAGCTCAACAAAGTGGCCTTGTCGTCTTCTATTGACTTTACCTCGATTATGCGGTGTTCTCTCAGCAATAACTCCTGGCCGCGGAGATTGATCCAATCTATATGTTCGGTAAATCCGGCCTTCGATTTATCACCGTTCCTGTCAACTCTCATGCCATCAAAACACTTATGCAGTTGCCGGCCAGGCTTTGTTTGCTCTTCCCAAAAATTTACGCCGTCCACCGCAACTGCAAACATGAGTGCATGATGATGAAGGTGGTCATGCGGTGCATCACGCAAGACATTAATCCCGCCCGGCGAATATAACTGCTGCATATACGGTTTGAAAGGAACATCCTCATATCTATAGCAAAATAATCTTCTTTGTCCCTGTTGAACCGAAACCGAATTCATGTCCATAACAATATGCATCGGCTCTTCTGCAAATGCTGTATCAGACAGTACAAAAAATAACAAAACCAAGAAGATAGCAACACACATTAATCGTTTCATAACAGTTTTCCTTTAGTATTCCCAAACGTACTTACTTCGGAGCATCATTTCCATCCCATTTGTAATTCCATTTAGACATGTATTCAGGGCCAGGAAGAAATTCATCATTCCTCTCTTTAAGCTTACGAGATAATATCTTTTCCAGCTCCTGCCGGATTTCCGTATGATTGGGGTCGTCACACAAATTTTCCAATTGATATGGATCTGTCTGGTTATCGTACAGCAGCCACGGCCCGTTGAGGTCTCTCACATAGGTATATCGGCGCGTGCGTACACCACGGTACTCTCTGCCGCCCCGATTGTAATTCCATTGATGAAACGGCACGGGGCACATGATTAAAGCCGCATCTTTGTCAGGCTGTCGCGTTCCCCTGATCACCTCCGAAAAATCCTCGCCCTCAACAGATTCAGGAATGGCGATACCACTTAAGCCGAGCAGCGTCGGCATAATATCCGGAGTATTAATCGGCATATCGATTTTTCTGCCGGACTTGCCATGAGCCGCAGGATATCGGAGCAGAAACGGGATTCTGACAGACTCATCCCACGGCTTTTGCTTCTTGGTATGGCCGTGAGAGCGCAGCATATCGCCGTGATCGGATGTAAAAACGAAAACAGTGTTTTCTTCAATCCGGCAATCTTTCAAAGTTTTCAAAAGCTCGCCAATGCAGTCGTCTAATGCTGCGATATGGGCATAATAACCGGCCAGTTCCTCCCGCGCTTTTTCCCTCAACTGTTCAGGCACGTTGGGACGAAGAGAAATTTTAGACGGATCGGCAAACATTCGGCGGTATTTCTCCGGAGCCGTCTGATATGGAGCATGCGGCGGCCCCCACGAAATAAACAGAACAAACGGCGACTCTGCATTGTCTCGAATGTATTTCTGAGCTTCTCGCGTCTGGGCAATGGAATCGTAGCCGGACCAGTATTGCTTTTCGGGAGTCTCGCCGTAGTAGAGCGAATGATTGTAGTTATGAGTACATTCGCAGACCCGCCAGAACTCGAATCCCTGCCTGCGCTCTTTGGGTATAAAAGAACTTCTGCCGTGACCGTCTATATGCCACTTGCCGATATAGCCGGTTTCGTAACCGGCCGGGCGATATACTTTACCGATGGTCACAGCATCGGGACTGAGCGGCTTGTCGTTGTAAAAGATGCCGTGAGTGAGCCAGTATTGCCCGGTCACAAGACTGGCGCGATAGGGGCTGCAAACAGGACAGCCGGAGACGGCATTGCTGAAATTTATGCTCTCTTTTGCAAGTCTGTCCAGGTTCGGCGTCCTGACGTCTTTATTTCCGGCGTATCCGGCCGCCTGTGCACGCCACTGATCGGCAAAGACGAAGACGAGATTCGGTCTGCCGGCGGGAGTTTTCATGATTGAATCTTCCGCCCGGCACAACTTTCGCGTCAAAACAGCAGAAGTCGTCCCAATTGCCAACGAACGCAGGAATTCTCTTCTCGAACTTCGTTTTTTCATAAAATCACCGAATATTCAGGAGTGTATTGCCATTTATAAGTCCATCCAAAAGGCTTTTCAGCGATCTAATACAAAAGGTCTCGAGCAATAGATCCTATATGTCACATTTCATATCCTCCAGGGGCTGCGACTTGACCTCTTTACGAGTCGGTTGGCTTCATCGTCATTGATAAATCTCTCGGCCGACGGATCCCAGCACAGTCTCCGGCCCAGACGCAGGCAGATGTTCGTAGCGTGACAGGTTGTGGTCGAGCGATGCGCGATTTCCGCTGGGGCGATAGGATCCTGGCGAGTCTTGACGCAATTGAGGAAGTTGCGATGGTGTCCCGCCCAGTTGGCTGTGTCAGTCCAGTGCTGTCTCTGGAAACGTTGCTCACGGAGCAGGGATTTCGGCTCGGCCAGAACGTTACCGCCGTCGTCACAATATACCCACCCTTGTTCACCTTCGAACATAACGGCCAATTCGCCGTTGTCGGTCGGCCAGAGAGGCATCTGTTTCTTATCGTACATGATAAGTTCGACGCCATTTTTGTAAGTGGCTTTAACATGTAACGCGACTGGGACATTGCCGAATCCGTCGCGAGGAAACTCGGCGATGCCCTCGAACTCGACCGGACCGGTTGTATTCGCCTCATTAGCCCACTGAGCCAGGTCGTTGCAGTGAGCGCCCCAGTCTGTTATCATTCCTCCGGTGAAGTTAAAGTTGTTATTATAATCCCTGCCGTAAACAATTCTCTCGTGATATGGCCGATACTGAACCGGGCCGAGCCACATATCATAATCCAGCCTATCGGGCACGGGTTGTGCCGGCAGCGGAGGGGTCGCGTGGCCTGCACGCACGTAGCTATGCAATTTCGTCAATTTGCCGAGCTTACCGCTGCGAGCGAGCTGCACGGCAAAGGCAAACGTGCGCATGCTGCGCCGCTGTGTGCCGCACTGATATACCGTGCAGTAGCGTTTGACGGTATCGGCTACAGCCCGCCCCTCGGCGATAGTCAGAGACATAGGTTTTTCGCAGTATATGTCCTTGCCCGATCGAGCGGCGCAAATGCTCACCGGGGCATGCCAGCGCTCTGCTGTTGCAATCAGTACCGCGTCGATATCGCTACGGGCAAGCAACTCGCGAAAGTCGCCGTACGAAACGCAATCCTTATTGCCGTAACGGTCGTCAACGATCTTTTTAGCCTCACCGCGTCGCTCGGAATCACAGTCGCATACGGCCGACCATTGTACGTCGTTGTGGCCCAGAAAGTTGCGCAGGTTGCGCTGGCCCTGACCGCCCAGGCCGATTCCTCCCATTACGATTCGTTCGCTTGGCGGGACAGAGCCACTGCCGCCAAAGACCGATGACCGAACAATGCGTGGCGCAGCTATTGCAGTCGTTAATGCAGCCGCACCATGCTTTAGAAAGTGTCTTCGATTAATACTACTCACGGATACGGCCTCCTAATCATAACACAGGATTATCTTAGCTAACCGCCCTAAATAAGTAATTATTGAGATGTTATCAAACGGATTTTGTTTTGTATTTTTTTATGATTCACTCTCTGCCGTATTGGCGTCTTCAATTTCCGGCACGGCAATATTTTCGGGCTTAATCGTATTGGCGTCCTCGCCTTTCGGCTCGGCAACCTCTTCGGGTACCGCTGCATTGGGATCCGTAACAGCAGCTTTTTCTTCGGGCTTTTCTTCATCCTCGAGCAAATCGTCGAGTCCTTTCGTAAGATTCTTTGCCTTCCATTCGGCGATTTCATAAGCCCATCCCTGATGTTTTTTGGTAAATTCCGCCGCATTGTCGCGGGCGAGCAGCTTGGCCTCTTTTTTCTTCAGCTCCTCTTCGGATTCGACCTCGCCGCCCTGATCAATGGATGCTTTCTCTACGGGCGTTTTGTCGGTGAATTCCGCCACACAGTGTATATATGTTTTATCATCCATCTGAGCAATTCTCAAAGCATAAACAGTCGAATCCTTCAGCCGGCACATATACTGCCTGTCAAAAGCCATGTCGGATGATATTTCGTTAACATCGTCAAAACGCAAGCTGGTCAGGGCGGTGAATACACTATTGGCCTCGCTGCTTTTTAGTTTTTTGCCGGCCGGAATATTATCCAGCACAACATCCTGGCTGTCTTCCTTGGTTCTCAGAGTGTATGTGCTATTCTTGGAACTTACCGTCACCGATTTAATATCTTCTTTCTTAACGGAGATGAGCTCCTGGTCAATATAATTCATAGCTCCGCCCCCGAACCAGGGCACATTCGATGCAACATAGACCTTGTTGCTCACAGCAGGATCATTCGAAAGCAATCTGACATAGCTGCCCTGCCCAAGCTCTTTGGTTTTTCCCACTATAACTCCTGTGAGTAACGACGAATTCGGGTCCGGCGTCATGAACTTAACCACGCTCCGTGCTTTTTCCCCGGTAACCTCAAGCTCTTCATGATTGTCGGGATTGTCGGTTATAAGTTCAGTTGTCTGAATCTCCAGGCATTTCGAGATCAAATCGTTAATTTCGCTTGTTTTGGCGGGATAGTTGTCCTTATCGACGACGACGAAGCCATTTCCCCGACGTTCGAGAGTAAACGCCGCTTCACCCGTACCGATAACTATGCTGCCCACCCCGGATGGATCAAATCCCTGAATAAGATAGGCCGGACCGGTTAGCTCTGTTCCAGATCTGTTGGAAATTCGAGACTGTAACGCGGCCCACAACACCATTACAACTGCCACAATTCCCAGTATTGTAAGTTTTGTATTACTCATCTATAAGACTCCTTAAAACAAAGGACAGAAAACAGAGAACAGAAGACAAAATTCAGAAAATTGCTTTTCAATACCCAATGGCACCGATTTCTGAACTCCGGCCTCTGATTTCCGGCCTTCCATTAAGCGTCACTCGCATGACTGATATAATGTCTCTTTCGCATGCTGCGACGAATACCCACTACTATGGCGATAATCAGTATCACTATGGGTGCGGCAAGCATATTGGCCTGGCGCAGTCGATTCCCTAAACGCTCTATCTTTTCACGTCTGGCCATTTTTACCTGACGCAACTGACGCTGGGCCTGATGAATCTTCAGTTCAACTTGCTTCTTCTTCCTGACAATCGAACTGCCAATAACCTCTTGCTGGCTTTCTTTGGCCGAAGATAAAATCGATTGCAATTCACTCTGGAAGCCGGCAATCTGCATATTAATTTTTTCCACTTCTTCGGCCGTCTCTGCCTCTGCCTTCCTTTCAATTTCCTCGACAACCGTGAACGGCCTCTTGAAATTCCCTCTGGAGCGGATGGAAACCAGCTCGCTCGAACCGCTTAAATCGTCTATCGCGTTCACCATCAACGTTGCGTTGTCGCCAACTACTATATCGCCGAAGAAGGAGCTCTGATATGCTATTGCATCACTGATAAAATCAGCGTCGGAGAAAATGACCAAGGCACAGTCTTCCTCAGCTTGCTGCAAGCCGGTGATTTGTCTGGTCGCAGTGATAGTTTCATTCGGATCATTGGGGTCCGGTGATTCGCTCTCAACCTCGATACCGTTGGGGAAACTGCTTTTTAGACGGCCTGTAATCAGGTATCCCATTGCCACCGGCTCAGTCCCGTCGGAGAACTTCCGCATTAAGGTTTCCCCGTCCAGGAACATCAGCTCGTACGAATTGTCGATCTTAAACGTGCCGCCCCTGCTGGTTGTGGTGATAAGAGGAGATAGTTCCACATTAGGATCGCTCGCCTCATTCGGCTCGGCAATCTCGTTGAGAACGCCGGAGAATAACACCCTAACCTGGTTAAGCTCGGCGGTAATAACGTTATCTTCGGCGAAACATTCTCCTTCCGGCGTGAGATTGAGAAATCCGATGATTCTCTGCGGTCTCTGATTGGCGCGAATCGAGGCCATGGATGCCAGCGTTCTGTCGCCGGCAAAAGTTTTGGCCGGCATTTCAAGACCCCAGGTCCGCAACAGGGTATTCAAATCCGAGCTGTAATCGTGCTGCATTTGCATTTGCATCTGCATCTGCGGCGGCCTGTCCGAGAAGCAGTGAGGGTCCACACAAACAATCGTCCTGCCGCCTTTGAGCACGAACTGGTCAATCGCAAATAATGTCTTTTCCGGCAGGTCTTTGGGATGAATGACGAGCAAAATATCTACGTTGTTGATATCATTTACATCCGTATCGACCGTTTCAACTTCGTATTGCTTACGCAAATGTTCGATAAATGTCCAGGGCTGTCTCGGCCTCTGGCCCTGCCGCATCATCATCTGTGCCATATATCCGCTGACGTCGTCGCCCATAACCGGCAGAGAACTCATAACGCCAATCCTTTTTTTCTGCCGGGTGACCGCCGTATCTATCAGGTAGCTTATATCATATTCGATGAAATTCTGCCGGTCCGGCGAGAAAAAGGGTATTGCTTTTTCCACGCCAAATTGAGTCTGCACAACGAGGCCGAAGAAAAAGCTCTCCTCCTCTGTAATCGGAAAACGCCGCAGGCCGTATTTTAGAGCATCCTCCTCTTCATCAGTGAACGGTCTGGGATCGATTTCTTCCAGCTTCACCATATCATTTGAGGCCGCTACATATTCTTCCAGCAACGCCTTTACAAATTCATAATAATTGTTAAAGAACCGAATCTGGTCCGGCCCCTTCAAAGCAGCGGTCTTCGCATAATAAAGCTTGGCTGTAATCGGCTGGTTCAATTTGGCCAAAATCGCTTTTGTCCCATCCGACAATGTATACAGCCCTTGCTCTGTGATATCCGCCTTAAGCGGCTGCCCAATATTCTGGCTAATACTGATTGCCGAAAATACAATCACCAGGACAAAAGCAGCTCCTAAAATCGCTCGTATCAGTCGGTTCATTATTTAGCCTTCCTTTCATCCAAAACAATACTGCTGGCGGCAATCCACCCAATTATCAATAATACGAAATAAGACAGGTCTCCAAACTTCAACACCCCCCGCTGTATTGAATCGAAGTGTTTCTGAAAGCTCATACCCTCTATCGCCGATATCATCCCAGCCGGCAGAAATGTCGAGAAGTAGTTCAGCGTTGAAGGCATCCCGGCAAAAACAAGCACCGCACAAGCTACCACGGACAGGACAAAACTTATGACCTGATTCTTGCTGACCACTGAAAAGAAACAGCCGATCGCAAGAAATCCACCGGCCATCAGCAGGCTGCCGAGATAACCGGTGATAATCAGCCCTACATCCGGATCGCCTAAATACGCTACCGTAATTACCATCGGAAAAGTCAATGCCAAAGCAATCGCCAAAAACAGCCATGCGGCCATAAACTTGCCCAGAACCGCCTGCGTAATCGTTATCGGCAAAGTAAACAGCAGCTCTATCGTCCCGCTCTTTCTTTCCTCGGCCCATAAACGCATTGCCGTCGAAGGTACCATAAAAACAAACAGCAGCGGCATATTCATAAAAAATGTACTCATATCCGCCTGCCGCATTTCATAGAAGCCCTGCTTGAAGGTAAGATATCCCGAGAAAAACAGAAATATCACAAGAAACACGTACGCAAGAGGCGTCGTAAAATAACTTTTCAGCTCTCTTTTGAATACTGCCTTAAAACTATTCATATTGTTACTCCCATGCGAAAATGCTATAGCGCGAATTGCACTTATGCTACCGCTGCACTCTCAGACTTGGTAATCTTGCGAAACACGCTGTCAAGACTGCACTTATACTTTTCCTTTAATTGCTCGGGGGTCGAATCGACCAGTATCCTCCCCCTGGCAATGATTATTGTCCTCGAGCAAACGGCTTCAACTTCTTCGAGAATATGAGTTGAGACAATAATACATTTGTTCTTTGCCATTTTCTGTATGAGCTTTCTGACTTCATGTTTCTGATTCGGATCCAGACCATCTGTCGGTTCGTCAAGAATCAGCACGTCCGGGTCGTGTATCAGCGCCTGGGCCAGACCCACGCGCCGTTTGTATCCCTTCGACAAAGTCTCGATACTCTGATGATAAACCGACTCAATCGCACACATTGGAACAATACGGTCAAGAGTCTTCTTGCGGCTGCTGCCTCTGATTTCTCTGACGTCACAAATGAAGTCCAGAAAGCTCCCTACCGTCATTTCGTTATAAGCCGGCACGTTTTCAGCCAAATATCCGAGCGACTTTCTGACATCGATTGGATTCTGCAGAATATCGTATCCGCGAATAGTCGCCGTGCCGCTGTCAGGCTTCAGAAAACACGCCAGGATCCTCATCGCTGTAGTCTTGCCGGCGCCGTTAGGCCCGAGAAGACCCAGAACTTCTCCTTCTTCTACGTTGAACGATATGCCGTCAACTGCAACGACCGGCCCGAAACTACGCCGAAGTTCTTTGACTTCTATCATGCTCATCTCCAGAAAATACTTATCAATTTTCACCCCGACATCTTCCCTCAGTTTACGGGGGAGTATAAATTTACTCAAAAATCCTTGATAGTCAAGGGCTAATCCACAAAAAATTTTACTCTTACTCAAATACTGTTATAATCATTTACTGCTTATGAGCAAAGTAGTTAAAGTCAATTTTGTCGATTATAGTGCCAGTATATCAAGGGCGCTTGATTTAGCCGGCGCCCCAGACCGTTTGCCCCAACAGGGACTGATTATTATCAAGCCGAACCTGACCAATTCCTCGCCGCCGCCGGTCACTACAAGCGCCGAAGCAGCCGAAGCGGTTTATATTTATTGTCAAGCCCACACGAAGGCTGAAATCGCTATCGGCGAGGGCTGCGGCTCCGGCAGAACTCCGGATGTCTTTGCCACCCTCGGATATAAGGACATGGCTCAAAAACACGGCCTTGAACTGATCGATTTTAACGAGGCCGAAGCCATTATCCTTCGAAATGATAACGCTTTGCAGTTGAAAAGCTTTCATCTGCCAAGTATTGCACAACATGCTTTTATTATTTCGTTACCTGTGTTAAAGGATCACAGCTTCACTAAATCTACTATCGCAATGAAAAATATGTTCGGTATAGCGCCGGCTAAATTTTACGCCGGCTCATGGAATAAAGCGAAGCTTCACAGCCCCTCGACGGATAAGTCCGTTGTAGATATATGCTTATATAAAAAACCCGACCTGTCAGTCGTCGATGCTTCGATCGCATTAAAGGGCATGCACCTGTCCGGCAAACATAAGAATGTCGGGCAAATCTTAGCCGGCTTCGATCCGGTTGCCGTCGATACAGTCGGAAGCGAACTGCTCGGCCACAATCCGAAAAAGCTGCCCTATCTTCCTCTGGCCAACGGCCTGCTCGGAAATATGCATGATATCGAAATAATAAAAAATTAATCGGAATAAACTGCTTTTTAAAGCATATTAAATGGGCCTATACCGTATCTTTTTTGTATAGGCCCAGAATTATTGTCACTTAATATCGGTTTAATTCGATACTAAACTGTTATTCTCCAGACGCTCTAAATCTGTATAGCCGGATGTCATCAATATACATCTTGCCGGCACCGCCGGGATTCATCTGATTGCCTCTTGTCCCCAGGCCGATTGCAATTTTATCAACATCGTTGTGGTTTATACCCTGATCTGCAAATGCTTGCAGCGGGATTACCCATTCGGTCCAGGTTTCAATCAAAGCAGCCTCAGGATCATCATGGACTACGATAGCAGGATTGCCTGCGGCATTGGATACAGCCACATATAACGGCTCGGCATCATTGCTCTGAATGCCGACATCCTGATTCGCCCATAATGTCCCGGCGTCACCGGCAATCGTCACGTTGGAGAATACGGCCTGACATGTAGCATTTGCGTTGTGAGAAGTTACCGCCAATCCTATATATGCGCTCGATGCCATCTGGAAGGGTATCGGCTGGCCCATCATTTGCCACGCAGAACCATCGGCCGAACTATAAGCTGTTATATTTCCACCAAAATCACGCTCTATCTTTACCCAGTACGGAGCGGTAATACCGGTTTGTGAATTCTCCTGCTGGGAATTTTCACCCGTCTCAGCTCGATACTCAGCGATTACCCCGTTGCCGGGCGTCAAGGCTGCAAGCGAGTATTTGGAATCCGGAGCCAGCGTCTCGCGAATCATTACCGCCGCTTTTGCTGATGTGTGAGTATTTGTCAGGCTTTCTACCCTTGCTGAGATAGAGCCGGGCCCGGTAAGTGTCTTGAAGGCGTAGTGGAACTGGTCTGACTGGCCCCATATATCGGCACCGGAGCCGGTCATAGTATAGGTTCCGCCAGGGCCCTCAACAAAACTGCCTACGGAAGCCGGGTAGCCCCTGAACCAGAGAGACAATTCCGCCACATCTTCTATTGTCCAGTCACGCGGACTGATCAGGGTCAGCTCTGCTTCCGAATATTTGGCGTAATCCTGTTTGTTATTGTCATAATAGAACGGCAAAGATTTGCCGCCGCTATGAACAATCGTTTCTTCCATATAGGAACCAGTGGTTTCATCGCCAACCGCCGCACCTGTACCATTACCTGCATAATAAGGATCGGATCCAGGAGCACCATAGCCAAGCCCATCGTGCCAGAAGTACCATACCTGGTTATCTCCGGTATCATAGGACTCAAAATCATCCACGAGAATGAAATCGGCCACAGTAAAGCTCCAGACTCTGCCTCTGCTTATCGTGCCATCCGTATTAACCTCATCGATTCGCCAGAAATACGGTCCGCCGCCCCATTCAACGCCTTCGGGGGGAGTGTAACTTGTTCCATTCTGGCGCCCTCGATATACATCAGGCGTCGAAGTATCGGCATTATCGACTGCATTTCTATCAGCACCGAAATACACATCATGCTGTGATGCCTTTTCTCCAGGCGACCAACTCAGAGGTAACGCCGATTGAACATCCGGCGTTGTTCCGTCTGCAGGATTTGCCTCCCAGGCCAGCATCGGATCGCCCCTCATTGTTATTTCAATCTCATCGGCCGACAATACATAATCATAGATACGGAAATCATCAATAGAGCCGTGGAAATATCCATCTGCGACGAATTGAGACCTGCCAAGCCAGTTGTTCGATGTATTGCCCAGATCACTTGGTACAGTATCCGCATTACCACTGGCAACAACAACTCCATCAAGATAAAGCTCCATGTTGCCTCTTGTTATCGTTACGGCTATATGATGCCAACCCGTTGGCAGCATCTGTGTTGTATTAATCTCAGCATAGCCCTGATTTCCCACTTGTGATGCCACTCGCATCGGGCCGGTGGTGCCCATACGCGGACAGAAGAAAATATAGGTCGGTGTACCGCTGCCAAAATCGAAAATCCGCTGCCATGCGCCGCCTAAATTGGAAAAATTCACCCATGAAGTGAAAGTTGCGCTCGACATCGTGCTGATAATTTCTCCTATTGAAAGTACTGCATAGTCATCGACGCCGTCGAGCTTCAGTGCTCCGCCGTCATATCCGTCTATCCACCGTGCGCCACCAATTAAATCGGCATGGTTTCCGCGACCCGACCAGTCCAGAGCGGTTGAACCTGCACCCTCGTCGAATTTCCACCATCCCATTAAATTCGGATCGGTAATAGAAATTTCCGGCATCGTTCGAAAACTCCATACATCGCCCTTGTATGTGTTTGTACCGTCGAGCTCGTCAACCCGCCAATAGTAGACCTTACCTAATTCCAACTCACCTGGAGAATAGGTAGTGGGACCCACAGAAGCACCGCCGGTGGCATTGTTTACCGTATCAAAATCTTCGCCGAAGTACACGACATGCAGTTTTGCGCCAAATCCCGGCGTCCAGCTAAGAGTCACATTCGTATCTATGTACTTGGCGTTGTCGGATGGCACCGGATTATAAGCCTTCTTAGGCGGGACGGTAAAGCTCCAGACATTGCCCCGCCAGGGGCTGTCCGGATGCGCATCGTTAACCTCGTCGATCCGCCAAT
>Ga0207752_1000719_pt1 | contig 15450 bp, 15 predicted proteins | sample Pon2CUnioCityCA_6_FD_187272 | JGI IMG/M metagenome (GOLD analysis project Ga0207752, IMG submission 187272) | Marine sediment microbial community from Union City, CA, USA - Pond 2C Sediment 2 (SPAdes) | ecosystem: Environmental > Aquatic > Marine > Intertidal zone > Salt pond sediment ...
ATCCCATCGTCGAAACGCATCCGCAGCGTGAGGGTCTGGATCGCCGCCACATTGTCCACGACAAAGGGCACGCGAATGTAGACCGTCTGATTCACGTTGCGCATCGCCGAGACGTCCAGCCCGATCAGCTCCGCATAGTCGTACCCCACTCCGGTCGTGCCGGCCGGCCAACTGGAATCGTCCAAATCCTCCAGCGTCCAGAGACGCGGGGCGTCCGGCAGCGGATCGACCTCCAGCGTATCGTCCTGCGGCACGAGGGCACTCGCCGGCGAACCCGCCGCCACCAGCACCTCCTCCGCGACGTTTCCGCTCCAGCCGTAGGAGACGTCCGGCGCCTGAATCGGATAGGCCGGAGAGAAATCCGAGACGACCGTGACGCCGTCCGGGCGAACCAGCGCCAGATACTCGCCCGCCCCGCTCAGTTTGAAGTTCGCATGCAGCTCGCCCGCCGGGTCCTTCCGGTCTTTCCCGGAGGCAAAGACGACCAAATAGCCGTCGGAAGCGAGTGTCACCGCCGGGAATCGCCACTTCGTGAGGTCCTCGACCGTGTCGGTCAGATACCACCCCTCCAGGTCCGCCGCGCTCGCCCCGGCGTTGTGGATCTCGATCCAGTCCTCCTCGTCACGGTCCTCGTCGTCGAGCCCGTTGCGGTTCACCGCCATGAACTCGCTGATCCGCAGCAGAGCCTGCGCACAAGCCCGCCCCGACAGGCCGACCAGAAGTAGAACAGCGAAAACGAGCGCAGTATGCCAATATTTCATCAGGAAAACGATCCCACGCCGGGCGAATCGACACGATCTTCAGCAAACATGTCCAGCAGGAACACCCATTCCCAGACCGGGCCGCGTCTCCATACGGCAGGAGTTCAGCCAGATTGATTATAGCAGAAAGCCCCCCGCCAATCCACCCAAAACGCCGCCCCCACACTCCGCCAGCGGCTCTGCCTCGTGGCAGTCGGCTCCGCCCCGTCCCTCCCATCCGCTGGCAGTGTACCCCGCACGTCAATCTGATCGAGGCCGCCCCCTCCGTTTCGTCATTTCGACCAGTACCGAAGCCCCCTCCTCCTTGTCATTTCCACCAAGGCCGCAGGCTCCTCCTCCTTGTCATTTCGACCAAGGCCGCAGGCCGCGTGGAGAAATCTGCCCCCGAACGCCAGACGCCTCCGCTCCGCCGCCGGATGTCTCGACTGCGCTTCGCTGCCCGCGACTGGACGAATGGCAAGCGGCTGTCACAAGATCTGGCCAGCGAAGCCCCCTTGCGTTTCTATTCGATCGCCTCCACCGAAGCCGCCGAATCATCGCGTTCCCATTGCTCCTGCAGCAATTTGTGGTACCGTGTCTTCACTTGCTGATAGCCCGCAAAGAATGTCGTGGCACACGCAACCGCAATGGCGACCAGGCACACCAGGACAACGATCACCGTCTTCATCCGTTCCGGCGTCCGGGCAAACGATTTGAACCGCGACACGATGAACAGGAGCAAGCCGTAAACGGCCACCATCTCCAGCATGACAGAGATCTGAGAAATGCGATCGGGCGGCGTGATGACGGCCGCAGCGACGGCGAACACCAGCCCTACGATCAGGTGCGTTGATGTCCTCATAAGCCATCTCTCCCAAAAACGATCAGCCTGCCCACGTGATGCCCCAACGCAACGGGGCCCACTGCTCTTGTGCAAAGAACTGAAATTCTACATGCAAGGCCGCCGCTACGCGGTTTTCTCGTCGGGCCCGGGGCCGTTGTCGGGGTAGCCGGGCAGGTCCTTGTCGAGGTAGGCCCAGGGCACGGCCATCTTCGTCCAGGTCTGGTGCGTCGGCTGGATGCGGGCCGGCTCATCCAGACTGCCCGCCTTGATCCAGACCATCTCCGGCAGGACCTCGCCCCGGGTGAACAGCGGCGAGCCGCACTCCGGGCAGAACTCCCGCGTGATCCGCCGCCCGCTGTCGGCGACCGTCGTATACCCCTTGGTCTTGCCCGAGAGGATGGTCAGCCCCGCCGCCTTCACGCCCACGCCCACCGTATACGGCCCGCCCGTCGCCTTCTGGCAGTCCGAACAGTGGCAATACGACGCCGAGACCCCCGTCCCCCGCCACTCATACCGAACCGACCCACACATACAACCACCCGTCAACGTCTCGATCTCCTGCATCTCACACCTCAATCACACAGCCACAATAATGGCTCAATGGCTTCTGGGCTCTCCTATCCATAACCGAAGGGCAATAATAATCAAGAGGCGTCATGGCTTTTTCCTCGTGTTTCATAGGGGCTTCTCTACCTTCACCGCCAAAGCAGAGTTCCTTATGATGAGATCAGTTCAGACGGGAGTTGAGGACCGCAGAGGATGTCTGCCATGAACTTCTGGAACTCAGTTAGCGCGGCATTGATCTCTGCACGTGTCGGGCGCGGCGTCGTACCATGTACTAATCGGCTGCGCAGGTCATAGCAATGCCTGAAGAAAGCCGCTGGTGTCTTGCCCATATATGTTCGTTGGTCCAATTCTCGAGCAGCTGCGCAGCACCCAGTCCGAGTTATAGACTCGTGTCTGAGCCATCGCAGCGAGCCGAGGAGTGACTCTCTCTCCGGTTGCTGGAGAGCCCCGGACTCTTCTGTTTGTCGAATCAGTTCTTCCACATGCTTCAAGGTAGTACCGGTTCGCAGGGGCGGTGACAGAATGGATTCATACGCTGTTACCACAGCCAGGAAGCGAGCATCAGTCGAAGTCTCAAAGAAGGACGCATTATATAGATCGAAGGCGAGACGCTCACGATCATTGAGAGTACGCTCATGGGCCACCGCTTGTTTGAACACCGTCACGAACCGATCACCATTCTCGGTGAACGTAGGATGCGCGCTTATAGACGCAAATCTCGGCGAGGGAGTGGACTCAAAAACCATCAGGCCATGCACGTCTTGAAGTACTCTTTGGTTCGCCACGCTCTCCATCCACTTCAGACCAGCGAGGCTGAACCCACTGGGCGGCGAGAACCCTCCGAAATCGGCCCCGACCCCAACGCGTGCAAATGTCACCATCAGGGCGTCCATGTAGCGCTGCCCAGCCGTCCGTGCCTCCGCTTCTGAAGGCCATCCGTCGCCACGGAGAACGACAGCTCGCACTGCCGAAATCAGCTTCTCCTTGGGAAGAGCAGAGAGGACAATCTGTATACCGGCCCGTGTTGACGCAAGTACACACGTTGACTCTTCAATCCCTACCGCCTGATAACGCGGTAATTTGCATCGCACTCGAAACGAATACTCGCTCATTGCACATCCGCAAAATAACAAATCCGCTCTGGCTTCATGGACAGTGGCATACCAGCCTCATGGGCTCAAAAGCATGACGCAACCTTATTCATGGGTCGCCGCTCATAGCTACAAATGACATCTCCTAATGAGTCCCCTGAGGGTCCATGCTACCGCCCTTGGGCGCGAGCTTTCTTTTTCGCATTCCTCTGTCTGCTGTTGAAGCCAACCGTCCAGAAATAAAGATCAACGACACGCATGATCGGATAAGAGACTCCGTATCGCCCAATCGGTTGCTCGAGGAGTCGGCCCCAGAGCCCTCGTTCGCGGCATGTGTTCAGCAGCCTCGTTAAGGAACGTTCGCTAAGCAAGTTATAGGGACGAATGCCGTAGATACGAAGTCCTTGTCGAAAGTACGTATCGTATGCCGGTATACAGCACATGGTACCCAAGAGAATCTTCGAGACAATCGTATCTGTGGCGTGGGCGTGTTCCGCGTCAGCAGCATGACTCTTGATTAGCATCAAGCCATTGATGAACTCCTCTAACCGTCCCTTTAGCTCAAGTACCAAGCGGATGTTCACATCGTCAGGCTGCACGGGATTACCACCCTTAAGCAATTGCCTCCAGAGGGTGCGACGCCAGAGAAGCGCATATCGTGCTTCATGCAATATTCCTATGACAGGCCCGTACACTGTGTAGTCCTTATGCATCAATGCGCCCGAGCCCCTGAACATTCCCCAACTCGCCAGATAGAAGCCAAGGTGAAGACATGCCAGCTCCCCCATTTCTCTGCGACCCAATGCATCCTGCCTGTGGTACCGCTGAAAGAACGCGTAGCACCTATCCCACGACCGTCCTCTATTCGATTCGTCCCTGTCAATCGGCGCAAGACACTGGTTAGTTATCTCGTCGAGGTCGTCAAAAACTATGCACATCCGCTTTTCTCCTCTGCATCCTTCTTCATGCGTCATCGCATTCGGGATGGTGAGTCGCCTATCTCGTCAAAGCTGCTGGTCTCGGGGCAAAGGGGATCATACGGGAGAATGGGCGTGTAGGTCAAGCGGAAAACGGCAAATCGGGAAAGGATATCGCAAAATTCAGGAATCCCGGGAAGCCCGCCAGGGGCTGAAGAAATGGCTCAAGCCAAGAAGATTTTATCTCACACGAAGGCACGAAGATCACGAAGAAGAGCGGTGCAGAAACGATGGCCCACTTTGTGGCTTTGTGGCTCCGTGTGAGAATCACATCTGGCTCATCCGGTTTCAGCGTACTTCCATGCGTCTTGGGGGCTCAGCTCCCCCCACCCCCCGGCACTTGTCGCCGGGCCAACCTCTGATGAGTCTTTGACAAAAGCCCCGTTCACCAGGTTTCAAGAGGCGCGGTTCAGGGGCGTGATCGGCGCCACCATCCCTACGCACGTCCTGGCGCCAACGACCGCACGGACCCTGCCACGCGAAGGTCGGTTCATGGGCCAAGATCTTCGGAAGACGGCCCATAGGCGGCCGGCAAAGAGCTCTTATACCGGCGTAGCCGGTTCGATTCAGTCCTCCTTCCGCATGTGGCCGGTTCTTGTCTCTCCGGGCACGAATGACCCCTACGCCCCGACCGCAAGGGCTCGTGTCTGCGGCGGCTCCAGGGCACAAGACAAACCTCCCGATCTTCCCCCTGAACAGCTTCTTCTCTTCTCTGGGCCATTGACAACCTCCAAGTACGCTAAAACCGGATGAGCCTCAACTGTTTGCGTTTCTCGCAAGGCGCGAAGGCCGCAAAGAAGAGCAGAACAAGAACCGCTTCTGACCTTGGCGATCCTGGCGCCTTGGCGAGAGGATAGGTCTTCCTTGCGGCCGAACGCAGTAAGGCCGCGCTGTGTGCCCGGCGCGAGTTTGTCCGGGATGCAGAGCGGGACGCTCGGAAGGTCCGAGTATTGGGGCGGTATCTCCGTTGCGCACCCGGCGAATCGTCTTTTCGCCTCGCTTGGCGAGCCGCTAAAGAGGGTTCTGCAAGACGGGCAGGAATTTGGGGTCGGGACGGCTAAACCGGGCTTGGGGTCCGGCCGATAGCTCCATTGGATTCGGCTTCGCGGCTGGCCCGGAGACGGCCCCGCGGATCGTGCCGACCGTGAGGATGGGTAACTAACGATATGGCCCAGATGTCTGACGCCGTGAGGCGCGCAGTCGGGCGGGAGGAGACCATCGTTTTCGACGTCACACTGAAAGATTACCTGCACGATATCGACGAGGCGCCGCTGCTGACGGCCGCGGAAGAGTGCGAGTACGGCCGGCGGGTCCTCGAGGATAACGACCCGATGGCGCGCGAGCAGCTCGTGCGGAGCAACCTGCGGCTCGTGGTCAATATCGCCAAGCGCTACGGCGGACGCGGAACGGGCCTGGGCGATCTGATCGAAGAGGGCAACCTCGGTCTGATCAAGGCCGTCGATTACTTCGACCCCAACCGCGGCACGCGCTTCAGCACGTACGCCGCCTGGTGGATCAAGCAAAGCATCAAGCGGGCCCTGCTGGAGAACGTCCAGCCGGTGCACGTGCCAACGTACATGGTCGCCCTGATCAACCAGTGGCGGCATACGGCTTCGGAGGCGGAGAGCCGCATCGGACGCAAGCTCAGCATCGAGGAGATGGCCGACCTCATGCACCTGCCCATCCGCAAGGCGACCGTCGTCCATCGGATCGTCGAGGTCCTCGGCAACACCGGCGAGAGTCTCGGTGCGGAGGACCAGGACGACAGTCAGGCCCTGGAGTCGACACTGGAAGATACGAACGCCGGCCGGCCGGAGGATGCCCTCGCCGAACACGAGGAAAAGGCCAAGGCCGTCAGGCTGCTGGACGAGTTGGAGTTCCGTGAGGCCGAGGTGCTGCGGCTGCACTACGGCATCGGCGGGCAGCGCCCGTTGAGCCTCAAGGAAATCGGCAAGCAGATGGGCCTCACGCGGGAGCGAATCCGCCAGATCCGCCGCGACGCCCTGATCAGCCTGTACGAGTACATGGAAGGCGAGTGAGCGACCGCTGCCATTTACGATTTACGCCTCGCGATCTGCGATCTATCGATGATTGGATTCTCACATGAAACCGATAGTGCCACCCCCGCGCAGGCGGGGGTCCAGGAAAGCCACTCAAGATGCTGGATTCCCGCCTTCGCGGGAATGACAAGGTCGGTTCCGCGGTTCACTTGGCTATACAATCATCGATACGATTCGTTGATGCCACTCGCGAAACGCGCATGTCATTGCGAGCGCAGCGAAGCAATCTCCCATCCCGGGAAGTTGGATTGCTTCGTCGCTGCGCTCCTCGCAATGACATAAACTCCCGAGGAACTCTGCGATGGCCCTGCGCTGTTTGGGATTTGCTGTTTACTAATCACGATTTGCGATTTAAGATCAGTTGACGCCGGCTGTGAGCCTCGCCGACGGTGAGGCGAAATCGTAAATGGTCCTTTGGTAATGGTAGATGCTTATGGCGCACGAACAAATGGACTTAGCACGGCACATCCGTGACATCCCCGACTGGCCGAAGAAAGGAATCCTCTTTCGCGACATCACGCCGCTGTTGGCGGACCCGCAGGCGTTTCCCGCTACGATTGACGCCCTGTGCGCGCCGTTTCGGGAGGCGGGCGTCGAGTACGTGGCGGCGGTGGAGGCGCGGGGGTTCATCTTCGGGGCGGCCGCTGCGGCCCGGCTCGGCGCGGGCTTCATTCCGATTCGCAAGAAGGGCAAGCTGCCCTGGAAGACGGAGAGCGCGAGCTACGAGCTGGAGTACGGCGTGGACCACATCGAGATGCACCGCGACGACATCCCGCGCGGCGCGAAGGTGCTCATGGTGGACGACCTGCTCGCCACCGGCGGCACGATGCGGGCGGCGTGTGAGCTGATCGAGAAAGTCGGCGCGGAGGTCGTCGCCATCGCGTTCGTCATCGAGCTGACGGAATTGAAAGGCCGCGAGCGGCTGACGCCGCATAGCGTCCACGCCCTCATCTCCTATTGACTCGCGCGCAAGAAGAGAGCGGGACGCTTGCGCCTTCGTCTATCCGCGACGGCGGGTCAGGGCGAACAGACCGCCAAGGCCGAGCAGCGCGATCGTCGCCGGCTCCGGGACTTGCGTGCCCGTGAAATAGTGCACCGTCAGACTCGACTGCTCCAGCGTGACGCGGAAGCCGTCGTTGTTGCGGTCGATATCTATGAACACGTTGAGCTCGCCGTCCTTCCAGAGCTGATCGAGGACGTCCTTGGGCAACGTAAAGGTGGTGGTGGACCAGAAGTCGGCGTAGCTGCCCACCTGGCCGGTGGCGGGCCATGGAACGGTGGTCGGCGAAGCGAGGTAGCTGTCCAGCAGGCCCAGATTTGTGCGACTGGGCGGCTCGCCAAAGGTTGCGTAGATCGCGTCCAGTTCACCCTCCTCGGCGTCGACGTCCCAGGCAACAATCGTCAGGGCGGCGGATTGAATGCCCGTGGCGTCCTTCGGCACAAGCCCGGTCAGATCGTGGGTCCAGCCCCAATCCTGATTGGCCGTGGCGTGCCAGGGTGAATGGTCGAGGACTTCTCCGGAAGGCACGAAGTTGGCGCCCCCGTCGTTGTCGGTGTAGTCCATGGTGTCAGTGACGGTGACAATCTCCGCGCCGGCTGCGCCGCTGAGCAGCAGAACACAAGCGACGACCCCCAATGCTCTTATCATTGCGCATACTCTCCTTCCCCCCAACCCATCTAACGTTTCTGCGGCGCAGCGTCAGCCGCCACCGGCAATCGATCCAAGTCTTATCCCTCGTCCTTGAAGGTCGTCCCGTGCGATTCGCACGCCGGAACGAAAACACCCCGGACCGGAACCTCGGCTCCATCCGGGGTGATCAATCCCACAATACCTTAGACAATCACGCCACGAGAAAGTTCCCACGCATCCTCGCCGGGGCGGCATGCTTACTTCAACAACACAACCCGCCGTCAGATAGTCAGCTTATCCCTCGAAATCCGATGTACGAAGCACGAAATCCGAAACAAATTCCAAGCACGAAACTTCAATGACAGAAACCCGGTCGCTCGGCGACAGCCTGTTTGGGACATTGGGATTTCGGTCCTTCGTGCTTGTTTCGGGTTTCGATATTCGGATTTCGAATTTGACACCATCACGCCACCTTGCTTGTTGAGAGACTTTATAGCCGATAGAGGGATCTATCTTGCGCTGTGGAATTGCGCCGACATGAGCATGCCTTCCGGCCTTCGCGCCGGTTGTAGAAACGTAGTCGCCATGGATTATCGGAAGGATGGGGCGAGTTCGTTATGCGAGCAGGTCGATATAGGCCCTCTCGACGAGCTGTTCCGGCAAGATACAGAGTTCGGTCATGAGCCGGCGGGCGATGGCCTGCCCTTCGCCGACGCCCTGCTCCGGATGCAGCACCACCTCCAGTTCCACAAACTGCCCGAGTCCTTCGACCTCGTCCAGATGCACGCGCGTCTGGCCGATAAGATAGAGCGTCCGCGTTTTGCGAACGACGCCGCGTACACCGAGGGCGGCCGACAGCACCGCGCGAAGCCCTTCCGCGTCGGACGTGGGATACACGATGTACCGGCTCTCTTTCGGGCCGGACACGCTCGACCGTTCGTAGTAGATCAGCTCCGCCTGACTCGATCCCGCAAATCGTCTCAGCTTCAAACGCCCGTGCGGGCAGGCGAAGAAGGTATCTTCCTGTTCGAGGACGGTCGGCCCTCCATCGGCGAATTCTTCCGCTCGTCTGCGAACGGCCGCGAGGTCGCTCACGGCGGCCTTGATCTCCACGTTTCGATTCATCCGTGGCACCATCACTCCTTGCGCCTGGCGAGGTAACGGCGCCGTAGCTCGGCCCGTTCATCCTCCGGAATCCCATGCCAGCGGACGCCGCGAATGGCCCCTTCGAGCGCGTAGAGCATGTTCGCGCACGGCGCATCGTCGTCCATCCCGGCGCGGACGCGGAGCACGGCCTCAATGCTTCCCAGCGTCTTCAAGTCCGCCGCCGTCTCGATCCCGGCCTCCTCCAGCCTCCCGGCCAGGACCGCTCCGATGTTCGCCAGGTCCGTCAGTTTCCGGCTCTTGCCGGCGCCGCGCGACGGGCGTCGTTTCTGTCGGCCCGGCCCGATGTCTTTCGCATAGACGAGCATCGCCGAGCCATCATCGAGATAGTCGTCGACCCGGCCGACCTCGCGGAATCCGCCCCTCTCGTAGAACCGCCGGGCTTTCTCGAAATCTTCGTGCGCGTAGGTCTCGACGAGGAGCTTTCGATATCCTTCCCGGACGGCGATCTTCTCGACCGCCGCGAGCAGCCGGCCGCCGAGCCCCCGGCGCTGGCGATCCGGATCCACCGCGAACCAGGCGAGCCAGACATTCCGCTCCGGCCCCCACATGATGTGATGTAATCCGACCAATCCGGCCACGGTGTCGTCCCGCTTGGACACGAAGTACATCCGGCCGTCATCGAGATTGTGCCGGCGGCACCCGAAATGAAATCGCATCGTCCTGTCCGCCCAGCGTCCTTCGTCGGCGTTCATCGCCCGCGCCACGAGGGCCGCGGCCGCCGCCACGTCCGACTCACCCATTGGCACTAATAGGTTATCCGTCTGCGCCATGTTCCGTCCTGCCTCCACCACCGGAAGCGATCATTCTGAATCCACAGGTCATGATAGGATGTCGCACCGTTGCAGACAAGGGGTTTTCCTGGCGCACCGCCACCGCGAAGTGCGCCGTCCGACGGCGACGGAATCTCTCCTTTCCCTGCTTTTCCGGGGCGGAGATTGTGCTTGCCGTGCGGGGTGTGGGCGCGGTATATTACGACAGGATTGTGGAGGGCCTATGGGCCGTTTGGCGGAGAGAAGAGTTATGCATCAAATCGTCGTCGCAGATGCGAGCGCCGTCCGGCGGGGCTTCACGCTGATCGAGCTGCTGGTCGTCATTTCGATCATCAGTGTGATGATGTCGATCATGCTGCCGACCCTGAGCGGCGCGCGGGAAGAGGGCAAGCGGATCGCCTGTCTATCCAACATGCGGAGCCTGTCGCAGGCGTGGATCATGTACGCCCTGGACAACGACGACAAGCTCTGCTCGGCCGATACGGGCTGGGATGTGCCGCCGGACAATCACTGGGTGGCCGACGGGCCCATCATCCCGGGCAATGACGTGGGTGGCACAGCCGAGGCGATCCGCAACGGCTCGCTCTGGTCCTACACCGGCGAGGAGCTGAAACTGTACAAGTGCAGAAGCGATCGGACCGAGCGTCTGCGCAGCTACGCCATCTCGCGGGCGATGAACGGCACGCCGCGGTTTGCGCAAGGCGATGCGATCCGCCCGTTTCACCTCTGGAATGAGATCACGCGGACCAGCGAGAGGGTCGTGTTCATCGACGCCGATTGCCGGACGCCGTGGATGGAAGGCTCGTTCTGCGCGGTCCGGGATATCGAGTCGCCGTCGCCGCAATGGTTCGTCCGGGATAGCCGCAACATCACCGCGCGTCACCGCCGGGGCTGCAATGTCACCTTCCCGGACACGCACGGCGAATATTGGCGGTACCGGGATGCGCGGACGGTCGCGCTGGCGGACTACGCCATCGACTCGCAGGAGGCCTCCGTGGACAATCCCGATTTGCTCCGCATGGTTCGACTGATGCAGGGTAAGCGCCAATAGGCCGCCAGAAGCATGAATATGATCTACAAAAGGTGGTAGGAGTAACGCCGTATGCTGCCGAATTGGGCCGGATATCAGCTTCAGGAGAAGTGGGAAGACCTCAAGGAACGGCTGCACCTGCAGGAAGTCAGAGAATGGATCAACGGGCGCCCCGAGTTCGTGGTGTCCGCCACCCTGATCTCCGGTATCGTGCTGCTGACAATCGGCATGTGGCTGCTGATCCCCGACAAGACGGCCCCGGTGCGGACGATTGAGAAAGAGTGGTTCTACGACCTCAATACGGGAAAGCTGTTCACGGCCGAAAAAGGCCTGACGCCGCCGATCGAGGCCCCTTCCGGCCCCCAGGGCGACGGCGAGCCGGCCGGTGTGCGGGCCTACATGCTGTCCTACAAGCCGAACGAGTCCGAGCGATTTATCGGCTTCCTCGAAATGAGCGCTCCGAACGACGTCCAGGCCCGCTGGCCCACCCGTCTGAGACGCCGCAGCGCCGCCACACGGTGGGGCAAGGGCAAGTTCCTCCGCCGGATTGAAGACGAGCACTGGGTCCCCGCCGACAGCAGCGAGGGCCGGAAGATCTTTGACGAAGCCTTCGCCCCCAACGCCGACGGCGAACGCCCCGTCTACTGCCGACCGAAGTGAGCACGCGGGAAGAAATCAATCGTCGCCGTGTCCTCCTGATCGCACGCGAATCGTGATGACAACTCAAAATGCCCCGTCAGACCAGTCTCGGCCCAAGGCCAAAGCCGCAATTTTGATTCGTGCTATTCTCAGGCGAGTTTCTTCGCCACTTCGTCGTAGATCAACTGCATGGCGTGCTCGACCGGACCGGGCAGGTACGTGCCGGCAGCGCCCTTGTGGCCGCCGCCGCCGAACTTGGCGGCAATCTCGCTGACGTCCACGGTATCGCGACTTCGCAGCGAGCAGCGAATCCGGCCGTCCTTCAATTCGATGAACAAGGCGGATACCTTCACGGACTCGATGCGCTGGCATTCGTTGATCAGGTTCTCCGTGTCCCGGTAGGCGGCCCCGGTCCTCTCAAAGTCCGAACGAAGCAGGTACTGCGAGGCATACCGGCCATCGAGTCGCAGCTCGACTGTCCTGAGCATGGCCACCATCAGCTTGAAACGCGAATAGGACGAGGTAAGGTACAGCTTGCGGTACAGCGCGTCGGGCTCGACGCCAAGCTCGATCAAGTCCGCACAGCCTCGGAACACCCGGCTGTCCGTATTGCGAAGGTGAAACCATCCCGTATCGGTCGCAATCGCCACGAAGAGCCCCTCGGCCACTTTTCGCGTGATCGAGAAACCCGCAGCCTTGAGGAAGTCGAGCAGCACGAGGCCCGCCGCTGCCGCTGCGGTGTCGGTGACCTCCACACGGCCCAATCCATCGGAAGTAACGTGATGGTCGAACACAAGAACCGGCACACGAAATTGCCGGAGAACCTCCTCGAAACGCGGGAGTTGGCTGCGGCTGTTGGTATCGATGATGATAACAAGGTCGATCTCGCCGAACGTTCCGCTCCTCAGTTCCTCAACCTGCGTATCCTCGCCAAGGACGGGAATCTTCTCCTCGAAGAGAAATCCATACCACTCGGGCATGGGCGACAGCAGCAGCGGTCGGACCGTTTTGCCCAGGCCCCGCAAGACCTCGGTCATTGCAGCCACAGACCCACATGCATCACCATCCGGCCTTGTATGGGTCGTGATGAGGACATTGCCGGAGCTTTCAATCAACTTAACCGCTTGCTGATATGCTTCATTGTTCTTCATGCGTCCCTTTCATTCCGTTTCGATTTGGAGAATGATGGAGTCTCAATCGTGCTCGAAGACCATCTTCTGCACGTCCACGCCCTCAATCGCCTGGAGTTTCTCCATCAACTCCGAGATGGGCTCCTCCGGGCCGGCCATTTCCAGCAGCACGAGGCCGTTGGGCGAGCAGAAGCGGTCGGAGACGGTATGCAGGCCGAGCCGCGTCTTGATGCTGCATCCGTATTCCGTGAACAGCTCCTGCACGGGGGGCACGTGCTGCACGCGATCCGTAACGTGCACGCCCAGAATGATGTGTGCTTCCTTGCTCATGCTAATCTCCCTTCGTTGCTTTCTTGAGAATGGTCCTGGCCTGCTGGCAGTCCCTGGCGATCTGCGCGGCGAGTTCTTCCGGCGTCCCGAACTTGTGCTGGCTGCGCAGCCGCTGCACGAAATCCATGGCCATCCATTTTTCGGTTACTTCACCGATGCCTTCGGCCAGCAGGTGGGCCTCGATCAAGAGCGGGTGCTCGTCTTCGAAGGTCCGGGCCTGGCCGATGCTGAACACCGCCGGCATGGACTGGTGCTTCGGCAGAAGCTCCTGCTTCGTCGGTGCGAGCGTCACGAAACCGGCGTAGACGGCCTCCGCGGGGATGATCTGATTCGGCCTGCTCATGTTGAGCGTGGGGAACCCGAGTTTTCTTCCTCGCCCGCGGCCTGAGACGATCAGACCGATGAGCCGATACGGCCGGGACAGCGCGGCCGCAGCCTCCGCGACGTGCCCGCCCTCAAGCATGTAGCGAATGATCGTGCTGGAAACCCGCAGGGTCTGGCCGGTCGGCAGCTTGGTCTGGTGTGGCGGGACCACCGTGACCTCGAAGCCCTTTCGTCGGCCCAATTCCGTCAACGTCCCGACGTCGCCCGCCCGGCCGGCGCCGAAGTGGAAATCGTCGCCTTCGACGATGACCGCCGGACGAACCGCGGCCAGGAGAAACTGGTCCACGAAGTGTTCGGGCGACAACGTCAGCAGATCCTGATTGTCTTCCAGGACGATGATGCAATTGTCCGCATAATCGCCGAGCAGGTGCAGCTTCAACGATAGAGGCGTGAGGACGCCCACCGTCTTCTCCGGATGGAGGATCGCCGCCGGGTGCGGCTCGAATGTCATCACCACCATCTCGCAGCCCCGTTCGCCTGCGATCCGACGGGCGGTGCGGAAAATCGCCTGATGCCCCCGATGTACGCCGTCGAAATTTCCGATCGTCAGGACGCACCCTTCCTTGACCTGCCCAAGCTCCGACAACTGTGTGAGGACCTTCATAATCTGCCGCCCATATGCACCAACTCATGATTGCAACGCATCGTCCTTCACCCGATAGACAGGAAAGACCGCCTCCCCGTCGAACGAGCAGGACATGGGCAACAGTTTACCCGGTGTGGGTCGTCATGCAATGGGTTTCTCCGCCGGTGAGAGCGGTAGACAGTAGTGACGGCGGACGTTGCAGTCTCGGCCGGTCAGGGCTTGCTACGCCTCTGCTTCAGTTCCGCGAGACGGTCGTCGGCGTTGCATTGGCCGGGGTAGAAGACCCGGATCTCTTCGAGGGTGAATTCCGCTTTGGCGGGCTCGCCGGCCTTCTCATAGCACGACGCCAGCACGTCGAGGGCCAGCTTGTGGTACGGGGTCGCTTCGGGCTGCCCGTCCTTTGACCTCCGGGGCCCGGCCGCGCGAACCTGCTCGAAATGAGGAATCGCCAACTGATGTTGGTCGTCCTCGACGTACATCATGCCCAATTCGTAGTGAGCCGGCCTGTTCGCAACGTCGGCCTCTACAGCCCTGCAGTAGGCCCCGAAGGCCATCTCACGGTTGCCTTCGGCCTTGTGGGTCCGGGCCAGTTGACACCATGCCTGACTGCTCTCGCTGTCGATCAGCAAGGCCTTGTCGCACTGCCGTCTCGATTCGTCGAGCAGGCCGAGGCTCGAGTACGCCTCGGCGCGACTGACAATCTGGCCTATCATCACCGGCCGCAGGAAAACCAGGGCCAGCGCGATGAGAATCACACTGCCGCAGCTCTTCGCCGCCAGTTCCTTATACTCGGGCAAATGCTTGCTGCGTTTACGATAGACGATCACATGGTCTTCCATGGAGCACCTGCTAACCGACGATGACCAGATAAAGGCCCAAGACCATCAGGAGGTTTCCGGCCAACAACTGGATGCGCTGCTCAAGCGAGCACATCCACATTCGTAGTCTCATGAACAGGCCAGGCTTGCTCAGGGCCGTCAAGAACCCGGCGGCCAGAAGCACGACGCTCTGCCCGGCGGCAAAGCCCATCAACAGCACAGAGCCGCTCTGGGACGCACTTCGCGCGGTCACTGCTTCCATGAGGCCCGGGAGCCCGGCCCCGCCGTGCGGGCCCGCCCACGTTTGCAGCAGGCCGAGCGCACCGCCCAACAGAAACGCCCCCGGCAGACTCGCCCTGCCGAGCCAGCCGACTGTGCGCCGCCACTTCTCCGGGAAGAGCTGCGGACTGATCAGGCCGCTGATGAGAATCCCAACCACAAACAGACCGATGCCCAGCACCTGGAATACGGCCCCGTTCACGTGCAGCACTTCGTGCACGCCATCGGCCGTCGAGACAACGGCAGAACCCAGAAACACCGTGCTCGCGATGAAGCCAAGCACCAACAAAACACAGAGGATCACCCCATGTTTCCGGGAACGCCCCGCACCGGCCACGTAGGTCGCCACAACCGGCAATCGGACGAGGCCATAGAAACTCAGAGACCCCGCGATGCCGGCCCAAAAAG
>Ga0207752_1000720_pt1 | contig 15448 bp, 8 predicted proteins | sample Pon2CUnioCityCA_6_FD_187272 | JGI IMG/M metagenome (GOLD analysis project Ga0207752, IMG submission 187272) | Marine sediment microbial community from Union City, CA, USA - Pond 2C Sediment 2 (SPAdes) | ecosystem: Environmental > Aquatic > Marine > Intertidal zone > Salt pond sediment ...
CTGGGCTTGCGGAGAAAGTTTTCTGCCATCGCATATCGTCATAGCAGTTCATACGATTACGCCGACCCTAGGTTCAATAAATTATGCTCCAATTAGTATCTCAAACACACCGATGTCGGGTTTTGTAAGCTTCGGCGACTTTCACGATCAGTTAAGTGTCAGATCAAGTCTTAGCTAATACAGGTTATGCGCGCTGATGGGAGACGGCAAAAGCGCCGGGCCTCCACTTGAGATCCGGCTTCGTCTCGTCAATGACGGTGTCATCGCCTGGGTCGGGGCGAGCCGCTTTTCCAGGGCTTGCCGCCCCCGACGGCCCGATGCCGGGAACGTACTCGCCTTCATAGACATAGACGAAATCCAGCCAGAACGGAACCGTTGAGCCGGCACACAGGATCTCGAGCTTCACACTCGTGTGCAAGACGTCTGAGGTATAGGTGTACTCGGCCCAATCGGTGGTCAGGTCGAAGCTCGTTGCTCCCCAGGCATTGACAGAATTGTCCGATGCCTTCATCTGCACGGTTAGCGGACGCGGTTCTTCCGCCTTGGCCCAGAAGCTGACGGTGTAGTCCTTGCTCATATCGACCGTGTAGGGATTGTACAGCAGAATGAAATACCAGTTGGTCTCTCCCACCGGGTTCACCCGGAGGCTTCTGTTGCCGTCAACGGCCTCGGTTTCATCGATTTCCACCGTGCTGGGCAGCCCGCTTTCGTAACCCCACGTGCACCACTGCTCCCAGGCCGGATCGTCCAAGATAGCTTCATCCTCCTCGAAGCTCGGATTCAGCAGCAGGTTTTCCACCTGTGCATGAGTCACCGATGGAATGGCGACCAGACCGAACGCCACTAACATTACCCAGCCAATCGCTCTTCTACACATGATCGTCCTCCTTCAAAAAGCCCAGCGGTTATTGGCGCCCACAGGGCGCAGCTTCATCACGGTACTTGTCTCGATACAGCAGGGGAAACAGACTCCGGATGGGGGCGAAGCGGGAGCGTGGAACAGAACAAGGACCGTAGCGAAACAGGCCATCCGCTTCATCATGGACCCTCCAGGGCATCTATTGGCCCGGCCGGAGCACCGGCCCGGCACCTCTGAAGAGTATACCACAGCAAGGTCGTCGATTCAACACCAGCCCTGCCGATAAAGTAGAAAATGACTGCCGGCTGCCGCATGTCGAGAACCCGTACAGGTAGAATGCGCAGCAGGGCAGATCTGGCGCTGGGTGAATCCGCGTAGAGCCCCATTTCGGACCTATTTCGATCGGGCGATGCGGAATTCGCGTGTTGACGAAGAAATGAGAAAGGGCTGCGAATGGTTTCGCAGCCCTTGGCCGGTCTCGGTGTCCTGTCGTGCTGCTTCGAGGCTCCCAAGCCGTAGATCAAGGTTTGGCCAGCCAGATATCATCAATATAGACGATACCGCTCTGTCCGCCTTCGACGCCGACGGTGAGCGTCGTGACCTTTGTCAGATTCACGCCGACTGGGGCGAGCTCGATCTTCCAGGCAATCCACTTGATGGTCGCGATGTCGGCCGGGTCTCCGTCGTAGGGCACCTTGGTCCCATTGATCTTCACGTACAACTTCCCGACATTGTCGGGGGTGCCGCGGACGTGTACGACCAGTGTCGTAACACCTGCTTCGGTCCAGTCCTGGGCCGGCGCGAAGGTGCGGCTGGCCTCGGAGTACTCCGGCCCGGTGTTGTTGTCGTACTGCAGCGGCATAGCCTGGCTTCCGCCGTGCACGACGCGCGTTTCCGCGAAGGGGGCCTCGGCGTAGCCGACCGTCGAGCCGCCATTCTGCGGGTCCTCCAGGCCGTCGATCCAGGCCTGCCAGATCGCCTCTTCGGCTTCGTAGTTGTCGGTATAACTCTCGAAGTCATCCACGATCAGATGGGGCAGGACCGTGAACTTCCAAACGTATCCCGTGTGGACGGTGGCCCCGTCGCTCTCCACCTCGTCGATTCGCCAGTAGCAATCGCCGCCGCCGATCTCGACGAGATCGCCGGGCGTGAAACTGGTCGCAGTCTGATTGCCGCGGAACTCGGCGGAGGTCTTGTCGGCCGCAGCGACGGTCTGGCGGCTTGTGCCGAGATAGACGTCATGAGAGGCGGCCGTATCGCCCGCCGACCAGCGAAGGGAACTGACGTCGCGAATGTCCATCACGGCGTCGGGCGCCGGGCTGGGGTCCCACGCCAGCAGCGGGTCGCCCCGCATGACCTCCATCAGCTCGGCCGCGCTCAGTGCTTTGTTGTAGAAACGAACGTCATCGACCGTCCCCTTCAGGTCGCGGCCGCCCACGGAATCCTGGCCGATGCGCAGCGCTCCATCGAACGGATCGGGATCATGTGCCTCGGCGTTCGTCGCGGAGGTCCCGGTCCCGTTGTAGTAGAGCGTTCCCTGTGTCGGCTCGACGACGAGGGCTGCGAAGAACCACTCCTCGGCCGGCGGGAAGATTCCGGTGGCGAAATCCCAATACTGGTCCGTCCAGTGGTATCGCAACTCGTTGCCGGCGCCGAATCCGAAGCCGCAAACGGTCGAGCCCTCGCGACTGAAGAGGATGGGTGCCCAGTCGGTCTGGTTGCCGTCTCTTTTGACCCAGGCGGTCATCGTCACCGTATTGGTTTCGACCTCCAGGGCCGGGATTTCGACGCTGGCGCCGCCGGCCAGATACAAGGCGCCGCCCTGGACGCCGTCGGTCCATTCCGCAGCCCCAAGGATCCGGCCGTGGTGGCTGTGGCCGGACCAGTCTACCGCTGTAGTTCCCGCGCCCTCATCGAGCGTCCACCAGCCCAGCAGGTCCGGATCCGTGACGGCCACGTCGGGAATCGTGGTGAAACTCCAGATGTCGCCTCGGATTGTCGATGCGCCGAGAAACTCGTCCACCCGCCAGTAGTAAGTCTTGCCAGTTTCCATGGTCGGAGAGTAAGTGGTCTTTACGGTTGGGTAGCCCATGCCCGCGGCGTTTTCGACGCCTTCAAAGGTCTCGCCGAAGTGGACCTGATGGAGGACATAGCTCAGGCCGGGCTCCCAGGATAGCTCCTGGTCCGGGAGGACGTACTGCAGGCCGTCGGCGGGCGTGGGATTCCAGGCTGTCGGAGGACGGACGCTGAAGCTCCACACATCGCCTTCCCAGGGGCTGTCGGGGTAGGCGTCGTTGACTTCGTCCACTCTCCAGTAGTACGTGCGGCCGGGCACGAGGGGGCTATCTGCGGCCCCGACTTGCAGCGTTTCGGCGTCGAGATTGCCGGCGAAGACGTCTGCGTCGTCCGGCGTAGCCGTCCTGACTGCCTCCAGATTATCGCCGAAGTATACGTTGTGCGAGGCGGCGAAATCGCCGGACGACCATGTGAGCGTCGCGACGGTTTGATTGATCGTTTCTCCATCTTGCGGCCCCGGTCCAAAGGCCTTCAGCAACGGCTCGGCCGCCATGATCGCATTGATCTCGTCGGCAGCCAGGGCACGTCCGTAGTAGCGCACGTCGTCGATCACGCCGTCCACCCACAGGTCGTAGCCCGGGTCCAGCCATACGCCAATAGCGAATCGCTCCGGGTAGTTGCCGCTCAGGGCGCTGACCCAGCGCATGGGGCCGCCGACGTTCACCGGGCCGACCGCCAGTTCGCCGTTGACGTAGATATTGACGTAGGTCTCATCGTAGGTTGAGGCGATGTGATACCACGTGCCCGTCTCGTACAAGTTTGGGGTCTCCACGTAGCTCATGGAAGTTTCCGTGCGGATGGCTAAGCCGAAGTCCTTCTCATTGTCCTCGACCCAGCCCCAGTTGTACAGAAAGAACCCGCACTCGTCGTCGCCCGTGTCGATGCCGTTTCCGACGAAGCTGCTGAAATACGCGAAACTGTCCAGCTTGGTCCAGCAGGCCACGGTAAACGTTTCGGGCATCAATTCGGCCGGATACGTGCCGGGGCCGGCGCCCTCGCGCTCGGCGCACAGCACATAGTCGTCGATGCCGTCGAAGGCCAAGGCGCCGCCGAATACCCCGCCAACCCACTGCGGCTCGCTCTGGAGGGTCCCGTCGTTGCCGTTGCCGCTTGCGTCCAGGGTGGCGGTTCCGGCCCCCTCATCCAGTCGCCAGTGGCCGAGCAACTGTGCGCGGGCGGGGCCGGCCACCAGCGCCACAACCGACATCAGAATCACAGAGACAATGCATTTCCTCCACATGACAGCCCTCCTTCAAAGAGTTCAGCCGTTATCGGCGCCCACACAGCGCCGTCTTATCACAATCTCTCTATCAGCATGATCGCGAAACATCGCAGCTCGCGTCGATGTATTCCGCGCCGAGTGATTTCACTCCAGAACAGTCCTCTTCAGGACGAAAGAAAGAGCCTGGATTCGTCTCCACGCAGCAGGCTCGGAATGCAGACAAGGCGGGGATGAGCAACGGGGGAAGCGCTGCACGCGAACAGGCCGTTGCTTTCATCAGAAACCTCCAGAGCCATTGGCGGTCCGGCCGGGACCACCCGGCCCGTGACCTGTCACGAGTATAACACAACCGGATTCCCGGTTCAACAAGAGCCCCTGGAGAGAAAAAAGACCTCGCGTGGGTTATGGACGCGCCATATCCGCGCCCCTACACGCGCAGGGCGTACAAACGGACGTCCAACGTGTAGTTCTCTCTGTGACTGGTGAACCTGTGTGAGCTCCTGTCTTGTTCGGGTGCGGTCGGCATGCGGTGGCAGGGCCTGCGCCGGTCAAAGGAAACTGCGTGGCCACCGCCTGTCATGTCGAGCGCAGCGAAGCGCAGTCGAGACATCTGGCTGCGAACATGGCGTGCTCCCCTGTGCGGCCAGATCCCTCTACTGCGGCCTTCGGCTTCCGGTCGGAATGACACCAGCCCAGGGCAAACCCGAATCCACCACCGTATGCTGGCCGCGCCCTCTTGTTCTGTGACCTGATTTTTCCGGCAGGATGGCAGGAATTGCTGTTGACAGGTCCACCCCCGGAGTGGTAGGCTATCCAGTGCGAAATGTGCGAAGGCAGGATGTGTATCTATCATATGCTCTTCGTCATCATACAGGATTCTCTTTCATATCTTTCCTGCCTGTCGCGTGTGTCTCTCTTGGTTCGGCGTCGGAGCAGCGTGCGCCTGGTGGCAGGCATCATTTGGTGAGGGGGCTGTGGCGTCCATGTGAACAGCGGCAGGTGTGTAGCCTGTCCGGCCATCATAGATTGCAGGCAGAGATATGAAAGGGCGGAACAATGGTGAGCAAACGAGTGTTGGCAACGATTGTGGCGATTGCGGCTCTGGCTGGGCCGGCCGTGCCGTGGACTGTGCGGAGCGCTGCGGCCGGGCTCAAGGCCAGCGAGCCCAGGCCGGAGGATGGCGCGGTCGGGGTGGAGCTACCCCTGCTTACGTGGACGCCCGGAGAGACGGCGGTCTTTCACAACTTGTACGTTGGCACCAAGGCGGATCTGACGGAAGCCGACCTGGTGGCCGTTCGTCAACCGTTCTCGATGTACTACCTCGTCCAGGGGCTGGTGTCGGGCGAAGCCTACTACTGGCGCGTGGACGAGATCGAAGCGGATGGCGTGACGGTCCATACCGGCGACGTCTGGACCTTCAAGACTCTGCCGCCGGTCGCGAGCAATCCGAGCCCGCCCAACGGCGCGGTATCCGTAGACCCACAGACGAAACTCACGTGGCTGCCCGGCGCCAACGTCATCATGCACGATGTGTACCTCGGCACGGATGAAAGCGCGGTGGCCGCCGGCGCGGATGACGCGCTCGTCAGCAGCGGTCAGCCACAGCCCGTCTACGATCCCGGAATTCTGGAGAGGGGCGTTACCTACTACTGGCGGATCGATGAGCGCCAGGCTGGCTCAGCGAGGCAGGGTGGCGGGGCGAAATACATAGGTCCGGTCTGGCACTTCACGACGGCGGAGGAGGGGCAAGCGGTGGTCTACCACGTCAGAGCGCGAGGTGGGAGCGACGGCAACGACGGCCTGAGCGCCGAGACGGCGTTCGCCACGATCCAAGCGGGGATCGATGCGGCCGGCGACGGCGACACGGTTCTCGTCTATCCGGGCGTCTATCGCGACCCCATTGATTTCCTGGGCAGGGCGATCACCGTGTGCAGCGCCTCGCACGCGGCGGTTCTGGCGGTCGGAGAGGACTTCGCGGTCTCGTTCTATCAGGGCGAAGGGCCCGATACCGTGCTGGAGAACTTCGTCATCCGAAGCAGCTTCATGGGCGTGTTCATCGCGGCCAGCGCGCCGACGCTTCGCAACCTGACGGTGGTGGACAACACGTATGGCATCGAGGCCTATGTCCAGTCGGAGCCGGACATCAGCAACTGCATCTTGTGGCACAACAAGAACGGCGATCTGTTCCAGTGCCAGGCGCGATACAGTTGCATCGAACGCGAATCTCCCGGCATGGGCAACTTCAGCAAGGACCCGCTGTTCGTCAAGCCGGAGGCACGCGACTACCACCTGCGCAGCGAGCGCGGGCGCTACTGGCCGGAGCATGATGTCTGGGTCCTGGACGAGGTCACGAGCCCTTGCGTCGATGCCGGCGACCCGAACGCGGACCACTCGAAGGAGCGGACCCCCAACGGCGGTCGCATCAACATGGGCGCCTACGGCGGAACCGCCTACGCCAGTCTCAGCGAGACCGGGCTCGTATGCAATCAGGTGCCGATTGTGGCAATTACCAGTCCGACCGACGGCGCGATGGTCGGTTCGCCGCCGCGGACGATGCGGATCGAAGCAGAGGCGTCGGACCCCGACGGCGTCGTCGTGAAGGTGGAGTTCTTCGCCAACGGCGAGAAGATCGGCGAAGATACGGACGGCAGCGACGGCTGGGCCTTCGAGTGGATGAAGTCCGTGTATGAAGAGTGCGAACTCGTCGCCCGGGCAACGGACAACGTCGGCGCTACAGCAGAGTCCGCGCCGGTCGTGATTCCGTTCGTACCCGGTCTGCGGCGGCGCTGAACCACAGTCGAAGGCGACGACGCCGGGTTCAGTCCGGTGTCCACGTGAGCCTGGCGATGCGGATGCCGTTGAGGGTGCCTTCGTTCAGTGCGGCGATGTAGTACTGTCCTTCGTGACGGATGATCTCCGGGGCGGCGACCGGCAGCGTGCAGAGCAGGTACTTCTCGTCCTGGTTGATGCCGAACATCGTCGGCTCGCTGGAATAGTAGACGCTCGTCTTCGGATTGGCGTAGGACTGGGTGCGGAAGAGGTAGAAGCGGTGGTCGGCCAGCTTGACGACGTGGGGACATTCGGCCGACCAGAACTTCGTGCCGGCCTGGCCACCGAAGGCGACGACGGTGGAATCGCTCCAGTGCGTGAAGTCCGTCGTGGTGCGCAGGCAGTCCATGCCCTGGCCGTTGGGATGGCACGTGTAGTAGGCGTACCACGTGTGACCCTGTCGCAGGAGCATGATGTCGCGCGTGTTGACGTCGGGCCCTTCGCTGAACATCCCGGTCTTTCCGTTGGGCTGGACGACGCGCGTGAACGTCTTGCCGTCCGGGCTGGTGGCGTGGCAGATGTTGACCCAGTCGCCATAGAACATATGCCAGGTGTCGTCGATGCGTATGACGTGGGGGGCTTGCAGTCCGCCGGGCGTCTCACCGTAAGCCGGATCGCCCTCCATCGCGATCCCCATGGGTTGCCAGTCGGGGTCGGTCAGGCGTTGGCCTTCCCACCGATAGAAAAAGCGGGTCTTGCCGCCCTCGCCTCCGGCGGTGGTGTGGCGGATGCACGACCAGAGCTGCCATGTCCCGTCCGCCGCCTGCCAGACGGCGAAATCGACCGGCTCCTGCTTGTCCGTGGCGTACTTGTGGTCCGTCGGATTGCCCGCCACCTGCCACCAGGGGCCGTCGATCTGCGGGACAGGGACATCTCGCGGCACGCCGTATGCGGTGTTCATGAGGAACGACGCCGAGACGATCACAACGAGCGCAACACGAACTGAAGCCCACTCTACTCGCATGGCGACCATAATATTGTCCTCCAGATGCGGGTGCCATGTCCATGCTTGCGTGGACATGACCGTCCCTGAGGTGGGACATGCTTACGCAAGCGCAAGCACGGCACCCGGCTATCCTCCAGGTCTTCAGGCGTAGGGTGGGTTCTCAACCCACGCGTCACATGCTGCGCCGCCGTCACCGCGTGGGTCGAGGACCCACCCTACGGGCAGGGTAAACACATACCCGGCTACGCTGGACCATTATGCGCGCGATCGGGAAGCGAGGGCAACACTGGCCTACTTGAGTTCGATGGATCCGCTGCCGGTTTCGATGCGGAGATTGCCGTTTCCTTCGTCAATGCGACCGGTGACGTTCTTCTTGCTTATCTGGCCGCTGAGGGTGATGGGTAAAGCCGTTTGAACCTGGCCGAAGCCCGTGCTCAAGTGCACCTGGCCGGAGAAGCCGGGAGGAGTTGTGAAATCGACACTGCCATAGGAGCTCTTGACCTTGGCCGTGAGATCGGTCGAGGTCTCAGGCGAGCATACGATATCGATGCTCCCGCTTCCGGAATCGGCCGTGAGATTAGCCATCGTGATCTGCCGGGCCTCAACGCGGCCATACGAGGTATGCAGATCGATGACATCGGCGCGGGCTTCGGTGAGCGTGACGCTGCCACTGCTCGAGCGCAGCTTGATCGCATCGCCTTGGAGGTCATCACCGACGATGGAGCCGTAGGACGTCTCGGCCAAGCCGGTGAGGAACGAAGCCTCGGACACCGCGATCTTGCCGCTGCTGGTCTTCAATACGAGGTCGTCGCCGGAGAATTTTTCGCACGTGATAGAGCCATAGGAGGTATCGATCTTGGCCGAGCCTTCAAGGTCGCCCACGCTGATGGAGCCGCTGCTGCTTCGCAGCACGCTGGGCCCGGCGATGCTTCTGCATGTGATCGATCCAAAGGACGTGTTCAGGTCGATTGGACCGGTGATGCTCTCGGCCTGCACCGAGCCGCTGCTGCTCCTGCCTTTCACCGTTCCTTCGATGTTGGCGAGGTGGATGCTGCCGTACTTGCTGTCGCACATGACGTCCACCGTCCGGGGCGCGGTAATCGTGTAGCTGATCCCGATCGAGCGATTGCGTGCCAGCTTGGGTTTGTCGGCGCGGACCTTCAGCGTATCGCCATCCGATTCGACTTGGATCTCAACCTGCTCGGCCAACTGCTGCGCTTCTTCCTCCGTCGGCGCCCGGGCGGCGATCTCGGCGACAATGTTGCAGTCCGTTACATCGGCCCCGGTGACGGAGATCGATCCCGATTGCGTGGCCACGTCGAGCGTGCCGCTTGCGGCAAGAGGGACCTGCCGGCTGACGACCCTTTCATATCGGGTCTGGCCCCAGTCGCCGAACTCGAAGTCGCATCCCGAGGCTGCAATAAAGGATACAGTGAAAAGGGCGACCACTGCACACCGCTGCGAGCGATACGATCTCATATCTATCTCTCCTTTTACAGGCGTTTCCAGCGTATGGTAGCTGATCCGTTACTCGTTTTACAGGGGCAACGGTTGCTCGTTTCTGTTCCGGCGAAGGCGTGGACAGTCCTTGCCCGCCCACGTTGCCTTCCTACTCGGATAGACGCAGAAGAGGCCGCAAGGTTGCGCGGAATCCGGGTGGGGGAATCGCGGCGAATTGGCCGAGTCGCCCGCCATCCTATTTGACGGGGCGGCGGGGCCGGCTATAATGTTGCCCATTGTGGTGCATGGGCCGCCGGTGGTGTGAGCCGGCGGCGACGTGGAAACGGTGTTGATCGCCAGCGGATTGGATAGAGTATGATCGCCGGACTGACTGTTGCCGACCTGATTCGACCGTCGGAAAAGAAGCTTGCCTATCTTTACGATGCCGCCCTCGTCGTGGGCGGCTCCATTGTCATCGCCCTGTGCGCGCAGATCGCGATCGGTTTTCCCGTGCCAATTACAGGGCAGACGTTCGCTGTGCTGATCGTCGCGATGCTGCTCGGCTCGCGCCGGGGTGTCTCGTGCATCCTGACGTACCTGGCCCAGGGCCTGATGGGCCTGCCGGTATTCGCCCAGGGCAAGGCCGGTCCGGCCGCTTTTTTCGGGCCTACCGGCGGCTACCTCATCGGTTTTGTGGCGGCGGCATATGTCGTGGGCTCGCTGGCCGAGCGTGGCTGGGGCCGCCGGCCGCTATCTACCATCCTCGCCATGCTCTTCGGCAATCTCGCCATCTATGCCGGCGGCTTGGCTTGGCTATCCTGCCTGGCGTACATTCTGGCCCGGCCCCTGGGCGGCCGAGGCATCCTGGCGGTCGGTCTGTACCCGTTCCTGATCGGCGACGCGTTGAAGATCGCCCTGGCCGCGATCCTGCTGCCCACTGGCTGGAAGCTGATTCGACTTTTTCGGGTTGATGAAGCCGCCGATATCCGCTAAGATAGCATCGCTGCCAATTCCAGAAGCATCACTGGGGATTAGTGTAACGGTAGCACGACTGACTCTGGATCAGTTAGTTAAGGTTCGAATCCTTAATCCCCAGTTCTCCTGATCCTTCCTATGGTTCCCTTTCGTCCCCTTTCTGGCCCGTCGGTGGGTGTCGTGGGCCGAAAATACGTAATTTCCACAATTGACAAGGCCGGCCCAAAGTGGTTACCTGATGGGTGTAAATGGGGGTCCATTGGCCGAAAGGGGTGACGATATGAAAACGGCGAGAAGTGCGGCGATTGCGATTCTTGTGTTGGCTCTGGCGGGCCCGCTCTGCGGCCAGAACACGCAGGTCAAGTTCCGGGGCACCGTTTCGGTCGATGAGGCGCACGATGTGCTCACCGTCTGCTATGGGGACTACCACGTTACGGTGGCCATCGAGGAGATCCTGGAAGACCCCGACGAGGCGCTGACGGGGATGGACTCCGTACAGGTGTGCTACGAAACGGCCCTCCACCTGACTACCGGCACCCCCGTGGAAGTGAACGGCTACTATTGGGGCGGTATCTGCCCGAGGCAGTACTGCAGTCGTGTGCAGATCCTCGACGTATCCGACTACATCCGGCGCGTCGAGGCGTACGGCGACAACGACTGGGCGGTGTCCGGCGATACCATGCATTCGATCCCCTCGGGCAACGTCGGCATCGGGACGGCGGCCCCGCAAGAGAAGTTGCACGTGGTCGGCAACGTGCTCGTGGAAGGCGCATCGCCGGCCTGGCTCAAGGTCATCGGCGCGCTGGGAGACGACGCGGGCATCAGCTTCACAACCAGCGGAGTGGGGGTGAACACGTGGGAGATTCTGCGGGAGGGCGCGTCGGCCGATCTTCGGATCCGGGAACTCTTTCCCTATCCGGCTTTTCTGGGTGAGAGGATCGCCATCCGGGCCGGGACCGGAAACGTGGGCATCGGCACCACGGAGCCAGACGCGAGGGTGCACGTTCTTGGGGATGTCTTGATTGAAGGGCAGATGGGTGACGCCTTCGGGGCGCCCCTGCGTGTGATCAAGGAAGGTACCGGGAGGCAGCTTCTGGCCTACTTCGCGAATCCGACGGATGGGGCCGTGGAGGTCGATATTCAGATCGCCGGCGGGAAAATGCTGCCGTGGGGCTGGAGCATGAAGGCCGGCAGCGGCATGTTCAGCCTGGGCAGCGTTATGGTCTTCCCGCCCGCGCTGAACATCAAGAGCACCGGCTATCTCGGCCTGGGTGACACCGATCCGAGCTACCGCCTGGAATTGCCGAACACGGCGAATGCGGGCGGCCAAGGCCGAGCCAACGCCTGGCGAACCTACAGCTCCGCGCGATGGAAGACCAACGTCCGCACGATCGATCATGCGATGGAGAAGGTCGGGCAGCTCCGGGGTGTGTACTTCGACTGGAAGGAGCAGGGCGCCCACGATATGGGGATGATCGCAGAAGAGGTCGGGCAGGTGATCCCGGAGATCGTGGACTACGAGGCCAATGGCACAGACGCCAGCTCGCTGGCCTACGACCGGCTGGTTGCGCTGCTTGTCGAGGCGCTCAAAGAGCAGGAGGCGCGAATCGCGGAGTTGGAACAAGCCGTCGCGGAGAGCAATCGCCTGGAGCAGCGCCTTGACGCGTTGGAGCGTCTGATGCAGCACAATAGCGTCCGCTGAGCCAATCAACGCGTGCGACCACGTCGCCTCGTTGCGGTCGTGTCGCGCCGAATTTCATTGGTCGGCCTGTCCAGGCGTAATCTGCCGACCCTCGGGCCTTATGACGCGTGCGATGTAGTCCTTCGATTCCCGCGCGACGATCCCACTGAGGCCGAGCAGCCCGACCAGGTTCGGGATGGCCATCAGGGCGTTGAGGTTGTCGGCGACCGTCCAGACGAGGTTCAGGCCGCCGATCGCGCCGAGGACCGCGAAGAAGCAGAAGATGTACCGGTAGGGCGTGACCGCACGGGGGCCGAGCAGGTATTGGAAGCAGCGGTCGCCGTAGTACGACCAGGCGATCATCGTCGTGTACGCGAAGAAGACGAGCGCGAACGCGACAATGATGCGGCCGACCCGGGGCAGGCCGCTCTCGAACGCGGCCGCGGTCAGCGGCGCGCCGTTGGGCAATTCATACGGCTGGCCTTGTTCATCCAGAAACGGTTCGGGATTGGCCCCGATCGTCCCGATCACCTGGATTGATCCGCCCTCTGTATGGAGGGTCATGGGCAGGCCTTTACCCCTTGGCCCGTAGAGCATCTCGCCGGAGCTGCTCCGGACCTGCCACATACCCGAGGTGATAATCACCAGCGCCGTCATCGTGCAGATGACGAGGGTATCGATGAACGGCCCAAGCATGGCGACGAAGCCCTCGCGGACCATTTCTTTCGTCTTGGCGGCCGCGTGCGCGATCGGAGCCGAGCCCAGGCCGGCCTCATTGCTGAAGACCCCGCGCGCCACGCCCTTCTGGATCGTCCGCGCCACGACCGTGCCCATGAAACCGCCGCCGACGGCGAATGGGCTGAACGCGTGGCGGAAGATCTGGGCGAATGCCCCGGGGATCATCTCGACGTTGCGGAACAGAATGATCGACGCGCTGGCGACGTACACGACGCACATGAACGGGACGATGTGAGATGCGACCGAGGCGATGCGCTTGATGCCGCCGATGGTGACAACCCCGACGAGAAAGGCCAGCACAATGCCGAGGAGGAGCTTGACGACGGCACGCCCGCCGAGGATGGGGACGCCCGGCGCGAAGGTCATCTCCTGCCAGCTTTGCGGCGCGATGCTGAGAAGGCCGTCCACGACCGAGTTCGACTGCACGGCGCAGCCGATGCCGAGCGAGGCCACGCCGGCGAAGAGCGCGAAGATCACGCCCAGCCATTTGAGGCCCAGCCCGCGTTCGAGGTAGTACATAGGCCCGCCGGCGGCGCTGCCGTCGCCGTGGATGAGGCGATATCGCAGCGCCAGCGAGCAGGAACTGAACTTCGTGGCCATGCCGAACAGGGCCGTCACCCACATCCAGAACACGGCGCCGGGCCCGCCGACGGCGATGCCCGTCGCGACGCCGACGATGTTGCCCGTCCCGATCGTGGCCGAAAGCGCGGCGCAGAGCGCCTGGAAGTGCGACACGTCCCCCTGCTCGGCGGGATCGTCATATTTGCCGGAGATACACGCGATGGCGTGCTTGAAATGCCGCAGTTGAATGAACCCGAGCCGGATCGTCAGGAATAGCCCCGTTCCGATCAACAGGACAATCATGGGCGGACCCCACACCCACCCATTCATCACCTGCATCCAGTTCGAGAACGTTTCCAGCACGTCGAGCCTCCACGACCTTCTGCCCCAGGTCCACACACTGCCATGCGTTCACTATACGATCCGACCCAACCTGTCGTCCGCGGCATGATACGCACTGACCGAAGGCACTTCAAGCAACATATTCTCACGGACGGGACTGTCGACATGTTGCACTTGTCCCTTGTTCGTTTCCGATTGCTGCGGTACCCTGGTGCCGGCAGTGGACAGGGTATGCAGGATGTCGATACGTCGATGGGCAGAGTTTCGTTAACTGTCTGTAACAGGGGATGTTCATGAATAGCCCTCAGAATCGTCTCGCAATGCTGACTGTGGTTCTGGTCTTGTTCGCGTGGCGGGGCCTGCACGCTTCTGAGCCGCCGTACCCGGGTAGCCCGGTGATTGTGGGACTGACCTGGGAGGATGAGGTCATTCAGTGCGGGCGGAATGGGGCGGGGGATAATTGGCCGATTGGGTGGGTGGAGGATGATCTGTACATCACGGCGTGGGGCGATGGGCCGGGGTTCGATGGGCCGACGGAGAAGGGGGACCGATTGTCACTCGGGTTCGCGCGGATCTATGGGGACCCGCCGGTGTTTCGGGGTGAGGATTTTGCGACGAACGTGGACACGCCGGAAGGGGGCGGGTCGAGCGGCATCAAGGCCAGCGGGCTGCTGATGGTCGATGGCGTGCTGTATATGTTTGTGCGGAACTACAAGCCGCCGGGCTCCGATGATTTCACCAATGCCCGGCTGGCATGGTCGCTCGATCGCGGCCAACACTGGACGTGGGCGGACTGGCATTTCGCGGATACCTTCGGCTGCCCGGAGTTTGTGCAGTTCGGGCCGAACTACGAAGGGGCGCGGGATGAGTACGTCTATATCGTGTCGCAGGCGAATGACAGTGCGTACGGCTATTCCCCGGATATCGTCATGGCCCGCACGCCCAAGAACCGTGTGGCAGACCGGAATGCGTATGAATTCTTCATGGGGCTCGACGCAAACGGCGAGCCGACGTGGTCGGCAGATATCGAGGAACGCGCGCCGATATTCACGGACCCGCAGGGCACGCAGCGGATTGCGATTACGTACAACGCGGCGCTGGACAGGTACATGCTGACGACATCGCACCTGCCGCCGGGTGTGAAGGCGACGCACACGGCCGCCTTGGGCGTCTTCGATGCTCCCGAGCCCTGGGGGCCGTGGACGACCGTGTACTACAACGACCACTGGTCTATGGTCGGCGGCGCGGACTGCCGGACGTATCATCACAAGTTCCCGACGAAGTGGATGAGCGCCGATGGCACCGAGATGTGGCTGCTCTATTCCGGGCTGGACTGCGGGCTCTACGGTTTCTGTGCGAAGAAGGCGCGTCTGGAGGTTCGGGAGGCGCAGCGCGTCGGCCTGGCATCCAGGTACCCCGGCGATGAAGGAATCGAGAACGATCCAGCCGTCATCTTCGCCGAGGATTTTGAGTCGGCGAATATCGAGGCGATGTGGTCGCGCTGGGAGAGCGTGCAGAACAAGGAGATCATGTCACTGTCTCCTGATGTCCCCGGGGCCAGCGGCGGGACGCAGTCGCTGCTGATGGCGCACGTCGGGGGCGAGAGCACGGGAGGTCATCTGTATCGGCGTTTGCCGCCGGGGTACAATAAGCTGCACATACGTTTCTACGTGAAGTTCGATCCGGACTGTTTTCCGATTCATCACTTCGTTCACGTGGGTGGTTACAATCCGTCGACGCCGTGGCCGCAAGGCGGGGCGGGGGACCGGCCGGCCGGGA
>Ga0207752_1000721_pt1 | contig 15436 bp, 14 predicted proteins | sample Pon2CUnioCityCA_6_FD_187272 | JGI IMG/M metagenome (GOLD analysis project Ga0207752, IMG submission 187272) | Marine sediment microbial community from Union City, CA, USA - Pond 2C Sediment 2 (SPAdes) | ecosystem: Environmental > Aquatic > Marine > Intertidal zone > Salt pond sediment ...
AAACCTCCGGCACAAAATGCTTCTCAAGGGCCCGGAATCAGGTCCTGGTTTGAAGAAGCCGGCATCCTTATCTGCCGGCCGTCAGCGAACTCGGGATCACAGTTTGCTGTTGCCCTCAAAGGCGGTCACAATAACGAGCACCATAATCATAACGATGTTGGCTCTTTCGTTGTCGCGTTAGATGATAAACCGCTGCTGCTCGACCCCGGCGGGGAAGTATATACGGCCCGCACGTTCAGCAGCCGCCGGTATGAAAGCAACGTTCTGAATTCTTGCGGGCATCCCGTCCCCCTTGTAAACGGCAAATTGCAGCAGACCGGCAGGCAAGCCCGCGGACGGGTCGTTCGCGATGAATTCACCGAAGATTCGGATACTCTTGTTTTGGATATTTCATCAGCTTACGATGTGCCGGAGCTGGATACGCTTCAGCGCAAATTTGTCTATTCCCGGCAAGGCTCTGGTTCATTGACAGTAACCGACGAAGTCGCCTTTTCGGCGCCCTGTAATTTCGGAACGGCACTCATTACCTTTGACGATTGGCAGCAGCGTTCCGACTCATCGCTGTTGGTTCGCGACCAGGACAAGACTCTTCGGGTAGAAATACATGTTAAGGGCGCCGCTTTCAAAATCCAGGCGGAAACCATCGAGGAAGATCTCAGCGGCCGAAAACTGCCCACTCGCCTGGGCATCAACCTAACCGAGCCTGTCAGTCGCGCTGTTGTGACTTTGGTTATTACTCCTAATCCGAATTAGGCGAAGACAGAAAACTTCCAAATACCTTTTCGGAGCAGCTTAAACCGGTCTAATTTATTGTCGTTTAATTCGGCGTTTTAAATTATTGCATCGGATTTAAAACTTGAAGCCGACACCGAGAGAATACACAAACCTTCCATCGTCAAACGCATCTTCAACCTCGTCACCTTCGTCGAAGAAGAATTCGTATTCTACCAGTGCGACGATGTAGGTGGTGGTATTGACGAACCATTTTACCCCGCCTTCGGGGCCGGCCACCCATGTATCGGAGACAGCGTCACCGTAAACGTAACCGATGCTGCCGCCTATAAATGGACAAACATCGTCAGTAGCAAGATACACATCCAGTGCGCCTCTTGTCGAAGCGCTCCAGTCGTCATCGCTTCCGGGGATATCTGTCAGATTAAGTCCCTGGCGAAACTCGCCCGCCAGACTGTCTGTAAAGAAGTGTCCTAAAGACAATTCCATGCCGAACACGGTGTTGTCCAAATCATCGTTGCTCGAGCCGCTGCCAATGATATTGAACGTGCTGTCCCCCGTCATGAATCCTTGTCCCCGGGCTGCCGCCGAAAATACACAAGCTGCAATCAAACTCAACAAAATTACTCTGGTGCTCATAATTTCTCCTTTCAATAAAATTGTTTTAATTACATTTATCATTTGAATTGGCTTTTTGCCGTCATGGTTATTACATCAGCCGGCCAAAACACTCAATAGGGAATTTCCTTATTTGGCTGGGGAGAATTCCTTACTCTCACCCAAACCATGCAATCGTCGGCAAAGAAGGAAAAAGATATGTTCGGTATTCATGAGGATTTTGCTTATAATATCAGTCTCGAAATGTATTATCATTAAAAAATAAACCAAACTAAAAAGGAGAAAAAATGGGAAAGATAGATAGAAGAGAGTTTTTGAAAAGCTCGGTGGGTGCGGCGACGGCCTTTAGTTTTATACCTGCCAACAGAGGTTCGGCTGCTGAAAACAAGGTGGTTGTGGGGATTATGGGAGTCGGCGGGCGCGGACGAGCCCTTCTAACAAGCCTTGTGAAACGGTCTGATGTCAAGATCAAATATATCTGCGACGCCGATACCCGCTGTTATGGGCCGGCGGCGGAGATTGTGATGGAAGGCCACGACTACAAGCCGGAGTTTTTGCAGGATTTTCGGAAAATGCTGGACGACCCGGAACTCGACGCAGTTATTATCGCCACGTCCGACCGCTGGCATGCGCTGGCGACAATAATGGCCTGCCAGGCGGGAAAAGATGTTTATGTAGAGAAACCGCTGTCGCTGAGTATTTGGGACGGCCGAAAAATGGTCGAGGCGGCGCGAAAGTATCGCCGGATAGTCCAGGTCGGAACTCAGAGCCGCAGCGCTCCATATACCGATAAGGCCGCCGAATACATCCGCAGCGGAAAGTTGGGGAATGTGCATCTGGCCCGAGTATTTCTCATGCAGGAATCGGGCCCTATTCGTGTGGCGGACGTTCAGCCTGTGCCGGAAGGGCTGGATTATGATTTGTGGTGCGGCCCATCGCCTATGCTGCCTTATCGGCCGGGCAGGTGGTTTTGGAGACTGTGGGATTTCTATGTCGGCTACATTATGGCCGATATGATTCACCAGGTCGATCTGGCGCGGTATCTTATTGGTAGAGATTATCCCCAGACGGTCTGCAGCGCCGGGGGAGTTTATCACTTCGACGACGGCAGAGAGCAGCCCGATACGCACTTCGCCACCTTCGAGTTCGGTAAGCTGACGATGCTTTTCGAGGCGTCGCTCTGGTCGCCTTATATGCACCGCATCGTTCACTTGAAGGATAAGAGCAAATTTCCCGACTGGCCTTTCTCTGCTACAAAGGTCGAAATATGCGGGACCAAAGGATTTATGTGCTTCGGCAGGCACGGCGGCGGATGGCAGGTGTTCGAGGGTGATACCAGCGTTCGCCAGAGCAAGGCGGTTGTCTCAATGCCGGCTAAACTGAAATTCGGCAGTATTATCGACTCACATTTTGAGGATTTTGTGAATTGTATCCGCACTCGTGAAAAACCGAAGGCCGATGTGGAAGAAGTTCATCGCTCGATGGCTCTGTGTCACCTGGCCAATATCTCGTATCGAGTTGGAAACCGCAAGCTCAAATATAACGGCAAGACCGAGGAATTTATTGATGATGCCGAGGCCGATAAATACCTGAAAGTCAACTACAGGAAGCCGTGGATTGTGCCGGATAAGGTGTAAGAGCTCAGTGACTAAAGCGGCTAAAGTTGAAAGTGACTAAAGTGACACGTATGTGTCATCCCTTCGACAAGCTCAGGGCAGGCTCTGAGGCGAAGCCGAAGGATCTGGCCTCCCAAAAAGAGATTCTTCGCTGCGCTCAGAATGACAGCCCGCCCCTTGGGGGCAAGCTGTCACTTTAGCTCACTTGATGCTTGAGAGTTGACAGACTGCTATTGTGACTTGCCTGCTGCTTGCAATTTGTTTTTTCCGATTGCTTAAGAATGTATTTAAGAATATCCGACCTGCTGATTACACCTGTGACTTTGCCGTTTGTGGTGACGGGAACTCTTCTTATTGAATTGTCTCTCAAGCAGTAGCAAACATCCAGTAACGGCTCATTTTCTTCGAAGTGAATGACCGGCTGTGTCATGAAATCGTTTACCGTTCTGTCTTTTTCGTCATCGAAAGTATGGAATAATCTCAGGACATCCTGTTCTGACAGCATTCCAACCAGGATCAAATTTTTTTCAACCACCGGGACGCCGGTTATGTTATTGCTAGCCATTAATTGTATTGCTTCGAGTATCGGAGTGTCTTTTCTTATACAAATGACTTGTTTAGTCATAATGTCTTTTGCTTGAAGCATAACTATACCCCCATATAATAATTGTCTCAGGTCAGCCGGCGATCGCTTTCCAGCTTTGATTTAATTCTTCCATTAATTCGATTACTTCCTGAATCATTTTCGGATCACGTTTAATATTGGCCTCTGAGAGGCGATTGTTCATAAAACAATATAATTTACGAAGGTTGGCGGCTATTTCGCCGCCGGCACTCATGTCCAACACAGCATTAAGCTCATTGATGATATCCTGGGCCTTGTTTATGTATTGCCCCTTTGCCTGGTAATTGTTGGCCTGGAGCTCTTTGAGCGCCAATTTCAAAAACTTGATAGCGCCGTCGTAAAGCAGAACAATTAGTCGGCCTTTGCTCTGTGTAGTGACGGCACTATCCTGATAAGCTGCGATTCCTTTCATAGTATCGCTCCGTTATGATTTATAAAGATTCTAAGCTCAGGGTGCTGAACCTATGGGGAGATGACTGACTGTTTCCGTCGGCCATCTCCCGCATAAGTTATTTAATATTCGAATGCTGCTGTTGTTATCTGAGCAGGCTCAATGCCATCTGCGGCACGGTATTGGCCTGTGCCAGCATAGCTACGCCGGCCTGTGCCAATACCTGAGTTCTGGTCATCATAGCCATTTCAGTTGCCACATCGACGTCGGAAATACGTGATTCGGCTGCTAACAGGTTCTCAGCCTGATTATTGATGACCGATATGGTGCTTTCCAAACGGTTCATCTTGTAGCCGAACCTAGCGCGGGCAGTGTCTTTGGTCGTGATTGCCGTGGCTATAGTTGCCAAAGCAGACTGGGCATTTGCGACCGTATCGATGCCCGTGGCAGTAAGACCGAGTGCGCTGCTGGTCATGTCGCAGCCGGTGATATCGACTTTATCTGTCGTGTTGGCGCCAAACTGAATCGATACCGAGGCGGTAGCACTGTTGAGCAGAGTGTTGCCGTTGAACGCGGTTGCTCCGGCGATACGATTGATTTCCGCGGCCATTTCATCGAACTCGTTGTCCATAATAGCTCGCTGTGCGGAGGAATACGAACCGGTAGCAGCCTGCTCGGCCAACTGTTTCATACGTACCAGGGCTTCATCGATTGTTCCCATCGCACCTTCGAAGGTCTGCAGCATACTGATGCCGTCCATCGCGTTCCGGGAACCCTGCTGGAGCACGGCGATGTCCGCACGCATCAACTCGCGGACGGCCAGACCGGCTGCATCGTCTTTTGCACTGTTGATGCGCAGGCCGGACGACAGCCTTTCGACAGACTGGGCCAGAGCGTCGTAGCTCATACCCAGGTGGCGGGCAGCGTTTGCCGCCATAATGTTGTTCTTAATTGCTAACATATTTTTGACTCCTTAATTTTAGTACCAGACAAATCTTTTGTGGCCTTGTCAAATAGCCCCCGAATATTACCATAGACATGCAACGAGCATGTCATAAAGTCTGCTTTCAATGCTCATTATCGTCCGTAATGAAGTAGACTTGAGGAATTTCTTTAATGGAAATTACTCAATAAGAGTTGGACCGGTAATCCGGATGGAATTTGGTCTGATATTATAGATTGGCTGTAGATTGAGGTGAAAGAATACATAAATTTTGTGAGATTATCGGCCGGTTTTGATTAGAATTTTTTTTTAGACACATAAATCTACAGGAGCTTGCAACTAAATCTTCTCTGTAAAAGTCCGGATAATGAGGGATAGTGATTGTTACATTCTCAAAAAGTTTTATCGGCAAATATACTTTGACTGTGCAAGGTTACGGATTACAATATTACGGTCAACTGGAGAATTGAAATGCATCGATTGACGGGAGAACCTTTTTGGAGCCGAAAAATAGTAAAAAAAGAGAAAATGAATTCCTGTCTATAAAAAATAACGGAAGCATCGGAGAAAATTTCTCCGCTGGTTCTCTTGACGGATTAACAATTGATCAAGCTCTGGAGCACGCATTTTCCTGCTATAATCAGGGAAACCTTTCTTATGCCGAGCAGCTCTGTCGATTGGTCATAAAGAAGGTTCCTGGCCAGGTCGATGCGATGCAATTGCTGGGCGTTATTCTTGAACGAAAGGGCCGGCATACAGACGCCCTGCAACTGCTTCGGCAGGCCGTCAGGCAAGCGCCCGGGCACGCCCACCTTCATAACAATCTGGGAATGACGCTGCACCAGCTTCAAAAGCCCGAAGAAGCTGTCGCAGCGTTCAGAAGGGCGTTAGAGATTCGACCGGATTTCGCAAAAGCTTACAATAACCTTGGTGTTACTTTGATGAAGTTGGGTCGTATTGATGAAGCGATAGCCGCCTGCAGGCGGGCAATCCGTTTGCAGAATGATTTTAATCAGGCATATAACAATCTGGGCCTGGCGCAGAAGAAGGCGGGCGAGCTTGAAGACGCCGTAGCTTCTTACGAGAAAGCAGTAGAGCTTGATCCGCTATACGCCGGGGCTTTGAGCAATCTTGGTATGGCATTGATTTGTCAAGGTAAACTGAAAGAGGCGGCTGATAAACTAAAAAAGGCTGTTAGTCTGGTCCCGGATTCGGCCGAATTCCTCAACAATCTGGGGATTCTTTTCAACAGGCAGGGGCTTTTTGAGCAGGCGGTTGCCGAGAGCAAAAGAGCCATAGTTTTGAAGCCGGACTACGTGGAAGCCCATAATAACCTCGGCACCGCATTGATGGAGCTTGGCAGGTTCTATGAGGCGCAGGCCGCCTTTGAGAGGGCGATAGTTATCGATCCTGAATGTGCCGAGGCGCATCACAACCGTTCGCTTGTCCTGTTGCTGACCGCTCGATTTGAGCAGGGGTGGGAGGAGTACGAGTGGCGCTGGCGACATGATAGTTTTTCCACACCTCTCAGGCCGCTCTCTCAGCCATGGTGGGATGGTTCATCGGAGTCTGTAAAGAAACTGCTGGTATGGGCCGAGCAGGGAATCGGCGACGAAGTCCAGTTTTCGGGATTGATACGGGATGTTCTCGCGCGCGGTATCCGGGTAGTTGTCGAATGTGACCGGCGTTTAGCGGCTCTTCTCCAGAGAAGTTTTCCCGGTATCAGTGTGGTCGAACGGACAAACCCTCCGGCGCCTTTGCTCGAAGATCCGTCTATTACACATCAGATTCCGATGGCCTCTATCCCGCGAGTGTTGAGATTGTCGCCGGATTCCATGTCTTTTCGGAATCCCTTTTTGGTTCCCGACGAAAAGCAGCGGGATCGATTCCGAAGAGAATATAAAGGGAATGAGTGTTCATTTTTGGTGGGCATAAGTTTCAGGAGCGGCAACGTTCAGGAGGGTCCGAAAAGATCAATTGGTCTGGAGCAATGGGGCCCGATATTAAATATTCCAGCAGCTCGGTTTGTGAGTTTGCAATATGGTGAATGCTCGAGAGAATTGCAAGCGGCTTATGACCGGTTTGGCGTGCAGATATTTGAAGACAAAAGGGTTGATTCTCTTGTGAATCTGGAAAGTTTTGCCGCCCAGGTGGCAGCGATGGACCTGGTAATCTCCGTGGACAATTCGACGGTTCACTTTGCCGGGGCACTGGGCACTAATGTCTGGACGATGTTGCCAAGTGAGCCGGACTTCAGGTGGGGCCTCGAAGGCGACAGGACCCGCTGGTATTCCAAAATGCGTCTTTTCCGACAGCAGCAGAGGGGAAACTGGGAGCCTGTTATTTCCGAAATTGCAGGAGAGCTTACTTCGTTAATCGACTCGGATGAAAATCAGTAACGTAAAGTGATTGTTAAGAACATGGCTCCGGCGGCAGCTTTACTTCTGTTCATATCAATATATTAATCGAGCCTTCGGTGAGAAGTGCTCCCTGCAATTCGGAAGGATTCTCATAGCTGTCATTGTTTGTTAACCACTCATTGCTCTGGCTTAATAACGAATCATTTCCCGCTGCTCCTGGATTAGTGGAGTGTTGCTGCTGATATCCGCCGCTTTGAAGGGAGTGGTTTCCTAAAGTCCCTTGTCCCTGTTGCTGTTCGTTGGAGAGCATAACTTCGAGCCGTTTTATGTGAATGCCGCAATCGGCGAGGTTGCGGATTATTTGCGGCAGAGACTGCTCGATTTCTAATCTTGTTTGTGTTTTATTTACCTCCATAAGGCCGGTTAATTCGGCGTCCTGCTGCTGAAATCTTATCAGGACCTTTCCCAGCTCGGGAGGATTCAGGCGAACCGTGATTTGATGATCCGTGCTTTGTTGTGATATGGATTTTTGAACGGATTCGAGAATCTGTTTGCCAATATCGGCAGAAGCATCGCTTAAAGACCGGCCCGAAAGATTGGTTGTTGTTGCGTTCTTTGTCGAGACGGGGGTCTGCTCTGTGATTAATGTCTGTGAATTGCTTTGAGAGATTATCTGTTCAAAACCTTGAGATGAGTTCTTGTTTGAATTCGAACTGCTTTGCTCTTTTGTCTGGCCGGCTATGACCTGAACCGCCTCGGCATTTATTTTTTGTGCCCCTTGATGTCCAGAGTGATTATTGCCGGAATATAAGGACTCTTTGTGAAGTGAATCAGACATGTTCGAATTCATGTTCGTATTGTTTTGTGATATTTTTGTCCTGGCATCAGTTTTGGCGTTAAGCTGAAGTTTTTCAAGATCGATTGTGTTAGAATTATGCCCGGTTTCAGAAGTTTTGTCCCGAACTATCATCAGGGGAGTGGTCATTTTCGAGGGTTTAGCACTTGGTGTGCTTGTGTTTTCATCGCTTTTTTTAGAAGCTTCAATAGACAATTCTTTGCCATTTTGCTTTTGGTTTAAGAAGATGGTCTTAGCCGATACGGCGGTCTTATCGTTTTTGCCCGTTGTCTCGGGCTGGTTGCTGGCGGCGGGAGTAATCTTTGGCAATTCGGATGACATGGCCTTCGACCCGTTTTGACCATTCGATTTTGCAGACGGAACGGTCTTGATCCCTAATTGCTCTTTTTCAGTAGTGTGAAGAACTTTGATTTCTGTTGATTTTACAGCATTTCCGGTAAAAGATGCCGATTTGTTGTTTTGGATATTAGTGATAATTTGGGCAAGTTGATGGCTGGATTTTACATCGCTTTTCGTCGGAGCAGCTTCTTTGTTTTGTTCTACAGCAATGGAGGATTCTGCTAACCGGCTTTGTATTACACTTTGATTTTTGATAAAACCGGAGATGACACTTTGTTCTTTTAATCCGGTTTTATCGTCCGTTTTTGTGGATTTTTCGGACTTTTGTTTTTTGTTAATCGACTGCGTAAGCTCTGGTGAAGAATCAACCAACGGCTTTTTGTTGTTCCGGACTTTTTCTTCAATATTATAGGACGTAAGCTTTTCGTGGCTTTGGACCGGTTGTTTTTCCTCTTTCAAAGATATTGCAAACCGGTCGCTCTTGTTGGCCGAATCAGACTTTGATGATAACGATCCGGCGTTTGCTACCGCCGCTAAATTACTGTCAATTGTCAGCAGGTTTACATTCATATAGTTATACCTTTTGAGCCAGTTAATATGAGCAACCGTTGTGCCAACCTTTTTGCCGTAAATGTATGATTGCCTTAAGTGTTTATATAGTAAATACTTATAAATGTTTGCAATTATGGTTTTGTTGCAATTATTTTTCGCCGGCTCTATTTATGGCGAAATATTCCTGTGCCTTAGGTAAAAATTTCCGGCTTGCTTTCTAAGCAGGAGTTCATTTTGCACGTTCGATCTCTACGATTCTTTCGCGAAGGCGGACTGCAATGCATTGCCGGATGGAATCTGCATGTAAAAAACAATTACCGTTGTATAAAATCCTGACAATACAGTTTCAGGCTAATCGCACATTTTCTGTAACTTAAGGGCCTTTTTCGAACATGATAGGGACTAATTTAGCGAAAATGACCGCATTCGGACATCTGGCACGATTATTGCTGTTTTTATGTAGCAAACAAGGCTTGTGTATAAATATTTGGTAGTTTCTGATGTCCAAAGCAGAAAGTATAGTGGATCTTATCAATGCAGGTATAAGAGCTCAGACTCTTCGTCAGAAAGCGACTGCCAATAATATTGCCAACCTTGAAACTCCCGGATACAGGCGGATTGACGTTAAATTTGAGGAATTGCTGGCCAGGTGCCTGCGTTCGAGCGAAGAATTCGACCTAAGCGAGATCGAGGCACAACTTTACCGGCCAAAAAATACGCCTGTAAAATCAAATGGAAACGATGTTAGTTTGGAAGCCGAAATAGGGCGAATGATAAAAGATACTCTTCGCCACAAAGCATATATTCGACTGCTCAGCAAGAAGTACAATCAAATTGACCTGGCAGTAAATCTAAAGTGACGTAATTTTGAAAGACTATAACATGAAAGTTGACAGCAGCTTCGGCCCCATAGATATAGCCCTTTCGGGTATAAGGGCGCAGAGCAAACAGATGAAGCTGGTTTCATCGAATATTGCCAATGCCCGCACGTCCGATGCCGGCAATGGAGAGCCTTATCGCAGGCTCCAGGCCGCGTTCAAGACCGACGATGATTTGGGCGGCGTCGAGCTGGATAAGATAGTCACCGATATGAGTGACTTTCTCAAAGTCTTGGATCCGGGAAATCCGATGGCGGACCAAAACGGATATGTCGCTATGCCGAACGTCAGCCTGCCCGATGAGATGATAAATATGAATATTGCCACCAGGATGTACCAGGCAAACGTAGCGATCTTGAAACGTTACCAGCAAATAATTGAAACCACACTCGAGTTACTACGATAATTCAGGGAAGAATAGATGATTAATGCGAATGCGAATATAAGCGGGGCTTTGCAAAATGTAAAAGCCGGCTCCGTCACCGACTTTCCAAAAATGCCGAAGGTTGCCGGTGACGGTGACAAAAAATCGGATTTTGCCGATAGCATTAAGGCTGCTGAAAAATACGTATCCAAGGTTGATGAGCTCCAGCAGTCTTCGGATACGTCTATCAAGGATTTGTTGTCCGGCAAGAACGAGGACATTACCTCGGTAGTTTCGGCCGTGGCCAAAGCCGATATGAGCTTTAAGCTTCTTGTGGGTGTCAGGAACAAGCTGATTGAGGCTTATAAACAAACGATGAATATGCCGTTGTAATTTATTTAGATCTGTCGATGATTGTTTCTGCTTACTCCGGCGGGAAATAATCGATAAATGAAGGGATTTCATGGGCTTTATTCAGAAAGTAAGAGCTGTTTGGGAAAAGATAGGCCTTGTCCAGCGAGCCCTTCTTGTTGCTATAGTTCTGACATTCGTAATTATAAGCGGGCTTCTTGTTCATTGGGCCCGCAGGCCTGATATGAGAATGCTGTACAACGAGCTTGCACCCGAAGAGGCCGCCGAGATTACAGAGAAAATAAACGAGCAGGGCATTGCGTACGAATTGCGAAACGGCGGGACAAGTGTTTACGTTCCGAAAGACAAAGTTTATCAGCTCCGTCTGGATATGGCAAAAGAAGGGCTGCCGTCGGGCGAGCAGGGCGGCTATAAGATATTCGATAACGAGAAAATCGGGATCAGCCCGTTCGTTCAAAACGTTAACCTAAAGCGCGCCCTGCAGGATGAGCTGGCCAGGAGCATCCAGATGATAGACGGCGTGGATCAGGCCAGGGTCCATATCGTAAGCTCGGAACAAACGCTCTTCACCTCCGAAGCAGGCAAAACGACGGCTTCGGTTGTCCTTCGACTAAGGCCGGGTTACAGATTAAGCTCGTTGAATATAGCCGCTATCACCCATTTGGTCTCCGGCAGCGTCGAGGCTCTGACCTCCGAAAACGTCACCGTCATCGACAGCCAGGGCCGCCTGCTTTCCGGCCAGTCGGACCAGACAATGGTCAGCGGTGCCGGTACGGTCCAGGATTACAGAGAAAGGGTTGAGCACAATCTGGAAGATAAAGTCGAAGAAATGCTGACCACAGTTCTTGGGCCGGGCCGGGCAAAAGTCAGGATTCATGCCGTGCTTGATATGAACAGCGTCAATACCGTTACGGAAAAGTATGAGCCTAAAGGGGTTGCCACGAAAGAAGAAATTACCAGCGGTTCCGAAACCGAAGCCGTCAGTGAAGCATCCAGCGGGCAGGCCGCTCCGGGCAGCACCAAAAAGGATGAAACAATTATAACCGAATACCAGGTTGGTAAGACCGTTACGCAGGAAGTGATTTTACCCGGAGAGATAATATCAATGTCGGTTGCCGCAGTTGTTGACTTATCACCCGTCGATGTTAACGAAGCCGAATCAGGCGGTCAAGTCCCGAATATAATGGATCCCAACGATGTTGAAAAACTGATTGAAAATGCGCTTGGCTTGGATCTTTCAGGCTTGGATTCCCTTAAAGTTGTGAATGCCAGGTTTCATCAGCCGGTTAAATCGCTGCTGGATGAAGAGTTGAAAGCCGGCCTTGATTTTGTAGCAATTGCCCGCCAGGCTTCGTTGGGGATTATGGCCGTATGTGCACTGCTCGTTCTAAGGATGTTCAGAGGAGCAAAGAAAAAAGTAAAGGCCGAAGCCGGCCGGGCGCAGATTGCAGCGAGTGAGGGCGATACCGGTCTTCTTCCGGGGGCGGCTGCCGGCTCGGAGCCGTTGGCATTACGAAGACAGATAGCAAGCGCTTTGGAAAATGATCCCGAACGTGTCAAGCAGTTGTTTACCAGTTGGATTGAAGAAAAAGGAGGGTAGATGAATGATATTGACTGGTAAACAAAAAGCCGCAATGTTGCTGATGAGCCTGGATAGTTTGACTGCCGTGGAGCTTCTCAAAGGCCTCGACGCCGAGGAAATTCAGGAGCTTGCCATAGAGCTTGCGCGAATCGATGCTTCGGAAAAGCGGGATGCGAAGGAGCAGGCCAGGATTGCGCGGGAGTTCTATAGCTCACTTCAACGCCAGCAGAGCCAGAGATTTAGTGTAAGGGCTTTTCTCAACGAGATACTCGTAAATATTCTTGATAAAGATAAAGCCGAGCAGGTTCAGACGGAAGTTAAGAAAGCCACGGAACAAAAAGATTTGTTTTTGGATATTCGTCAGGCCGGCACCGACGAATTGGTTCTTGCGCTCGAGGGTGAACACCCGCAAACGATAGCGGTAGTACTGTCGGAGCTGGCTCCAAAAAAAAGTCAGGAGATTCTGTCGCTGCTAAACGAGGAAGCACGCTTGAAGGCCGTGTGCAAGATGACGAATCCGGAACTAATGAGCAGCAGGGTGAAACAGCAAATGGTTTCCACTATTACTCAACGATTGAAAAGTTTTAAAGGCCAGACCCTTGTAGAGAGGCCGGAGCAAACTCTGCGAAAGCTGGCCATTGTGCTCAGCGGCCTGGAGAAAGAAATGCGGGATCCAATGCTTGCCGAGATTGCAAAAAATGATGAAGAAACCGCCACCATGATAAGGCGATTGATGATAACATGGGAAGATATTCCGTCTGTAGCCGACAGGTCTCTGCAGGAAGCGCTGCGAAGCGTGGATTCCGGCAAGCTGGCTATAGCACTTTTTGGAGCGGATGAGGAGATTTCGGAAAAGATACGTTCGAATATATCCGAACGGGCCTTGGCAAAACTTGAAGAAGAAATATCCCTGATGCAGGAGCCGCTGGAAAAAGAAGTGCTCGAAGCAAGAGAAGAGGTCGTCAGGCCGTTGCGAGAAGCTAACGAGCAGGGCACCCTCAGGGTTAAAGGGCGATAATAAAATGTCGCGGATGCTTACAGTAAATCTTAATAAGCCGATAATGTCAGCGAGATTTGTGGATGGTCATATTGACAGTGAAGTAAGTCAATTGTCCGGTCCAGACCAGGAAAGCTCAAAAGAAGAAGCTGTGCGAATTCAGCAGCAGGAGTTGGATGCTCAGAAAGCTGCTCTTTTGCAAACTTGCCGGACGCTCAATGAGGTGATTTCGAAACTCAATGAGTTTTACAGCGAAATGTTTGCCGGGCACAGAGAAGAGATCGCCAGACTTTCAGTCGAGATCGCCAGAAAAATATTGATACAGAAAGTGGAGGATGGTGACTACGAAATAGAATCTATCATAAAAGAAGCCCTGAATAAATCTCCGGCCAATCAGGATGTGATAGTACACTTGAATCCCGAGGACCTTGAGAAATGCCAAAAAGCCCGGCAGGATAAGCCTGGTGGTGTCTTATCCGGCATTAAGTTAATTTCTGATCCGAATGTCGGGCGGGCCGAATGCATGATTGAAAGCCCCAAAGGAATAATTAAATCCCTGATCGAGGACAGCCTGGAACGAATAGGTAAAGCGCTTGAAAAGGCAAATTAAATTATGGCTACAGGTGAAGTTGTCAACAATCAGATTGATTTCGACAGGTTTCATTCGGTGCTTCGCGATGTCAATCTGCTGGATTGCCGGGGTTTTGTTGTTCGTGTCTCCGGACAGATGGTCGAATCTACCGGCCCGACGATTGGAGTGGGAGAATTTTGCAGCATTCGGATTCGCGACGGCCGGCGGGTGATGGCCGAAGTGGTCGGATTTCAACATGACCATCTTATCCTTCTGCCGCTGGAGCATATAGAAGGCATCTCGCCGGGCGATACCGTAACCGCTCGAACCACTCCCCGCCATATTATCATAAGCGATAATATCCTCGGCAGAGTTTTAAACGGGCTGGGAGAGCCAATAGATAACAAAGGGCCATTGCTTGGAACGGACAAAAAGGAATTGGATTCAAGCAGTCCGGCACCTCTTAGCCGGGAGAAGATTGCGAGCCATTTGGCATTAGGCATAAGGTCGATAGATGGTGTGCTGACGTGCGGCAAGGGACAAAGAATAGGAATTTTCTCGGGCAGTGGAGTCGGCAAGAGTATTCTGCTCGGCGAGATTGCCAATTCGAGCGAAGCGGACGTAAATGTCGTTGCCTTGATAGGAGAGCGCGGCCGGGAGGTTCGGGAATTTCTCGATTCCGATCTCGGTCCGGAAGGTCTGGCTCGCAGCGTTGTGGTCGTGGCGGCGTCGGATTCGCCGCCGATTCAGCGGGTTAAAGCGAGCTTCGTAGCCGTAGCAATAGCTGAGTATTTCAGAGACAAGGGTAAAAATGTTTTGTTTCTGATGGACTCGCTGACTCGATTTGCCCAGGCCCAGCGCGAAATAGGTCTTGCCGCGGGCGAGCCTCCGGCCACAAAGGGCTACTGTCCGAGCGTTTTTTCGGTAATGCCGAGACTCGTCGAGCGTTTAGGCTGCGCAGAAAGCGGAAGTATAACCGGTATTTTGACGGTATTAGTTGAAAATGATGATTTGGCTGATCCTGTTGCCGATTGTGCAAGGAGTCTTCTGGACGGTCATATTGTTCTGTCGAGAAAATTAGCCGAGAGGGGGCATTATCCGGCAGTGGATATCCTGCAAAGTATCAGCAGGCTGATGCCCGTGGTGACAAGCAACGAGCACAGGCTTGCCGCACAGAAGCTCAAGGAAATTTATGCTATTTATATCGACGCCGAAGATTTGATAAACATCGGGGCATTTTCCCCGGGAAGCAATCGGCATATAGATGGAGCGATGGCTTTGATAGACAGGATAAGAGATTTTCTTATTCAGCCTGTCCGCCAGAGAACGGATTTTGAAGAAACCGTCGAGCGATTGACCGTTATCACCAGATCCTGGGACGAGCTTTTAGGCTCGGAATCGCGATGATTTTAAGTTTTTCTGTTAGGTGGTTTGGTATAGGGAATAAATTATTGAGAAATAAATGAAACGTTTTGTATGGCGCCTGCAGCGAGTCCTTGAGATCGAGAAAAAAGAAGAGCAGAAAACCAGAGCGGAACTGCTCGAGCTGACGGAAAGACTGGCACAAGCACGAGGTGAGCTGCATATACGAAAGAAGATGTTAGAGAGTATTATAGAAAAATTGGCCGAAGAGAATCCGC
>Ga0207752_1000722_pt1 | contig 15436 bp, 21 predicted proteins | sample Pon2CUnioCityCA_6_FD_187272 | JGI IMG/M metagenome (GOLD analysis project Ga0207752, IMG submission 187272) | Marine sediment microbial community from Union City, CA, USA - Pond 2C Sediment 2 (SPAdes) | ecosystem: Environmental > Aquatic > Marine > Intertidal zone > Salt pond sediment ...
CGTCGTCGACGGACAGGGGCTCCGACGTTATCTCAAAAAGCTTCATTCCTCGTTCCTCCCATGGACCTGGCTAACCCCCACCGACCGGGGGCAGGCAGGCGACCACGTCGCCATCGTGGAGCTCGGTCCCCATCCCCACGTAGGCCCGATTGACGGCAACGCTGAGAAAACGGACGTAGGACCGGAGAACTGGGTACCTCTCCTTAAGGAGATCCAGCAATTCCTCGACGGTCGTCGCCTTTGGAATTTCGACCTGGAGCTCGTTCTGATCCAGCGCTTCTCTAGGCGCGGCGAAGAACTTCACCTTCACCTGAATCTGTTCGTCGGTCATTCTAACGCAATGTCTCCACTCTTGCCGCCGGTCTTGCGAACCAGGCGAATCTCCCCGATGTGCATCGTCTTCTCGACGGCCTTGGCCATATCGTAGATCGTCAGGGCGGCGACGCTGACTGCGGTCAGGGCTTCCATCTCTACGCCTGTCTTGCCGGTGCAGTGGACCGTGGCTGTGATCTCGACCCGCGACGCCTCCTGGTCGATACGGAAATCGACGTCTACCTTTGTCAGCGGCAGCGGGTGGCAGAGGGGGATCAGGTCATGCGTACGTTTGGCAGCCATGATGCCCGCAATCTGCGCCGTGGTCAGGACGTCGCCCTTCGGGGCGTCGCCCTGGGCGATCAGACGCAACGTGTCCGGCTTCATGCGCACCTCGCCCCGGGCCACGGCCACACGTTCGGTATCGCGCTTGTGGCCTACTCCGACCATCTTGATCCGGCCTTCCTCATCTACGTGTGAGAGCGTCATCATGAATTCGTGAGCGGAATCGGGCGGTGAGCAGGGCTCTTCCCCATCCGCCGTATCGCTACGACTTACTCCTTTCCGTCCATTCAGACACAAATGAAACGTCGAACATGAGCGTTTCTCGGGTAAGTTCCTCACACAAATGAGGCGGGTCGTCCGGCGAGAACCCACCGGGCCGCAAGTCGCGGCAGAGGAGACTCCCGAATTGCTCCTCAAACTGTTCCGCGAAATCATAGCAGGCTTTCACCACCGCTTCATGATCGAGGCCCTGCGCCTTTCCGCCGACGCCGATGAACATCAGGGCGCCCTCGACCAGGCCGCACTGGGCCCGGTAGCCGCCAGCGCCGTGCATTCCCAACGCGGCGTCGAGGACCTGTCGGTCAAGGCGGACCTCGAAGAGCTCCGCGAGAATGCGGAGCGTGGTTACGGCGCAGTTCCAGTCGTGGGCCCAGTAGTACTCGCGTACTCGCTCATGGACAAGCTGACGGGGGTCCAAGTCCTAGCCTCCGATCTCCGACATCGTCCGGTTCCGCGGCTGCAGACGTTCGTCAAGGTGGTGGCGCATAGGCTTGCAGTTGATGCCTTGCACGATGAGAGACTTGACCTCTTCGGTGTCGGCCCCTTCGCGCAGAGGCGTCCGCAGATCAATCTCCTGGTCCGAGAGCAGGCATGGACGGAGTTGCCCATCGGCGGTAAGGCGGAGCCGGTTGCACCTGTAGCAGAAGTGCTCGCTGATGGGTGTTATGAAACCGACCGTGCCCCTACCGCTGGGCAAGCGGTAGTAGCGCGCCGGACCGCTGCCGGTACTCATCCTGGCAGGCTGCAGGTGGCCCAAGGAGGATTCGATCCGGGCTCGAACTTCCCGTGCAGTCACGGTCTTTGCCTCCCACTCCTTGGATATCAGTTCGCCGTTGCCCACGGGCATCAGCTCGATGAAACGGATGTTCCACCAGTCTGCCTCCAGCGTCTTAGCCGCCAGGTCAACCACTCCGTCGGCGTTCAACCCGCGGATAACGACGGTGTTGATCTTGATTGGGTGCAATCCCGCCTGCCGGGCTGCCTCGATCCCTCCGAGCACGTCCGCCAGATCGCCACGACGAGTGATGCGCCGGAAGCGCTTCGAATCCAGGGTGTCGAGGCTGATGTTGACCCGGTGAAGACCCGCGTCGGCTAAATCCTGGGCATAGCGAGCGAGAAGGAGGCCGTTGGTCGTCATTGCCAGATCGTCGATCCCATCAACGCGGGCGATCTTCCGCACCAACTCGACGATGCCCAACCGCACCAGCGGCTCGCCTCCCGTGAGGCGCACCTTGCTGATGCCCAGATCGGCGGCGGCCTGCACGATGGTCTCGATCTCCTCGTACCGCAAGACCTCTTCGTGCGGGCGCCAGGTCACCCCCTCCTCCGGCATGCAGTAGATGCAGCGCAGATTGCAGCGGTCGGTGATGGAAATGCGCAGGTAACTGATGGGGCGGTTGTACGCGTCTAAATGGGCCATAGATAATACTCAATTCCAGGTCAGTCAAGCTTCAGCGGACGCCAGTAGCCTTCGGCCCGCTCGACGATGGCTACTGGTCGGCCGCGACGCCGGGCCGGGCGCAGCTTGTCAGTTAGGATGAGTCCCTGTTGAACGCTGAGACCGTGCACCGTCTGTACGTCAGCGACGCCAGCGGACAGAACGGCCGAGACCGGACGGAGGCCGCGAAGCTCGCGGGCTTTCCCGACCATGACGTAGCGCCCGTCATCGCCGCCCGCCGCCAGTCCTACTGCCGCGAGGGCTCCAATGACACCGGCTTCGGTGCCGCCCAAGCCGGCGAGGAGAATGTCGTGAGCCGCGGCCAGGGCACGAGCCTCCTCTTGGGTCACCACTTCCCGCTGGGCGCGGTGCCCAAAGGCAGTCACGGCTGCTGGTACAGTGCGTGAGATGCATACACCGGGATCGCTGCCTGGGTTGAAATGGCGGTGCACAAGATCCTGAGCCTGCTCGCCGAGGGTCTCCAGATCGGCGTCTCCGTTTGTCGATATGACAATAGCGGCGCTGCTATTCTTGGCTGTATATGGGACGCGAGGGTCCACCAGGAGTTGATGACGTACGACGCCCAGGATGGCATATTGTGAGGACAGTCTCGTGGCGATTTGACGCGCAAGATGACCGGTACCCCGCGACTCCAAGGTATCCGTATCATCGAGTCCTATGAATACCAGCTGCGGATTCAACAATTGACAAGCCTTTCTTCGTCGTGTAAGCTATTCTTGTGCGTATACTCACGGCCAATCCTCAGAAAGGAGGAGGGAATGAGCAAGCTATTTGTGCGTCATCGGCGTGACGTCGGCAAAGGCGCAGAGCGACCGCGTTTCGCCATTGTGGCCTCGCACGGCGTCGACGTGCGGGTATACAAGACCAACGTCCGGCAGGCCGAGCTGAACATGGTTGCGGCCGAGCTCGGCGCCCAGGTTGTCTACTTACCCCGCGGTGAAGGGTCCGAGGAGGGCGCAGGGCATCGCCGCCGCGAGCGGGAGGAGGAGTAGCGTACCTCTTCCCGGTGACCCTAGATTATAGCATAGGACTCCGAAGCGTCATCTGAACGGGGGCGGCGCGCCGAAAGGTGGAACGGATCCTTCGCGTCGCCTCTTCGTGCCTGCATGGTCTAGGTCGCAGGAAGTCACTCCCCGCGATAGATGCGGGTCCCAGGATTTTCCCCCGCAAGGGCTCGAGCAAGATTGCCTGGCTCGCGGCCATTGATGACGAGCACCTCCGTGACGTTGTCGGCGTTGACCAGGGCCCGCAGCATCGATCGCTCGACCCCGAGATCCTCGAGATCCATCGCCAATAGTTCTCTTACTTCGATCTCCGGGATGAAATCGGCGTCCGGATCTTTCTTGGGGTCGGCGGTGTAGAGGCCCCGCTCGTCTTTGACCAGGATGCAGCGTCGGGTGCCGATCACCTCGGCAGTAAGGAACGTGCCGCTGTCGGTGCGATGCGGCGGAATACGGCCTCGCTCGGGCGGCTCCTCCCACATACCGTAAGGGGGCATGGCGTGCATCACCGGGATTCGCCCCAAGGACAAGTACAGGGGGAGTTTCATCAGGTCATCGTGACCGATCTTGAGCCCGCCGTGAGGAGCGAGGAGCATCGAGAGCATCAGCGCGTTCTGCTCGCTCACGCTGGAGCCAAGCTTGGCCAGAACACCGGTGGGCATGCCAAGATCAAGCCCGATGGCATAGGCGTGGCGACTGCGGGTACCGCCTCCGGTAGTCACCAGCAGATCGTAGTCGGCTCGGCTCTGGACGAGCTCGTCTATGAGGGGCAACACCACCTGGCGCCCTCGGTCGATGATGCTCTGTCCTCCGATCTTTGTCACGTTCACGTTCGGCAGGGCGCGGAAGACGGCCTCCGTTTCGGTCCCTGCTTGTAGATGCTTGTCCATCAACGATTCGCCCATTAGAGACGTCTCGATGTGAAGTCGACCAGTCTCGTCGCGTGTGAGCCCCATGGGCCCTCCTCTCTGTTTTTTTCGGGTGAGAGACGGACTGCAGTATAACAGACCACCCATCGCAGGTCAAACCAGGGCGGCCGGCTTTCGGGCAGTTGCGTGAAGCTGAGTCGGCCGCAAGTCGCCCGATGCGCCGAGGGTATTGAGGCTCACTTCTCCATTCGACCCAACGTCTGGAGGGCGTCCTGGACCCGCTGTCGCCAGCCAGAACGCCGCCAGATGATGGGTTGAGGACGGGTGTACCGGGCTCAATTGCCTCGGGTTCCTCGCCACGCCCGTGATCCTGAGAACTGCGTGCTCGAGGATGCCTCCAACTCCGTCCTAGGCCTCGTCGCTCGGGTTCACCTCACGCCACGGCTCGGAATCGGGTGTGAAGAGGGGCATGCCGAACTCGTCCTCGCCGAATTGGCTGATCTTCTCCTGGGTGGGCACCGAGATCAGCCAGTCGATGAACTGATTGGCCAGCTCGGCGTTGATCTCGGGGCTTTTCTCCGGGTTGACGGCAATGACGCCGTAGGGATTGAACAGGATGGGATCGCCCTCGACCAAGATGTCCAGCTCCGTTCCTTCCAGGGTGCGGGCCAGGTAGGTGGCCCGATCGCTGAGGGTGTAGGCCTGCTGCTCGTCGGCCATGGTGAGGACGGCGCCCATGCCCTGGCCTGCCGAAACATACCAGTCGCCGGAGGGCTCGACACCTGCCTCAGACCAGATCGCCTTCTCCTTGGTGTGGGTGCCTGATTCATCGCCGCGCGAGATGAAGGTCTCTTCTGCCTCCGCGATCTGGGCGAAGGCGGCAGGGGCATCCGTCATGCCCTCGATGCCGGCCGGATCGTCGGGAGGTCCAACGATGACAAAGTCGTTGTACATCAGATCCTCGCGGCGCACGCCGTGCCCGGCGTCCATGAAGGCATCCTCCAGGGAACGGGCGTGGACCATCAGGACGTCGGCGTTGCCGTCCTCGCCGATCTGTAGGGCCTGCCCGGTACCCACGGCGATGACCTCTACCTCCGCGTTGTACTCCTCCTCGAAGAAGGGGAGGAGGTAGCCAAGCAGTCCCGAGTTCTCGGTGCTGGTGGTCGTGGCCAAGGTCAGGGTCTGAGTCTCTTCCTCGGCCGGCGGCTCGGTCGGTTCCGCCGGGGCCTCGGTCGGGGTTGCTGGTGCCTCGGTTGGCTGCGCCGGAGCCTCGGTCGGCTCGGGTGCAGCGCAGCCCACGAGTGTCGCGATCAGCAGAGAGGCCATAATCAAGAGCGTTGCTATTCGTTTGGACATCGATTACTCCTCAGTGTCCTGTCTGTTTGGTACAAAGCCTATGGTCGAGTGTATTGCAGCGTAAGTCAGTAGACCATGTCGCCGCGCACAAAGGCCGCCGTGCGCGGGTCCCGTGGACCTTCGAAGAACCTGTCTACATTCGCCACCTCCACGAGGTTACCCTCCAACATCAGTGCGACTCGATGGGCCATTCGCTTGGCCTGGAAGACGTTGTGGGTCACCAGGACCAAGGTCGTGCCCTGGTCGCGGTTAAGATCCTGTACAATCTCCTCAATGAGCCCTATGTTGTACGGATCCAGATTGGCTGTCGGCTCGTCCAGCAGCAGGACGTCGGGTCTCAGAACGATAGCCCGAGCCAGCGAAACGCGCTGCGCCTCACCGCCAGATAGCGTCCTGGCACGCTGTCGCGCCAGGTCGATCAGTCCGACCCTCTCGAGTGCCTCTTCCACCTTCCTTCCCACTGCTTCTTCGCTGCGCAAGTTGAGGCCATAACTGACGTTGGCCTGGACGGTGCGATTAAGCAGGATCGGCCGTTGGAAGACTGTCGTCACACGGCGGCGGAGACTCAAGGGAACCTGCTGGTTGGCATGGAACTCGATATTCAAGAAGCGGATGCGACCAGTGGTCGGAGGCTCCAGAAAGTTCAGAAGGCGGAGAAGGGTACTCTTACCGGCACCACTGGGTCCGACAAGGCCGAAGATCTCTCCGCGCTTAATCTTGAGATGATCCACAGTGAGCACGCGACGAGCCCGGTACGTCTTGGACACATTCTGTAGGCGGTAAATGAAATTGGTCATTCGTCAATGGTCCTTCCCTGGAGGCGCTGCATAGCCAGATTCGCTGCGAAGGAGATCGCCAGCAGGATCACGCCGATCGCCATCGCGAGGTCGAAGTTCCCCTTGCGGGTCTCCAGCACAATGGCTGTCGTCAGCATTCGCGTGCTGCCTTCGATATTCCCCCCCACCATCATCACCGCACCAACTTCGGAGATGATGCTGCCGAAACCGGCGATGATGGAGACGATGACACCGATGCGGGCCTCGACCAGGATTGCCAGCGTGGTTTGCCATCGGGTAGCGCCCAGGGCCTGGACCTGTCGGCGTAAGTTCGGGTCGACGCCCATGACGGCAGCCATTGTGAAACCCGCCACCAAGGGGAAGGAGATGATGGTCTGAGCAACCACCATCGCACCGGGGGTAAAGAGATCCGGGATCACGGCGGCCGTCATCTGGCCCAGGGGACCGTTCCGCGACAGCATAAGGTAGACGAACAATCCCACTACCACCGGAGGAAAGCCCATCCCGGTGTAGAGCAGGGCGATGACGAGACGCCGGCCCGTGAAACGGTTCAGGCCCATCGCCGCACCCAGGGGGATACCGATGACCGTGCTGAAGAGGAGTGCCGTCCCCGACACCCGTAGTGAGAGCACCACGATCTCAAGCAGCGCCGGATCGAGGGTAGCGATCAGGCGAAAAGCCTCTGAGATTCCTCGTATGATCTCGTCGATGATGGACCTCCTGGCTGTTCTACCGATGCTGAGAGATGCTTCTTAGCATGACGTGCCATAGATAACAAAGAACCGGCGCCCGCCTGGAAAGAAGCGGGCGCCGGCATATGTTCAGCGCTCTCTTTCTCCTTTCCAAACGCGGGAGGCTGGGGCTAGAGACTCAGTCTCTAGCCCTTGGCCGTTTCCAGCCAAGCCCTATCGCCCAGCTCCCGTAACCCGTTCGTGAATCAGCGGATCGTAGGGAGCAGGGTCGGAGAATCGACGTCTATGCAGTTTTGGTTTGGTATATCTTCAGTATTCTACATGGAGGCGTAGAGAAGTCAAGCTGCATCAGTCGAACAGCGACGGTGAACAGGCGCTGCTCTAGACACGACAGTCACAGCCCTTATCCGTCAAGATCCGAACCTGTTCCTCGAGCGAGTCGACGTATTCGTCCTGATACCCAATGCCTGTGGCCAGCGTGGGTTCGAGAGGGCTGTTGTGCTGGTAGCCGCGTTTCAGCATCTCGTCGGCGATCTCTTGGTGCTTCTTGTACAGAGCCTTTAGTTTACCGCTCCACCGAATCACCTCGGGGTGATTCGCGTAGCCTCTCCTGCCCTCCGTAAGGATGGTCCAGATGCCGTGAAGCTCGCTGTGCTCACCAAGCAGGTGATTGCGGCAAAGCCTCTCTGGTGGGACATCCCAAATCCTCATTTTCGCACGTGCCTCAGACGTGATTGCGGAGCATCAGCTCCTTGGGATAGGGATTAAGATACACCTGCTGATGGGCCCAATCTGGGACGGGATAGCGGTTGAGGTGGTGCTTTAGCAGAGTCAACGGTACGATAAGAGGCCTCAGTCCCTGATGGTAGTCCTCAATTAACCCGAGCAGCTCGGCCTTGTCATCACTGGACAGGTACTCCTTGAGGAAGCCCATGAGGTGCTGGAGCACATTGGTGTGTTTGCCGCGAGTGCCCATCACCTGCAGGCCCTCCATCAGGAGCTGTCCGTAGCGATCGACGAGCTCCGACCAGGGCAGGGTGCCAGCCTCGGCGACCAGACGTCCCATTCGCCTGTAGTGATCTGGGCTGTGGGCCATCATCGTGAGTTTGTGGGCCGTGTGAAAGGCGACGACGCCGCCGGGGCTGGGGTCTCGTTTGAGCAGACAGGTCCATCGGTAATAGGCGAAGATTCGCTCGATGAAGTTTTCTCTGAGACCCATATCGTGCAGACGTCCGTCCTCTTCGAGGGGAAGAAGGGGGAAGCGGCGTATGACCTCGCTGGGGAAGATTCCCGTCCCGATGCGGCTGGGCATGCCGTGCTCGTCGTAGACCTTGACGCGATATAGGCCGGAGCTGGGCGATCGGCTCTTGAAGACAAAGCCGTGCAGATCACGCTCAGCGAGCTCATCCAGTCGCTCCTGGGCCCAGGTCCTCATACGCTCTGTGTAATCCTTGCCCGTCTTGATTGTGACGAGGCGAGGGTTCTCTGGGTCGCCCTCCAGATGCATCGCCTCACGTGGCGTGGACAATCCGATCTCCACCTCGGGGCAGACGGGCACCCAGTCCACGAACTCGCCAAGGGTTTCGGTCAGGAAGCGATCGCGCTGGTGTCCGCCGTCGTAGCGGACGTTTTCGCCCAGCAGACAGGTGCTCACCCCCAGACGGATGGTCGGCTCCTGTTCGAGACACTGGTTCCAGAACGGACTAGCCATCTTGCCACCGCCTTCCCATCCAGAAACGCCGCCAATCGCCGCCACTGCTCTGCAGCGCAATGAAAGTATACAGGCTCGCTGTGAAGAAACCGAGAACCATCATGAGGACAATCCAGATTGCCGAGCGCACGAGTGACTTCTCCCGGTAGGCGATCCACCCAGAAAAGAGAAAGAACCCAACGTAGAGATCGACCAGCGACACGATGCCCCAGGGCATAGAGAGAAGGATGCTTCCCTCCTGGCCCAAGTCGCCGGCGCTGAAGGCGTAGACGAGAACCGCCGTCATTGCAACCACTCCCAGGAGCGCCACAGCTTTTGCTATTCCCACATGCACCTCCTCAGCGAATAAACTCCAAGATCAGAATAACCGCGTATCCGACCACGTAGAGCAGGGTCAGCCCATAGAGCGCCGAGCGAGGCGCATCTCGAACGGTGAACTCCGGGTGTGTCAGAAGGAAGGCAAGCTTGACCAGGTCTCCCAGGAGCATCAACCCGGCAAAGCCGAACAGCAGTCGGCCGGGTCCGACCTCAGACGCCAGAGCCAACACCACGCCCCAGTGCCCCAGGTTGTTGACGATCACGAAGAGCATCGCCACGATCTCCCGCTCCATCAGTCGGTTGAAGATGGCGGCGATCAGTCCCAGGGAGAGGAGGCCCTGCACGACGAGCTGGGCGAGCCGCATGCCCCCGGGTAGCACCAGCCCGCCGCCTGAAAGGGCTCGGACTGCCGCGGTGATTCCCAGCGTCAGGGCGATGGCCTTCATACCCGTCTCTAGCCAGGCTAGGGGCGACCACTCGGCCACGTACCATTCTTTCTTTTCGTGTTCTTGATTACTCATATGCCCCCTTCGGTCACTGTCGTCGGTTGATGTCGCATTTCCCCTACCGCGCCGTGTCAGAACTGCTCGCCCATTGGGCCCGCATAGCCGGTCATCTCGACGTATCCATCCCCGACGACCGGGTTCCCGTTATGTTCGCCCGTGATGGATACAGCGCCCTCCCAGTAGGTGTACGAGAGGGTCATCTCCTGATCTCTCAAGTGGGGCTCGATCTGGAGCTCCAGGTTGGCGCTCGGGACACGCACGGTCCAGCGCATTGGATAGCTGGCTCCCGAGTGGGGACTGCGCCAGGTTTCGGTGACTTCGACACTGAAGGCGTCGAGGGGGAGGTATTGAGACGTGCCATCAGACTCAATCAGTGAGCCGCTGGAGAAGGCGTCGATGGTGCCGTCAAGCCGCCGGATCTGGAAGACCATTAGGTCGGTGCCATCGGCCAATCGCAGGGCAAACCAGTCCCAGCCGATCTGGTCACGGGAGAGGGCGCTGGTGCTGAACTCATGATCCATCCAACTCCATCCCTGAACTCGATAGCTTTCCCCGTTTATCCGAACGGTTCCCGAGGTCTGGAGCCGCGGCTGGCTGTAGTAGTAGGAGGCACTGCCGCTACCCGGTCCTTTCTGACTGTAGCCCTGAATGCCCTGGAGGATCGGGCCCTTGCGGTCAACGAGGCGCAGATCGATAGTCGAATCTCTTAGCGAGGCCTGCATGCGTACGACCCCTGGATCGTCCGCCACCTGCGCCACCTCCCAGTCCTCCACCCAGACGCGGTAAGGGAGCGACGCGGCGCCGGCGAGGCCGACGGCGCCGCGGCTGAAGCGCTCGAAGGCCTGGTGTCGCTTCTCCCCCACGTCGGTGATCGCGAAGTGCGCCATGTAGACCTGATCGGCCGCCCATTCCGATGCGCGATCGACGCGCTCCGCTGGCGGCGTCAACGCACGGCGGAAGAAGGTCAGTTGATAACCAAACCGACGTCCGTCGACGCTTGTCAGGTTGCCCGTGTAATACCACCACTCGGTCTGGAAATCCGGGTGCGGACCATAGTCAGCAGGAAATCTAAACTCCCGCGGCCGGTCGGCCCGGGAGAACCCGGTGGCCTCGACCCTCGGGGCGACCAATTGTGGGCGCCCCTCCAGCCTGTCGGACCGCGAGAGCGTCCTCCAACCGGCCCCAAGGCCCAGGCCTACCAGCCCGATCGCCAGCAAAACGAGGGTGACCTTGATCAGTCGAGTCACGTCATACCTGCCAGAGCAGTCAATCCGAACGCAGCCACGACGACGCCCGAGATCCGGTTCACCCAGCGCAACGCGCGCGCGTCGAGATGCTCCCGAAATAGGCTGGCGATACCACTCAGGGCGAACCACCAGAGAGCTGAGCCGGCGAATACGCCGAACACCAGGAACGTGGTCGCCAGGTAGTCACGGCCTGCCTCAAGAAGACCCAAGCCAGCAAAGACTGCGGCGAATGATAGGACTGTCATCGGGTTGGTCAGCGTCAAACCGATAGTCATACCTCGAAGTAGCAGTCGGATCATCTGCTTCCCCGAGTTGCTTTCCACTCGTGGCGCAGCAAGCCGTAGAGCAGCATATCGTGGCGGGCACCGTCGCGCTCGAGAAACTCGCGGAAGGCGCCCTCGCGGCGGAAGCCCAGTCTTTCGACCAGATTGATGGAGCGCTGGTTGTAGTCGAAGACGGTCGCCGTGATCCTATGGAGGTTGAGCTCCTGGAAGGCGAAGGCGATCGCGAGGCGCGCTGCCTCGTGTCCGTATCCTTTCCCCCAGTTGGTGCGCTCACCGATGGCGATGCCCAGTCCGCACACCCCGTGCGGCCAGAGGATTCCGTCGAGCTCGACGGTCCCTATGAGGGTCTCGTCGTTCAGGGGCCGAACGCCAAAGATGTAGGTGTTCGAGTCGCCCCTGCGATCCTTCAGCCACTCAACCAGCTCGTCCGGCGAGCGCGGACGGGCGGGGCGCGCGTCGTAGAGACGGAGGAACTCGGTGTCCTGTTCCCAGGCGGCAAGGGCTGGGACGTCATCCGAGCGAAGGGCAGTGAACCGAATCCTGTCGCCGTGTAACAGCCTATTGGGCGAGGTCACGTATCATCCCCCTTCATAAATTCGCGGAGCACCGTCGTGGCGTACGAGCCTTTGGGCAAGGTGAAACTGAACAGCAGGCCATCGGGGTTTTCCTCGAGCTCCAGGTCGTCCAGGAGCAATCGGGCACGACGGCGGCTGCCATCCAGGTGCTCCCGATCCAGCATCTTCTCCGTCACCTTCGCTCGCTCGAGCACCTCACGCTCCAGCAGACCCGGCTCGCCCTCGGCCCACCACATACGGGACCCATATATCGGCCCGGTGTAGGTGATCTCACCGCCATGGAATCGAGGGCTGGCTGCCTCGATGTGCTCGACTTCGAATAGGCCGCCGGTATCGAGCTTCTTGGCGACATCGCCGACAAGCACCCGCTCAAACCAGCCCCGCTCGATGCGCGTGACGAGCCAGGTGTTAAACAGGGCCGACTGATAGGCACGCAGAAGAAGGCGCCTGAGCCAGCGCTTGCGCGGCCCTCTCCCCGTAAGCAGGATTTCCCGACCGCGCTCGGCATTGTCGTCGTACTTGCCGAAGCGCTGAGGGCCGTAGAAGTTCGGGAGTCCGCGCTCCTTCAGTGCCTCGGCGATGGGCTCGGCCTCGTCGAGCGCAGCTTCGTCGGGATCAAGCACGACGATACGGAAGCGGTTGCCCAGGAGATGTCCCGCCCGGATCTTGTTTCGGTGGCGCCGCACCCACTCCACCGCGACTGGCAGGTTCTCCTCGATGCGTTGGGCGACGCTGCGCTCGTCGACGTTGGGTAGATTGAGGGAAAACGTCTGGGTGGTGCGGGCGTGCTTATCCTTCCGGCCAGCGAAGCCGATATCGACGTCCCGCAGGTCGAAGAGCTGGCGCAGCTCCTCTGCCAGCGCCCGGGTTGTCCATCCTTCTCGCGTCAGTCGCACGTAGACATGCTGACCTTTGCCAGAGGCTTCGTATAGTGGAACTTCCTCCACGATGAAATGTCGCGGCTCGGCCTTGATCTGCCCTCCGATACCTGGTAGGCCGTGGGTAAGGTAGGGCAACTGCTGCGGTCGCGTTAGCACCGTAATCTGACTATTGGTCATCTGGTCGTAGTCGACGTAATCGTTGATTCCGCTATTCGATGAGACTGTTCAGGGCTTCCCTCAGCTCGGGAAAGCAGAAGTTGAATCCCAGGCTCAGCAACTTCTCGGGCAGAGCACGCTGACCGTGGAGCACGACGGTGCTCATCTCCCCAAGGGTGAGACGGATTGCGAAAGCCGGAACGCGGAAGAATGCAGGACGGTCCATGGCGTCGGCCAGGCGCCTGCTGAACTCGGCGTTTGTCACCAGGTTTGGTGCCGTCATGTTGAAGGGGCCTTTAGCTGCTGGATTCTGAATCAGAAAGCGAATGGCGCGCACCTCGTCCTCGATGTGGATCCAGGGGAACCACTGGTCTCCGCTCCCCAGGGGGCCGCCAAGGAAGAAGCGAAACGGAAGCATCATCAACGGCAGAGCGCCGCCGTCCGTGCTGAGGGCAACGCCGCTGCGAATGATGGCTCGCCGCACGCCGAGATCCTCCACGGGTGCAGTAGAGGCTTCCCAGGCGAGGGCCGTCTGCCCCAGGAATCCGCTGCCAGGCCCGGTCTCCTTGGTAACTGTCTCGTCGCCCCGAGGACCGTAACGTCCAATCCCGGAAGCCTGGATCACGACGCCGGGCTTCGACGCGGCTTGCTCGACGGCCTCGACCACGGCGCGTCCGGCGTTTACACGGCTCTCACGGATGGTGCGCTTGTACCGGGGCGTCCACCATCTGTTAAGGGGAGCGCCGGCCAAGTTGACAACAGCGCCGGCCCCATCAGCCAGATTGCCCCAGCCACCGGCGGTGCGGGCGTCCCAACCCGTGAGCTGTACGCCCTTTGGCAGCGTTGGGCTGTCCTCCGGATGGCGGCTTAGGACAATGACCTGGTGGTTATCCATGCTCAGGCTTGCGCTCAATGCGCGACCGATGAGCCCGGTTCCCCCCGTGATGATTACTCTCTTCGACATCCTCTCTTCTCCCGCTGCGGTCCTGCGCTCTCTATGCTCTGGCCTGCTCCATACGGATACATTCACAAGGGTACCCAGCGTTTTCACTTTCGAACCGTCGTACTTCGTGGAATCCCTCACTCTCGTAGAGGCGACGGGCCGGCGTGTTGCCGCTTAACACGATCGTCCAAGCCCGGGGGTCGATCTCCGCCAGGCCTGTCCGGAGCAGAGCCCGGCCTATCCCCAGTCCGTAGTACTTGGGATCGACGTAAAGCCAGGCTAGACAATCGCCATCGATGCCACCGAAACCGACCACGCGGTCACCATCACACGCCACGTGCTTGTGCGCGCGCCGAAGGTCCTCCACCTCCGAATCTTGCTCGATGGGGACGAAGGCTCGAGGGTCGCAGGAGCCCCGCAACTCATCTGGGCGAGCACGGTCGTGAATGCGGCAGACGGCTTGCCAGTCCTCATCCCGGTATTCTCTAATCGTGATCATTTAGCCTTCGCTCTATGGTCTGGTAGGAACTCCACACGGTGGCACCGGGGAGGCTCCACGTTCCAGCGGCTGACGAGCCCTCACTACGACAGACCGTCATTCTCTGACAGCTGCCACGCAAGCGAAACCGGCTGCGCCTGGTCCGATGTGAGTGCCAATCACCGGCGTCACCTCGGCCTCGATGGGTTCCTTCCCCTCGGGAAAGAGGTGCCTGGCGCGCTCGCGAAGCTTCTTGATCTTCTCGGGAGCATGGGTATGGACCAGGGCCAATTCCTCGAGCGGCGCCAGATCCTCTAGCATGTCGAGCAGGCGCTGGGTAGCTCGTCTCGTAGTCCGCACCTGCTGGACGCCCGGTTCGCCGTCGTGCATCGTGAGTAACGGTTTGATCTTGAGCAGCCCGCCGATCTTGGACACCGCCCAGCTCATCCGTCCGCTGCGCTGGAGGAACTCCAGCGTGTCCAAGGCCGCAAATAGATGGGTCCGTTTGCCTTTCTCTTTCAAAATCTGGACGATCTCGCCGAGAGACCTTCCAGCAGCAGCTGCCTTGGCTGCCGTCTGGACCAAGAACCCGGTGCCAACGCTCAGCTGACCGGAATCGAATACGGTGACGGGCAGGGCTTCCGTCGCCTCAGCAGCCAGTTGTGCCGTGTTTGGCGTCCCACTGAGGCTGGCGGAGATGTGGATAGACAGAACTTCCTCCGCACCTTCGGCCGCCAGCCGTTCGTACGCCTCGCGGAACATCTCCGGACCGGGAGAGGCGGTCTGCGGATGGTGTTCGAAGGACGGAAGCCGCTTATAGAACTCCTCGCGCGACATATCGATGCCGTCGAGGTAGCTCTGTTGACCGATATTGATGTACAGGGGCACGACTGTGACTCCGAGATCTGCCAGGATGTGGTCGGGCAGGTCGCAGGTTGTGTCGGTGACGATCCTAATTGACATAACACCCTCCGCTAGGTAAGCGACGATGCGGGATCAGACGGGCTGGCATAACTCATTGGTCTTGGCAGCCATCGTGAAGTCATTTTCCTGCAGGCCTTTGATGTTGTGCGTGTACCAGGTGACGGTGGCGCGCCCCCACGTGAGCGTGATGATGGGATGGTGCCCTGCTTCCTCGGCGATCTCGCCAAGCCGATTGGTGAAGTCGAGGGCTTCGGCGAAGTTGTTGAAGTCGAAGGTGCGCCTGATCTTCTTGATCCCGTCCTCCTGGACGAGATCCCAATTAGGTACCTGGGACATACCTTGCTCGACTGCGTCATTCCCTCG
>Ga0207752_1000723_pt1 | contig 15431 bp, 28 predicted proteins | sample Pon2CUnioCityCA_6_FD_187272 | JGI IMG/M metagenome (GOLD analysis project Ga0207752, IMG submission 187272) | Marine sediment microbial community from Union City, CA, USA - Pond 2C Sediment 2 (SPAdes) | ecosystem: Environmental > Aquatic > Marine > Intertidal zone > Salt pond sediment ...
CTGATCGCGCCGATCGCCATGGAAGATGGCCTGCGCTTCGCCATCCGCGAAGGCGGTCGCACCGTCGGCGCCGGCGTCGTCGCCAAAATCATCGAGTAAAGAGTTCAGCAAACATGGCCATCGCCCAGAACCAGACTATCCGCATCCGCCTGAAGGCTTTTGATCATCGTTTGATCGATCGCTCCTCGCGGGAAATTATCGACACAGCCAAGCGCACCGGCGCGATTGTGGTCGGACCGATTCCGATGCCGACCAAGTGCGAGCGTTTTACCGTGCTGGTCTCGCCGCACGTCAACAAGGATGCGCGCGACCAGTATGAGATCCGCACGCACAAGCGGCTGATCGATATCGTCTCTCCTACGGAGAAGACGGTCGATGCGCTGATGAAGCTCGATCTGGCTGCGGGCGTGGATGTGCAGATCAAGCTGAATTGAAAAAATCGCTAAAGCCCGCTGGAACTAAAAAGGACTAGCGGTTATAATGCGCGGCTTTCCCGGCCCGGGTCAGGCGACTGATTCGGGCCGGAGTTTGTAGTCAAACGCGATACAGCGCCGGTCAATCGAAATCGGTGCGGTGTACGAGGAACAGCAATGACTATTGGTGTTGTCGGTCGCAAGGCCGGCATGACGCGCGTCTTCACAGAAGATGGCGTGTCCGTGCCGGTGACCGTGATTGAAGTTGAACCCAATCGCGTGGCCCAGCTGAAAACCGTCGAAAGAGACGGTTATCGCGCCTATCAGGTCACCACCGGGAGCCGCAAGGCTTCCCGCATCAACAAGCCCGAGGCCGGCCATTTTGCCAAGGTTGAGGTCGCGGCCGGGCGTGGTCTTTGGGAGTTCCGTCTCGAAGACAGCGAAGGCGGCGATCTGGTCGTCGGCGCCGATGTCGGGGTCGATCGATTCGCCGCCGGGCAGCATGTCGATGTTTCCGGAACGACCATCGGTAAAGGTTTTGCCGGTGGCGTCAAGCGCCATCATTTCCGTACCCAGGACGCTACGCACGGCAACTCGTTGTCGCATCGTGCGCCGGGTTCTATCGGACAGAATCAGACCCCTGGTCGGGTATTCAAAGGCAAGCGCATGGCTGGCCACATGGGCGCCGTGCGTCGCACTGTGCAGAACCTTGAGGTCGTGCGTGTCGACGCCGAGCGCAACTGCCTGTTGGTGAAGGGTGCCGTGCCCGGAGCCAAGGGTGGCGATCTGATCATTCGGCCGTCGGTAAAGGCCTGAGCCTGGAGTAGCTTTGATGCAGCTTAAAATGCACAACGGCGCCGGCGCGATGGAAGTATCCGACGCGGCATTCGGGCGCGACTTTAACGAGGCGCTGATCCATCAGGTGGTGGTGGCCTATCTGGCTGGTGGTCGCCAGGGTACCCGTGCGCAGAAAACGCGCTCCGAGGTGCGTGGCGGTGGCGCCAAGCCGTGGCGCCAGAAGGGCACCGGTCGCGCTCGCGCCGGCACTATTCGCAGCCCGCTGTGGCGCACTGGTGGGGTGACTTTTGCCGCCAAGCCGCAAAACCACGCGCAGAAAGTCAACAAGAAGATGTATCGCGGCGCGATCAGCTCGATTCTCTCCGAACTGGTGCGTCAGGATCGTCTGGTGGTGGTCGACAGCTTTGCTGTCGAGACGCCAAAGACCAAGCAGCTGGTCGAGAAGCTCAAGGGCTTATCTCTCGATGATGTGCTGATCGTTTCCGGTGAAGTCGACGAGAACCTCTACCTCGCTTCGCGCAATCTGCCGAAGGTGCAGGCGGTGGATGTCTCCGCCACCGATCCGGTCAGCCTGCTGCGCTTCGAAAAGGTGTTGGTGACCGCCGATGCTGTGAAACGTTTTGAGGAGTGGCTGGGATGAATCAGGAGCGTCTCTATCAGGTGCTGCTTTCGCCGCATATCTCCGAGAAGTCCGCTGTTGGTGCAGAGAGCAATGGCCAGCACACCTTCCGCGTCGCCGTCGATGCGAACAAGCTGGAAGTGAAGAAGGCGGTGGAGCAACTGTTCTCCGTGCAGGTCGAGTCCGTACGGATGCTGCGCGTCAAGGGCAAGAGCAAGCGCTTCGGTCAGCGCCTCGGGCGTCGCAGTGACTGGAAGAAAGCCGTGGTGCGCCTCGCCGAAGGCCAGGACATCGATTACGCGGGTATGGGGGGCTGATCGCATGGCACTGATGAAAACCAAGCCGACTTCCGCCGGTCGCCGCTTTGTCGTCAAGGTCGTCGACAAGCAGCTGCACAAGGGCGCTCCCTACGAGCCCCTGCTGGCCAAGAAGAGCAAATCGGGCGGGCGCAACAATACCGGTCGGATCACCACGCGCCATCGCGGTGGTGGCCACAAGCAGCGCTATCGCATCATCGATTTCAAGCGCGACAAGGATGGCATTGCCGCTCGCGTCGAGCGCATTGAATACGATCCCAATCGCTCCGCGAACATTGCCCTGGTGCTTTACGCCGACGGCGAGCGCCGCTACATCATCGCGCCGAATCGCGTGCGTGCCGGCGATGCGCTGTTGTCTGGTCGCGAAGCGGCTATCAAGGCGGGTAACGCCCTGCCCCTGGCCAATATCCCGGTGGGTACCACGGTGCATTGCATCGAGCTGCGCCCCGGCAAGGGTGCGCAGTTGGCGCGCTCTGCGGGTGCCTCGGCGCAGGTGGTGGCTCGCGAGGGTTCGCACGCTACGCTGCGGCTGCGCTCCGGCGAAATGCGCAAGGTGCTGGCTGCCTGTCGGGCCACGGTTGGCGAAGTGGGTAATGCCGAGCACGTGCTGCGCAAGCTGGGCAAGGCCGGCGCCAGTCGCTGGAAGGGTGTCCGCCCGACGGTGCGCGGCGTGGCGATGAATCCGGTCGATCACCCGCACGGTGGTGGCGAGGGTCGCACCTCCGGTGGCCGTCACCCGGTATCGCCCTGGGGCATGCCGACCAAGGGTCACAAGACCCGTTCGAATAAGCGTACGGACAAGCTCATTGTTCGTCGCCGCAACCGCAAGTAACCGGGCGAGGGTAGACAGATGCCGCGTTCTCTAAAGAAGGGCCCGTTCATCGATCTTCATCTGGTGAAGAAGGTTGAAACCGCCCGCGAAACCAATAGCAAGCGTCCGATCAAAACCTGGTCGCGTCGCTCCATGATCAGTCCGGATATGGTCGGTCTGACTATTGCGGTCTACAACGGTCGTCAGCACGTGCCGGTGCTGGTCAGTGAAAACATGGTCGGGCACAAGCTCGGCGAGTTCGCGCTGACCCGTACCTATAAAGGGCACGTGGCGGACAAGAAGTCCAGGTAAGGGGCTCAATCCATGCAAGTCAACGCAAAACTGCGTCACGCACGCATCTCCGCCCAGAAAGTGCGCCTGGTCGCCGATCAGATCCGCGGGCTGGAAGTCGAGCCCGCCCTGCAGATTCTGTCCTTCTCCAACAAGAAGGCTGCGGAGATCGTTCGCCGGGTGGTTGAGTCGGCGATCGCAAATGCCGAGCACAATGAGGGTGCCGATATCGATGAATTGCGCATCTCCGCGATCTTTGTCGATGAAGGGCCGACCATGAAACGTCTGCGCGCGCGCGCCAAGGGGCGGGCCAACCGCATCCTCAAGCGTACCAGTCATATCACCGTGACCGTCGCGGACCAGTAAGGGGCATAGTTTCATGGGACACAAAGTTCATCCGGTCGGCATTCGCCTGGGCATTTCCCAGGATTGGAATTCAACCTGGTACGCGGATAAGCGAGAGTTCGCGGACAATCTGAACGACGATTTGCGCGTGCGCGCTTTTCTGCGTAAAAAGCTCGCCCACGCCTCGGTGAGCCGCATTCAGATCGATCGCCCGGCGCGCGCCGCGGTGATCACCATTCACACCGCCCGCCCCGGTATCGTTATCGGCAAAAAAGGTGAGGATATCGAGCGCCTGCGTCGCGAGCTGGGCGCTCTTTTGAAGCTGCCGCTGGGCAGCGTCAAAGTGAATGTCAGCGAGATTCGCAAGCCGGAGCTCGATGCGCGCCTGGTCGCCGAGGGTGTCGCCCAGCAGCTGGAGCGCCGCGTGATGTTTCGCCGCGCCATGAAGCGGGTGATCACCAACACCATGCGTCTCGGCGCACAGGGCGTGAAAATCAGTGTTTCCGGTCGCTTGAATGGCGCCGAGATTGCGCGCCGCGAGTGGTATCACGATGGTCGTGTGCCGCTGCATACGCTGCGCGCCGACATCGATTACGGAACTGCCGAGGCGCATACCACCTACGGCGTCATCGGCATCAAAGTCTGGATCTGTCGTGGCGAAGTCTTCGACTTCGAGCAAAAGCGCGCACAGGTTCAGGGCAAGGCCGCGGCCAAGTAAAGGGTTCGAAAGATCATGCTCCAGCCGAAACGCACCAAATTCCGCAAACAGCAGAAGGGTCGCAACCGAGGTCTGGCCACCACCGGCAACAAGATTAGCTTCGGTGAGTACGGCCTTAAGGCGACTGATCGCGGGCGCGTCACTGCTCGCCAGATCGAGGCCGCACGCCGTGCTATGACCCGCCACATCAAGCGTGGCGGGAAGATCTGGATTCGCGTGTTTCCGGATACGCCTATCACCAAGAAGCCCGTCGAAGTCCGCATGGGCAAAGGCAAGGGCAACGTCGAGTACTGGGTCGCCAAGGTTCAGCCTGGCAAGGTGCTCTATGAAATGGAGGGCGTGGCAGAGGACGTCGCCCGCGAGGCTTTCCGCCTCGCCGCGCGCAAGCTGCCAATCTCGACCACCTTTGTGACGCGGACGGTGATGTGATGAAGGCCAGTGAACTGCGAGAAAAAGATGTCGCCGAGCTGCAGGGTGAACTGGAGGCGTTGCGCCGCGAACAGTTCAATCTGCGCATGCAGCAAGGCACCGGGCAGGATGTTCGCCCGCACCAGATCAACAAGGTGCGCAAGGACATCGCTCGGGTAAAGACGATCATCAACGAAAAGTCGGCAGGTGCTCAATGAGCGGCGAAAGCAAACTTCAGCGCACGGTGATCGGCCGTGTGGTGAGCGAGAAAATGGACAAGAGCATCACCGTGCTGGTGGAGCGCCGCGTGCGCCATCCGCTGTATGGCAAGTTCATTACGCGCTCGAAGAAACTGCACGCCCACGACGAAGCCAATGAGTGCAGCGTCGGCGATACGGTGCAGATCCGCGAGTGCCGCCCGATTTCGAAGACCAAATCCTGGAAGCTGGACAAGGTCATCGAGCGGGCCGTCCAGTAATCAACGGCCAGATAGAGCGATACCGGCTGAACCACAGCCGCATCAGCATGGGTTGACGTCATGATTCAAATGCAAACGGTTTTGACCGTCGCGGACAATAGCGGAGCGCGCAGGGTGCAGTGCATCAAAGTGCTCGGTGGGTCGCGTCGGCGTTACGCCAATATCGGCGATATCATCAAGGTGAGCGTCAAGGACGCCATCCCGCGTGGTCGCGTGAAAAAAGGTGAGGTCTACAACGCCGTGGTGGTGCGCACGGCCAAGGGCGTGCGGCGCCCGGATGGCTCTGCCATTCGTTTCGACGGCAATGCGGCGGTGATCCTCAACAATAAGCTCGAACCGATCGGTACCCGAATTTTTGGCCCGGTCACCCGCGAGCTGCGCTCCGAGCGCTTCATGAAAATCATTTCCCTGGCGCCGGAAGTCCTGTGAGTCGAGGGTAGAGAGCGATGCGAAAGATCAAAAAGGGTGATGATGTGATCGTCATTGCCGGTAAAGACAAGGGTCGTCGTGGCAATGTGCTGCGCGTCTATGCGGATGATCGCGTTGTCGTCGCAGGCGTCAACATGATCAAGCGCCACACCAAGCCGAACCCGAATGCGGGCGTCGCTGGTGGAATCGTGGAAAAGGAGGCGCCGCTGCAGGTCTCCAATGTGATGCTGTTCAACCCGGCAAAGAATGCCGGTGACCGAGTCGGCTTCAAGTTCCTCGAAGATGGCAGAAAGGTTCGCTACTTCAAATCCAACGGCGAAGTGGTCGACGGGTAAGGGTTAACAGTCATGGCACGTCTGCAACAGCACTACAAAGACAAGGTCGTCGGCGACCTGATGTCCAAATTTTCCTACGGCAGCATCATGCAGGTGCCGCAGCTGGAAAAGATCACGCTTAACATCGGTCTGTCCGAAGCGGTGACCGACAAGAAAGTCATCGAGCACGCGGTCGGTGATCTGGCCAAAATCACGGGCCAGAAACCCGTGGTTACCTATGCGCGCAAGTCCATCGCCGGCTTCAAGATCCGCGATGGCTGGCCCATCGGCGTCAAGGTCACCCTGCGCCGCGAGCGCATGTACGAATTTCTCGATCGGCTGGTGTCTATCGCGATTCCACGAGTCCGCGATTTTCGCGGCCTCAATGCCAAGGCTTTCGATGGTCGCGGCAATTACAACATGGGTGTGAAAGAGCAGATCATCTTTCCGGAGATCGATTACGACAAGATCGATGCGCTGCGCGGGATGAATATCACCTTCACCACATCCGCCAAGACCGACGAGGAAGCACGTGCCCTGCTGCAGGGTTTCAGCTTCCCGTTCCGACAGTAGGGCAAAAGGCATGGCCAAGAAATCGATGCTCGCTCGCGAGCGCAAGCGTGAAAAACTGGTTGATCGCTTTGCGGCAAAGCGTGCGGAACTCAAACAGGTGATTGCCAGTGAAGATGCCTCCTTCGAGGACAGGATGGAGGCGGTCAACAAGCTGCAGAGCCTGCCGCGGGATTCCAGTCCGGTGCGTGGCCGCAATCGCTGCCGAGTGACCGGTCGTCCGCACGGCTACTACCGCAAGTTCGGTCTCGGTCGCAACAAGTTGCGTGAGGCCGCCATGCGCGGCGATATTCCGGGCCTGGTCAAGGCGAGCTGGTAAGCGGCGCCCGCGCCGTTTTCCGCAACAGCAGGATTTGCACAGATGAGCATGCAAGACCCCATTTCCGACATGCTGACCCGTATTCGCAATGGTCAGCAGGCTGGCAAAGCTACGGTGGCAATGCCGTCGTCGAAGCAGAAGCTGGCTATCGCCAAGGTGCTTAAAGACGAGGGTTATATCCTCGACTTTCGCGCCCAGCAGAACGGTGCCAAGAGCGAGTTGAGCATCGATCTGAAGTATTTCGAGGGGCGCCCGGTGATCGATAGGATCAAGCGCGTCTCCCGCCCCGGCCTGCGGATTTACCGCAGTGCCGACCAGTTGCCCAAGGTGCTCGGCGGCCTCGGCGTCGCCGTGGTCTCCACCTCCAAGGGCGTGATGAGTGATCGCCAGGCACGCGCCATCAAAGAAGGTGGCGAAGTGATCTGCTCGATCTCTTGACGGATCAGAGAGAATACTAATGTCCCGAGTTGCAAAGAAACCCGTAGTGGTGCCTGCCGGCGTCGAGGTCAAACTCGATGGCCAGGTGGTGAACGCGAAGGGCCCCAAGGGCAGCTACCAGGTCGTGGTCAACGACAAGGTCAGCGTGTCCCAGGAGGGCGCCGAGCTTCTGCTTGCTCCCGCGAATAGCGACGATCAGAAGGCCTGGGCCATGGCGGGCACGATGCGTGCCTTGCTGGCCAATGCGCTGACCGGTGTAACCGATGGCTTCGAAAAGAAGCTGCAGCTGATCGGCGTGGGCTATCGTGCCCAGGCGCAGGGCAACAAGCTCAATCTGACGCTGGGCTTCTCCCACCCGGTGGAGCACCCCATCCCGGAAGGCATTCAGGTGGAAACGCCGAGCCAGACCGAGATCGTGGTGCGCGGCGTGGATAAGCAGGTCGTCGGTCAGGTGGCCGCCGATATCCGCGCCTATCGCCCGCCGGAGCCCTACAAGGGCAAAGGTGTTCGCTACGCCGATGAGCGCGTGGTGATGAAAGAAGCCAAGAAAAAGTAGAGCTTTGACCATGGACAAAAAAACCGCAAGACTGCGCCGCGCCCGTCGCGCGCGCGCCAAGATTCGCGAGCTCGGCACGGCGCGCCTCTCCATCCACCGCACCCCGCGACACATTTATGCGCAGGTGATCGATGGACAGGGCAAGGTTGTCGCCACGGCGAACACGCTGCAGACGGACATTCGCTCCGCGCTCGAGGGTACGGGCAATGTCGATGCCGCCACGGCAGTCGGCAAGGCAATCGCCGAGCGCGCTGTCGCCGCTGGCGTCTCCGCGGTCGCTTTCGATCGCTCTGGGTTCAAGTATCACGGCCGCGTCAAGGCGCTGGCCGAAGCCGCGCGTGAAGCCGGCCTGCAGTTCTAGGGGTAGACGACATGTCGAATATGGATGCCGCTTCCAACGCAGACGGCCACATCGAAAAACTGGTCGCGGTTAACCGCGTCGCCAAGACCATCAAGGGTGGTCGTCAGTTCGGCTTCACCGCGCTGACTGTGGTTGGTGACGGTCAGGGCCGCGTCGGCATGGGTTACGGCAAAGCGCGTGAAGTGCCGGTTGCAATCCAGAAAGCCATGGAGCGCGCGCGTAAGAATATGCGCGATGTGCACCTCGATGGCGATACTCTGCAGTACGCTGTCAACGGCCGCCACGGCGCGGCGCGCGTCTACATGCAGCCCGCCTCCGCGGGTACCGGAATCATCGCGGGAGGGCCGATGCGCGCTGTCTTTGAGGCCGTCGGTGTCAAGGATGTGCTGGCCAAGATTCAGGGCAGCAACAACCCGATCAACGTGGTGCACGCCACCATCGAGGGCCTGACCGGAATCAACTCGCCGGAGGCCGTGGCTGCCAAGCGCGGCAAGAGTGTCGAAGAGATCTTGGGGTAAGCCATGAGCGAGCAGAAAACCGTCAAGGTGACCCTGGTGAAAAGCACCAGTGGGCGCCTCAAAAACCACAAAGCCTGCGTTGCCGGTCTCGGCCTGCGCCGCATGCACCAGACTGTGGAAGTGATCGATACCCCGGAAAACCGCGGCATGATCAACAAGGTCGCGTACATGTTGCGCGTCGAGGAAAGCTGAGATGCGTCTTAATAGCCTCAAACCCGGTGCGGGTTCCAAGTCCGCCGCCAAGCGCGTTGGTCGCGGTATCGGTTCTGGTCTCGGCAAGACCGGCGGTCGTGGCCACAAGGGTCAGAAGTCGCGTTCCGGCGGCTTTCACAAGGTCGGTTTTGAGGGCGGCCAGATGCCGCTTCAGCGCCGTCTGCCGAAATTCGGCTTCAGCTCGCGCAAGGGTCGATTTTCGGCTGAAGTGCGTTTGTCCGAAGTGCAGAAGATGGACGCCGATGAGATCACCCTGGATGCCCTGATCGCCGCTGGCGTCGTGCCGCGGCAGACCCGCCAGGCGAAGATCATCCTCTCCGGTGAGCTGAGCCGCGCGGTCAGTGTGCAGGGGGTTGGCGTTACCGCCGGCGCCCGCGCCGCGATCGAGTCCGCGGGCGGCAAGGTCGAGGACTGATCGGGTGTCCACGCCGGCATCTTCAATGGGTGGTTTTGGTGGGCTCGGCAAGGCCACCGAGATTCGCCAGCGCATTTTCTTCGTATTGTTTGCCCTGGTGATTTTCCGCATCGGTGCCCACATCACGATTCCAGGTGTGGATCCGCTGGTGATGGCTGCGCTGTTCGAGCAACAGCGCGGCGGCATTCTGGACATGTTCAACATGTTCGGTGGCGGCGCGCTGGAACGAATGTCGATCTTCGCGCTGGGGGTGATGCCGTACATCTCGGCGTCGATCATCATGCAGTTGATGACCCACGTGATCCCCTCTCTGGAACAATTGCGCAAAGAGGGCGAGAGCGGACGCAAGAAGATCACCAAATACACCCGCTACGGCACGCTGGTGCTGGCAACGGTTCAGGCGATCGGTGTCAGCATCGCTCTGCAGGGGCAGTCGGTTGGTTCCCAATCGCTGGTGTTTATCAGTGGCCCCGGCTTCGTGCTGACCGCGGCGGTGACCCTGGTTACGGGCACGATGTTCCTGATGTGGCTTGGCGAGCAGATCACCGAGCGCGGCGTCGGCAATGGCATCTCCATCCTGATTTTTGCCGGCATTATCTCCGGCCTGCCCTCGGCCATTGGCGGGACGCTGGAGCTGGCGCGCACCGGCGAGCTGCAATGGTTTCTGGTGATCATCCTGTTCCTGCTCGCCATCGCCGTCACCGCGTTTGTGATCTTTGTCGAGCGCGGCCAGCGGCGGATTACGGTGAACTACGCCAAGCGGCAGCAGGGGCGCAAGATGTACGCCGCCCAGAGCAGCCATCTGCCGCTGAAGCTGAATATGGCCGGGGTGATCCCGCCAATCTTCGCTTCGAGCATCATCCTCTTTCCGGCCACCCTGGGCGATTTTGTCAGCAATGCCGAGGGGATGAATTGGCTGCAGGACATCGTCGCCACGCTGCAGCCTGGCCAGCCGGCCTATGTGATGTTGTACGCTGCGGCGATCATATTCTTCTGCTTTTTCTACACTGCGCTGGTGTTCAACGCGCGGGATACGGCGGATAACCTGAAAAAATCGGGTGCCTTCATTCCCGGAATTCGCCCCGGAGAGCAGACCGCGCGCTACATCGATGGCGTGTTAACGCGCCTGACCATGGTTGGTGCGATGTACATCACCCTGGTCTGCCTCTTGCCCGAGTTCCTGATTCTGTGGTGGAATGTGCCGTTTTACTTCGGCGGCACTTCGCTGCTGATCATCGTGGTGGTGATCATGGACTTCGTCGCTCAGGTGCAGTCCCACATGATGAGCCATCAGTACGATAGCCTGATGAAGAAGGCCAATCTCAAGAACTACGGTTCACGCGGATTGCGTTGAGGTCGGTCGTCAGTCGACTCTGGAGTTTCGAAATGAAAGTGGGTGCTTCGGTAAAAAAAATTTGCCGCAACTGCAAAATTATCCGCCGCAACCGCGTCGTGCGGGTGATCTGCACCGATCCGCGACACAAGCAGCGCCAAGGCTGATTGCGTCGGTTCTTCGTTCAATAATTGAATCAGATGGCTCGGCATCGTAGAATGCCGGGTTTTCTTTCGTCCCAAGGAGTGACGGCATGGCCCGCATTGCAGGCATCAACATCCCGGCGAACAAGCACGCCTGGGTGGCGTTAACCTCAATTTACGGCGTTGGTCGCACGCGTGCCCAGAGCATTTGCGATGCGGCGGGCGTGCAATCTGACCGTAAGGTCCGCGATCTCTCCGAGGGCGAGCTTGAGCAGCTTCGCGCCGAGGTCGGCAAGTTTGTTGTCGAAGGGGATTTGCGCCGCGAGATGTCGATGAACATCAAGCGCCTGATGGATCTCGGTTGCTACCGGGGGATCCGTCATCGCCGTGGCCTGCCGCTGCGTGGTCAGCGTACCAAAACCAACGCGCGTACCCGCAAGGGGCCGCGCCGCCCGATCCGCAAGTAATCAGCAACGGATTTCAAGAGTAGACATATGGCCGCTTCAGGTTCGCGCAAGAAGGTTAAAAAGGTTGTTACCGACGGTATTGCCTTTGTGCATGCCTCCTTCAACAACACCATCGTCACCATCACTGATCGCCAGGGCAATGCGCTCTCCTGGGCGACCGCTGGTGGCTCCGGATTCCGTGGTTCTCGCAAGAGCACGCCCTTTGCTGCCCAGGTTGCCGCAGAGCGCGCTGGCGAAGCGGCCAAGGAATACGGCCTGAAGAATCTCGACGTGCGCGTCAAGGGGCCGGGGCCGGGCCGCGATTCTGCGGTGCGCGCCCTGAATAACGCTGGTTTCAAGGTCACCAGCATCACCGATGCGACGCCAATCCCGCACAACGGGTGTCGGCCGCCGAAGCGCCGTCGCGTTTAACGGATACGTCTGGGAGACTACATCGTGGCCAGATATCTCGGTCCCAAGTGCAAGCTCAGTCGCCGCGAAGGCACTGATCTTGGCCTCAAATCCGGCCTTCGCGCGCTGGAATCCAAATGCAAGCTGGAGACTCCGCCGGGCATGCACGGACAGCGCCGTGGTCGCGCCTCCGACTACGCCCTGCAGTTGCGCGAAAAGCAAAAGCTGCGCCGTACCTACGGGGTGCTGGAGCGCCAGTTCCGCAACTACTATAAAAGTGCCGCGCAGAAGAAGGGCTCCACTGGTGAGAATCTGCTGCGCCTGCTCGAATGTCGGCTGGATAACGTCGTTTACCGCCTCGGCTTCGGCAGTACCCGCGCCGAAGCCCGCCAGCTGATCAGCCACAAGGCGATTCTGGTGGATGGCCAGGTGGTCAATGTCGCGTCCTATCAGGTGACTCCGGATCAGGTCATTTCGGTGCGCGAGAAGTCTCGCAAGCAGCAGCGCATTGCCGATTCGATCGAGCTTTCCCAGCAGCGCGGAATCCCCGGCTGGATGGAAGTTGATCCGAAAAAAATGGAAGGTGTCTTCAAGTCGGTGCCAGATCGTGCAGACCTGCCGGCTGACATCAATGAGTCTCTGGTCGTCGAGCTCTACTCCAAGTAAGCGCAAGCGGGAAGGTATCGCCCAATATGTCCGCCAGCTACAAAGACTTTCTGAAGCCGCGTATCGTCGATGTTACGACGATCAACCAGCGTCATGCCAAGGTTACTCTTGAGCCGCTGGAGCGTGGTTTTGGCCATACGCTGGGCAATGCCCTGCGGCGCATTCTGCTCTCCTCGATGCCCGGTGCGGCGATCGTCGAAGCGGAGATCGAGGGCGTGCTCCACGAGTACACCATCATCGAGGGTGTGCAGGAGGATGTCATGGACATTCTTCTCAATCTCAAAGGAGTTGCGGTCGTGATGCACGCCAAAGACGAGGCGGTGCTGACCCTGAAGAAAAAGGGTCCCGGCCTGGTCACTGCGGCGGATATCACCCTCGATCACGACATTGAGGTGATCAACCCCGAGCACGTCATCTGTAGCATTAACAAGGACATCGAACTGTCGATGAGCCTGCGGGTGCGCCAGGGGCGGGGCTACGAGCCAGCCACCCAGCGCCAGCTCGCTGAAGGCGAGTCGCGCCCGGTGGGTATGTTGCAGATCGATGCCACCTTCAGTCCGGTGTACCGCGTTGCCTATGCGGTGGAAGCGGCGCGCGTCGAGCAGCGCACCAACCTGGACAAGTTGGTGATCGATCTGGAGACCAACGGCACCATCGATCCCGAGGAGTCGATCCGCAAGGCGGCGACCATCCTTCAGGATCAGCTGTCGGTGTTCGTCGAGCTGAAGGCCGATGAGCAACAGCAGGAAGAGGAGACCAGCTCGGATGTGGATCCGATTCTGCTGCGCCCGGTCGATGATCTCGAACTGACGGTACGCTCTGCCAATTGCCTCAAGGCCGAGAACATCTATTACATCGGTGATCTCATCCAGCGCACCGAGGTGGAGCTGTTGAAGACGCCGAATCTGGGCAAGAAATCGCTCACCGAAATCAAAGATGTGCTTGCTCAGCACGCGCTGTCCCTGGGGATGCGTCTGGAAAACTGGCCGCCGCCGGAACTCAAGCGCGATCAGGGCAAATAGTCCCCGCGCGCGAGCGCCGGGAGCAACGGTTTACAGTGGTAAAGAACAATGCGTCATCGTAAGGCTGGTAGAAAACTCAACCGCAACAGCAGTCACCGCAAAGCCATGTTTCGCAACATGGCGGCGTCTTTGCTGGAGCACGAAGTGATCAAGACCACGTTGCCCAAGGCCAAGGAGCTGCGCGGCGTCGTTGAGCCGCTGATCACCCGCGGCAAGAGCGACAGCGTCGCCAACCGCCGCATCGCCTTTTCGCGCCTGCGCGACAAGGCCGCGGTGGGCAAGCTGTTCAGCGAGATCGGCCCGCGTTACACGGCGCGTCCCGGCGGCTACACGCGCATCCTCAAATGCGGCTACCGGCCCGGCGACAAGGCGCCCATGGCGATCATCGAGCTGGTCGACCGCCCCGAGGCAGATGATGCCGAGGTGGTCGAGGACGCCGCTGCCTGAGCCGCGTTCCGCTCGCCGCCGATCAGCTCGGTGGCAAAGAAAAAGGCCGCAGCGATGCGGCCTTTTTTGTGTGCCTGACAAGCCCGGGTCGCCATCCTCGGTCCCTGCGCCGGCGCCCGGCAAATCCACCCATCCGCCCATCCGCCCATCCGCCCATCTACTCATTGGCGGCCGCTGTGCGGTCAGCCCGCAGCGCGCTCGGCACCCGGATCGCGATCGGATAGCGTCCGCGCCAGGTAGCGGCCAGTGTGCGATTCGGCGCAGCTGGCGACCTGTTCCGGCGTGCCGGTGGCGACGATCCGGCCGCCGCCGGAGCCGCCCTCCGGGCCGAGATCGACGATCCAGTCGGCGGTCTTGATCACGTCCAGATTGTGCTCGATAACGACGATGGTATTGCCGTGATCGCGCAGGCGGTGGAGCACCTTCAACAGCTGCTCGATGTCGTGGAAGTGCAGGCCGGTGGTGGGTTCGTCGAGGATGTACAGCGTCTTGCCGGTATCGCGCTTGGACAGCTCGCGGGAAAGCTTGACGCGCTGCGCCTCGCCGCCGGACAGGGTGGTGGCGTTCTGGCCCAGCTGCACGTAGGACAGGCCGACGTCCATCAGCGTCTGCAGTTTGCGTTGGATCACCGGCACCGCGCTGAAAAACTCTAGCGCCTCCTCCACGGTCATCTGCAGCACCTCGTGGATGTTCTTGCCCTTGTAGCGGATGTCCAGCGTCTCGCGGTTGTAGCGCTGGCCACGACAGACGTCGCAGGGCACGTAGACATCCGGCAGGAAGTGCATTTCGACCTTGATCACGCCGTCGCCCTGACAGGCTTCGCAGCGGCCACCCTTGACGTTGAAGGAGAAGCGGCCCGGCTTGTAGCCGCGCGAGCGCGCCTCCTGGGTGCCGGAGAACAGCTCCCGAATCGGCGTGAACAGCCCGGTGTAGGTGGCCGGGTTGGAGCGCGGCGTGCGGCCGATGGGGCTCTGATCGATATCGACCACCTTGTCGATCAGCTCCAGCCCCTCGATGGTGGTGACGTCGGCCGGCTGTGCGCTGGCGCCGTTCAGCTCGCAAGCCACATAGCGATAGAAGGTATCGTTGATCAGGGTCGACTTGCCCGAGCCGGAGACCCCGGTGACGCAGGTCAGCAGGCCGACGGGGATCTCTGTCGATACGTTCTGCAGGTTGTTGCCGCGCGCGCCGCGGATGCGCAGGCGCTCCTTGCCCACGGCGGTGCGCTCCGCCGGCACTTCGATGCGGCGGCGCCCGGAGAGGTACTGCCCGGTCAGCGAACTGGGGTTGTCGGCGACCTGCTGCGGCGTGCCCTCGGCGACGATGCGCCCGCCGTGCACCCCGGCGCCGGGGCCGATATCGACCACGTAGTCGGCGGCGCGGATGGCGTCCTCATCGTGCTCCACCACGATGACGGTATTGCCCAGGTCGCGCAGATGGAACAGAGTCTGCAGCAGCCGCTCGTTGTCCCGCTGATGAAGACCGATGGACGGCTCATCGAGGATGTACATCACCCCGACAAGTCCTGCCCCGATCTGGCTGGCCAGCCGGATGCGCTGGGCTTCACCACCTGAAAGGGTATCTGCGCTGCGGTCAAGGCTCAGGTAGTCGAGGCCGACATTGGTCAGAAAG
>Ga0207752_1000724_pt1 | contig 15419 bp, 19 predicted proteins | sample Pon2CUnioCityCA_6_FD_187272 | JGI IMG/M metagenome (GOLD analysis project Ga0207752, IMG submission 187272) | Marine sediment microbial community from Union City, CA, USA - Pond 2C Sediment 2 (SPAdes) | ecosystem: Environmental > Aquatic > Marine > Intertidal zone > Salt pond sediment ...
ACGACGCTATTCCGTCGTTCAAGGGTTACCCTCCAGGCAGCGCTCATCCTTTCCCGGCCAGCATCTGTGCCTCGGTGAATGATGAACTGGTGCACGGTATTCCTGGCCCGCGTGTGTTGCAGGAAGGGGACATTATCAGCATAGATGTTGGGGCGATCCTGGATAATTATCATGGTGATGCTGCGGTTACGCTACCGGTGGGGCAGATCAGCCCAGAGGCACGGAGGCTGCTGGAAGTAACCGAAGGTTCGCTGTATGCGGGGATTGCCGCCGCCAGGTCGGGAAGCCGTAGTGGTGCCATCTCTGCTGCTATCCAGTCCTACGTGGAGAAACGGGGATACAACGTTGTCCGCGAGTACACCGGTCACGGGATTGGGCGGGAGATGCACGAAGATCCGCAGGTTCCCAACTACGGGCAGCCGGGAACAGGTCCGCGGTTGCGGAAGGGGATGACCGTGGCGCTGGAGCCGATGGTCCTGGCTGGAGACAGTCACGTGCGTGTGCTGGACGATCACTGGACGGTGGTCTCACATGATGGAAATCTGACGGCTCACTTTGAGCACACAATTGCCATCACCGATGTTGATGCAGATATCTTGTCGCGATTATAGGAGAACGAACGGGTATGAGGCAAGGAGGTGTGGTGCTATGAAGGTCTCGCCCTCAGTGAAGCGGCGCTGTCCGAAGTGCAAGATTATTCGGCGGCGTGGTGTGGTCCGGGTAATCTGCGAAAACCCGAAGCATAAGCAGCGTCAGGGGTAGTTTCAAGTTTCCAAACCTGGTGGTATGAGGTTTACCGTGGTCAGGATTTTCGGTTTGAGTTGTTGGGATTTTGACTGGAGGGTATTATGGCACGTATCGCAGGCGTAGACTTGCCACGTGACAAGCGGGCGGAGATTGGCCTGACTTATATCTACGGTGTCGGACGTAGTCGGAGCGGTGATATCCTGCGCAAGGCCGGTGTGGATCCTGACACGCGTGTCAGGGATCTTACGGAGTCGGAGATCGCTGCGCTGCGCGAGGTCATTGACCGTGAGTATCAGGTTGAGGGTGACCTGCGGCGTGAACTGCAGATGAACATCAGGCGCCTTTTGGATATTGGGTGCTACCGTGGTCTACGTCATCGTCGTAATCTTCCGGTGCGCGGTCAGCGCACGCGGACGAACGCACGCACGAGGCGGGGGCCCAGGAAGACGGTACCTGGTCGCGGACGGCGCCGTGGAATGAAGAAGAAGTAGTCTTGAATTCATACGGGAGGAGTAATGGCACGCGATAGGCAATCGGGCCGGCGTCGTGGAGCACGCCGGACTAAGAGGAATGTGCCACATGGGCAGGCCCACATTCACGCAACTTTCAATAATACGATCGTGACGATGACTGATCAGAACGGAAATGTCATCACCTGGGCCAGTGGTGGGACGGTCGGATTTAGAGGATCACGGAAAAGTACGCCCTTCGCCGCCCGGCAGGCTGCTCAGAGGGCGGCCAAGGAGGCGATGGATAATGGAATGGTTGAGGTAGATGTCTACATCAAGGGGCCTGGACCTGGGAGGGAAGCAGCAATTCGTTCCATTCAGGCAGCCGGTCTGAGGGTGCGCTCTATCACTGACGTGACTCCAATCCCGCATAACGGCTGTCGCCCGCCCAAGAAGCGTCGGGTGTAGTGCAAGGATTGAATCGGATAGACTAGGAGTGGATGTATGGCCAGATATACAGGCCCAGTTTGTAAACTTTGCCGTCGTGAGGGGGAGAAACTGTTCCTGAAAGGGCAACGTTGTCTCTCGCCGAAGTGTCCGTTTGAGCGAGATCGCGGTTATCCACCGGGCGAGCACGGTCGGCTGGCCCGATTCCGTCGGCGTCGCCCCTCCGACTACTTGCGCCAGCTGCGTGAGAAGCAAAAGGCGCGCCGCATCTACGGAGTGCTGGAGCGTCAGTTCCGGCGTTTTTTCCGTGAGGCTGAGCGTCGACCGGGCCTCACCGGTGAGAACCTGCTCATTGTGCTAGAGAGTCGGCTTGACAACGTGGTGTATCGGTTGGGTTTCGCCGATTCGCGGCCGCAGGCTCGCCAGTTGGTGCAACATGGTCATTTTGTCGTCAACGGCCGCCGCACGAATATTCCCTCATATATCGTTCGTCCAAAAGACACGATCACGGTGAGGGAGGCAAGCCGCAGGCGCACGTACTTCAAGGATCGTGCCAATCAACTGGATGAAGGGGCAGTGCTCGATTGGTTAAGTCTGGACGCTGATGCAATGACGGCTCGAGTGCTGAGGTTGCCTGCACGAGAAGACGTCGATACATCTTTGAATGAGCAGTTGATTGTGGAGTACTATTCGCGTTAGGGAACATCGGACGTCTCGCTTCAGGCCATCTATGGGAGGGTGACACAGTTCTTCACGTGGTGTCTCCCCTACAGGCCTGTGGCTAGTTAAACATAGGAGGCGATGGTTGTCAGTTCAAGTGCTGCCTAAAATTGAGACGGATGCGATTTCCCAGACTTATGGTCGTTTCGTGATCGGTCCACTGGAGAGTGGCTTCGGAATCACGTTGGGCAATGCGCTCCGACGGGTGTTGCTCTCTTCGCTGCCTGGTGCAGCGGTGACCTCGGTTCGCCTTTTCGATATTCCGCACGAGTTCACCACCATCCCAGGCGTGCGTGAGGACGTGATGCAGTTCATGCTGCAGATCAAACAGTTGCGTCTGAAGATGGAAAGTCAAGAGCCGATGCGCATGTCTCTTCAGGTGCACGGTGAGGGCACAGTGACGGCTGGGGACATTCAGGCCCCGCCGGAGATTGAAATTCTGAATCCGGACCTGTATCTATTTACTGTGGATTCCAGCGATGCGCGTCTCGACATCGAGTTCACGGTTGAGCAGGGTCGGGGCTATCTTTCGTCCGATGTGCGTGGTCGGATGTCTATCGGCGAGTTGCCAGTGGATGCCATATTCAGCCCAGTTCGTCGGGTTGCTTTCGATGTGGACCGGGCGCGTGTAGGTCAGATGACCAACTACGACCGCCTGACGCTGGAGGTCTGGGCTGATGGACGGATTGTGCCACTGGATGCGCTCAAGGAAGCAGCGCGTATCCTGGTTACTCACCTGCGACTGATCGCGGGTCTCACACTGGAAGAAGAGGCCGAACCGGTCGAGGAGGAGGAGGGTCTCCCGAGCGAGGTCTATGAGATCCCCCTCGAGCAACTTGACTTAAGTGTGCGCGTGTTCAATTCTCTCAGACGCACCGGCATCAGCAGCGTGGGTGAGGTGCTGGAGATGCTTGAGTTGGGAGATGATACGCTGCTGACGATCCGTAACTTTGGAAAGAAATCGCTGGCCGAGTTGAAATCACGACTCCGAGAGCACGGTTTTTTGGAGGAAAGTGCGGAGGAGAGTGGAGGTGCGTAGATGCGACATCGGGTCGCGGGAAAGAAACTAAGCCGCTCCAGCGGTCACCGCAAGGCTTTGCGCCGCAACTTGGTGACGGCGTTGTTCTATCACGAGCGGATTGAGACAACTGAGGCGAAGGCCAAGGCGATCCGTGGACACGCGGAGAAGCTGATCACATTGGCTAAGCGGGGTTTGATGGCAGAGCAGGAAGATCCGGCTCGAGGTGTCTACGTTAGACGGCTCGCAGCTGGACGCCTGAATCGATGGGTAGGGGAGCCTGATGGCACGTGGACGGATATAGTAGAGAAGCTGTTTGAGGACATCGCGCCGCGCTATATGGACAGACCGGGTGGGTACACCCGTATCTACAAGTTGGGTCCGCGCAAGGGTGACGCTGCATCGATGGTGTTGTTGGAGTTGGTCGAGGAGTAGGACGGAAGATAGGCAGGCGCGGCGTGCGGGTGCGGGCGGTCGTCGCCTACGACGGGACCGATTATGGGGGATTCCAGCGTCAGACGAATGCCCCGACCGTGCAGGCGGCACTGGAGGTGGCGCTGGCGCGGGTGACTCAGGAGGCGGTCACCGTGCTGGCTGCAGGCCGTACGGACGCTGGGGTACACGCGGCAGGGCAGGTTATAGCCTTTGATACGGATTGGCGCCATACTCTGGGCGATCTGCAGCGAGCGCTGAACGCGGTCCTACCCGCTGACGTTGCTGTATCGGAGGTTGAAGCGGCGGCAGGGGATTTTCACCCGCGCTACGATGCTCGCAGCCGATGGTACAGGTACTCGGTGTACAATGCGTCGGTGCGTTGGCCACTGAGCCGGCGGTATAGCCTGCACGTCGCTGTTCCGCTGGACCTGACGATGATGCAGCAGGCGGCACAGCTCCTGGTGGATGAACGCGACTTTGCCACGTTTGGGCGGCCACCTAAGCAAGGTGGCGTCACAGTGCGGCGGGTGCTGGTAGCGGAGTGGAAAGGGAAATCAGCGTGGCTGACTTTCGACATTGAGGCCAACGCTTTCCTTTACCGCATGGTGCGCAGTATCGTCGGTACATTGCTCCGAGTGGGGATGGGTAGGATGAGTGTGGAGGAGTTTGTGACAGCGCTGGAATCGTGCGACCGGAGCCTGGCTGGACCGACAGCCCCTCCTCACGGTCTTTGTCTGATGGAAGTGAAATATTAACACCTTTTTGTTGGGGGTGTCGAAATCGTGGAAAAGACTTACGTGACAAGAAGAGAAGATGTCCAACGAAAGTGGTACGTGGTGGATGCCACAGGACAGACGCTGGGTCGTTTGGCTTCTCAGGTGGCGCATATTCTGCGCGGCAAGCACAAGCCTATGTACTCATCGTCGGTTGATGTCGGTGATTGCGTGATTGTCGTCAACGCTGAGAAAATTCACGTGACCGGGCGTAAGCTAGATCAGAAAATCTACTATCGCCACACCAATTATCCAGGTAACCTTAAGCAGATTACACTGCGCGATCTGCTTCAGAAGCACCCCACGCGGGTGATCGAACTCGCAGTGCGCGGTATGCTGCCGAGAAACCGGCTGGGGCGGCGGATGTTCAAGAAGTTGAAGGTCTACGCTGGGCCGGATCATCCTCACGCGGCACAGCAACCTAAGCCGTTGGAGTTGAGTTGACAGGCATCGGAGTGCCTGCAGAAGGGGGAATGCCAGTGGATTATTACGAGGGAGTTGGACGACGGAAGACTGCTACGGCGCGGGTACGGCTCTTTCCTGGGGGCGATGGTTCTATCGTCGTCAACGAGCGATCGCTCGATGAGTATTTTGCCCGGGGCATGGACATTGTTCATCTCAGGGGTCCGCTTGAGGCGACGGCGACGGAGAACCACTTTAACGTCAGCGTCAAGGTGAACGGTGGGGGAATCACAGGTCAGGCTGATGCGGTCCGGCTGGGCATCGCGCGGGCGTTGATAAAGGCAGATCCGGACCTGCGGCCGGTCTTGCACAAGGGAGGATTTCTCACCCGCGATGCGCGGGTGAAGGAGCGAAAGAAGCCGGGACTCAAGAAGGCCCGCAAGGCGCCCCAGTACACCAAGCGCTAGGCAGAAGAGCAGACAAGAATATGTGGGGCAGGGCAGAATTGCCTTGCCCCTTTTGCGTTTGTGCCTTATGTAAGGGGGGAAGATATATGGGCACGATCACTGTCTTAGGCCTGGGGCCGGGTGATCCGCGTCACCTGACGCAGGAGGCACGGGCAGTGCTGAGGGCCGCCACCGAGGTCTGGCTGCGCACGGAACACCATCTGACCGTAGCTGGATTGCCGTCCCGTCTGGTGTTGCACACCTTCGACTATCTGTACGATAAGTCGGAGAGTTTTTCGCAGGTCTACAGTGCCATCGCTGACGAGGTGCTGCGATTGGGAGGGCGCCCCGAGGGCGTCATCTACGCTGTGCCAGGCCATCCGCTGGTGGGTGAAGCTGCAGTGAGGGAGATTCTATCACGAGCGGAGGAGGCTGGTCTGGCTGTGCAGGTTGTCGAGGGACTGAGTTTTGTCGAGCCCACGCTCACAGCGCTAGGGATAGACGCGCTCTCGGGCTTGCAGATCCACGACGCCGTGGAACTGGCGGCGCGGTACCATCCGCCAATTAACCCCGACCTGCCAGCACTGGTAGGGCAACTTTACAGTCGAGCGCTTGCCGCCGACGTGAAACTCACGCTGATGAACCAGTATCCCGACGACCATAGGGTGGCGCTGGTGCAGGCGGCTGGGACTTCCGAGGAACGGGTCGTCCATTTGCAGCTTTACGAGCTTGATCGTCGGGATGACGGTGAGCGCTGGGGAAGTCTGGCTCACCTGACTGCGCTGTACGTACCGCCACTGGCTGTCGTCGGCAGTTTTGAGGGATTGCAGGACACGGTGGCTAACCTCCGTGCGCCGGATGGCTGTCCCTGGGATCGCGAGCAGACCCACGAGAGCTTGCGGGCAGCGCTACTGGAAGAGTCATATGAGGCTTTGGCGGCAATTGACGCCGATGATGGGCCGGCGTTGCAAGAAGAGCTAGGTGATGTGCTGTTGCAGGTTGTGCTTCATTCACAGATCGCCACTGAGGAGGGTCAGTTCAAGATGGCCCAGGTTGTCGCCGGTATCGACTCTAAGCTGAAGCATCGCCACCCGCACGTGTGGGGCACGCAACCGGTGAACGGCACCGAAGAGGTGCTGCAGCGCTGGGAGGAGTTGAAGCGAGAAGAGAAGGGGCAGGAACGTTCGGTTCTGGACGGTGTCCCGGCAGCGTTGCCGGCGCTGCAGCAGGCTGATGCATACAGCCGACGCGCAGCCCGGGTGGGCTTCGATTGGACCGATGTGAATGGTGTGGCCGAGAAGATTCGTGAGGAGATGGCCGAGGTTGAGGCCGCGACTACTCCAGAGGAGCGGGAGGCGGAATTGGGCGACCTGCTGTTTGCGGTGGTCAACTGGGGGCGCTGGCTGGGGGTGGATCCAGAGACTGCCCTGCGACAGGCGAATGCCCGTTTCGGCCATCGCTTTCGCAGCATGGAGCAGACCGCCCGCAAACAAGGGCTGGATATGACGTCCTTGACGATGGACGAGTTGGAGGCGCTCTGGCAAAAGGCGAAGGACGATAACTGAGGTGAGGCAAGCCCCCCACTCAGCTGGAGCGGGGGGCTCTCTTCTAGCAGTCGGGGCGCGGGGATTTGAACCCCGGACCTCAGCATCCCGATTGCTGCGCGCTAGCCTGGCTGCGCTACGCCCCGATAGTGCGGTTATTATACTCCATTCGGGCTGTTTGACAAGGTGACACTTCGGTCTGGGGACGGTTCTTATACGCGTGTGCGGCTTGGAGCTCCTGCCTCCGAGGGCGTCTAGCACGCAGCCTGGCTCGCTCTTGGTACCCTCGGGACGGAGACTGGGAGCTTCGGGAGACAAGTTGCCCCAGGACTGAAAGGCCCTTTTTGACAAAGCTGAGCTTGACACGCGCGGGTTTCTGCAGTAACATGTAAACGTATTTTTATATAATCTTTCTTTATGCATTTTGTGACCATAGGGGGAAACAGTGGTCGCTGAGCGGCGTTCAGTACTCGACGGGGAGTTGCGGGAGATAGCGCGCTACTTCCACGCGCTTAAGGATATGCTGCGTCTGCGCATCCTCGTGACGTTGGCCGAGAGTGGAGAGATGACGGTGACCGAGCTAGCCCGGACTCTCCACGTGAGTCAGCCGCTCGTTTCTTTTCACCTGCGCCCGCTGCGCGTGAACGGCATTATTCAGGTGCGGCGGGCTGGCCGGCAGGCATACTGCTCCGTGGATCTGCCTGAAATCAAACGTCGGCAAGCTGAGTTTGTGGAGATGCTGTCGGAGGTCGCAGGTTCCGAACATTACAATTCCTAGGCGGTGTGAAGCAGTAATGGTGAGACGAAAAAAGTGCGCGTAGCGATCATTGGCGTGGGCAACTGCGTGTCAGCGTTGGTCCAAGGGGTACACGCCTAACAACACGATCAAGTTCACGGATATCCCTCGGATCGGCGTGCCGGTCAGCCGTGGTATGACGCACGATGGTTGGGGCAAGTAGCTTTCACAGGTGATCGAGAAGGCGCCTGTGCCCACCGACGACATCGTGCGCATCCTCAAGGATACGGACGCCGATGTGGTGGTAAGCTTCCTACCGGTGGGGAGTGAAATGGCGACCACCTGTCCAATACAGCGATGATGAAGCACGGAGGCGACTTGAAGCGTTTATCACAGGTGCAGCGGAGGACAATGAGTAGCGCCCAGCGGGCAGAGCAAGAGCGGCGGCGCGGACGGTGGGATTCACTTACTGACTGGGCACGTACCCAGGCAGGAGTCATCCTGATGCCCATCGCTCGTGCTATGGGCCGGTTGGGCATCCATCCCAACACGATCACCGTTCTGGGCATGTTGATGCAGGCAGGTGTCGGGGTGCTGTTTGGCTTGGGCTACATCACGCTGGGGGGGTGGCTGTTGTTGATTGTTGCGCCGGTGGACGCACTGGATGGGGCACTGGCTCGGGCGCTGGGAAAGCAAAGCCGCTTTGGGGCGTTTCTGGATTCGACCCTGGATCGACTTGCCGATGCGGCTCTGATTCTGGGGCTTACGGTGTACTTTCTGCAGCAGGGGAAACCCGTCGCCATTGCCTTGTGCCTGGTCTCACTGGTGGCGGCGATGATGGTCAGTTATACCCGCGCCCGGGCCGAGTCGCTCGGCTTCGCCTGTAAGGTTGGGTTGCTGACCCGCTTCGAGCGCATTGTTCTTATCGGCGCGCTGTCGGCGGTCGGACTGCCCATGGTGATGGTGTGGGGGCTGGCAGTGCTCTCTGCCTTCACGGTGGTACAGCGAATCTTGCACGTTTACGCGGTTTCTCGGCACGAGGACCAGTGTCGTTAGGTCACGTGTCCAGGATTCTCTACACCCGTAGTGCGAGATCTTGAGGCTGCCGGCCGGGCGCTCCGACCGGCAGTTTTCTTTTGGAGGCGGCGCCGATAGTAGTACTCTATACCCATTGTCAGGGGAGGCCAACGTTGGTATAATGAAGTTTACGGTGTTATCTGCGTTTTGTGCGTATCGCGGCTGAACAGCAGATGGTGTAGAATACCTGGCCTGTCGTTGCTTTGGCACGCTGAACAGCCGTTAGGGACGTGGCGGCAATGATCCAATTGAATGGTCTGACCAAGCAATTCGATGGCTTTACCGCTGTGGATGGTATGATACTTTCGGTGGCCCCAGGTGAGATTCTAGCCCTGCTGGGTCCCAACGGTGCTGGCAAGACGACGACGGTGCGGATGCTGGCGGCGATCCTGCGTCCTACGGCTGGGCAAGCATGCGTGGCTGGATACAGCGTGACCGAGCATCCGCGGGAAGTTCGACGCCGGGTTGGGTTACTGACGGAGCATCCAGGGCTGTACTTGCGCATGCGGGGTAAGGAGTACCTGGACTTCTTCGGGCGCTTGATAGGACTGGACGCTGACGAGCGTACGCGCCGGGCCGGGGATCTGCTGGCCCGTTTTGGCATGTCTGATGCCTGGCGTCAGCGTATGGGCACCTATTCGAAGGGCATGCGGCAGAAGATGGCGTTGGTACGCGCGATGCTACACGACCCACCGGTTCTGTTGCTGGACGAGCCCACCTCAGCGATGGATCCTCACAGCGCCAAGCTGGTCCGTGACGTGATACTTGGCCTGCGCCATCACCGACGCGCGATCGTGATCTGCACCCACAATCTGGCGGAAGCAGAGACTCTGGCTGATCGTATTGCTATTATTCGGCGTGGGCGGATTATCGCATTGGGAACTCCTGCGGAGCTAAAGGCGCGTCTGCTGGATCCGCCCTTGATGGAGCTGCGTCTGGCCCAGCCGACTGACGGTGTTGCGCAGCTTGTCTCCGGTTTGGTCAAGGTCGAAGATCAAGGGGAAAATTGGCTGCGCTACTCCACGACCGATCCTCAGGGCATCAATCCTCTCCTGCTTCAGACGTTGGCGTCGCATGGACTGGGAGTGGTCACGCTGAGCGAAGTCCCCCGCAGCCTGGAGGACGTCTACCTGCGGGTGGTGGAGGAGTAGGGAATGGCAGTGGTAGCCGGACGTAAGCGCGAGGCGATGGCTGAGTCGCTGCGGATGATACTTACGCTGGTGCAGCGCGAGATCCGTGATACACTGCGGGACTGGCGGATTGTGGTGCCCATCGTCATCTTGACGCTGTTTTTCCCGGCCCTAATGAGTTTCGTGGCTGATATGGCGCTGAGTTGGGTCGCCAAGTACGGTGAGCCCATCATTGGCGAGCGTCTGCTGCCTTTTCTGCTGATGGTGGTGGGTTTCTTCCCGATCTCGTTCTCGCTGGTGATCGCGTTGGAGACCTTCGTGGGGGAGAAGGAGCGCAGGAGCCTTGAGCCGCTGTTGGCCACGCCCTTGACGGATGCGCAGCTTTATCTGGGCAAGATGTTGGCGGCAATGATCCCTCCGCTGTTGGCTGGCTACCTGGGTATCGCTGTCTACTTGGTCGGACTGTATTTCTTCAAGGGGTGGACGCCACCGCTGATCCTCCTGGTTCTGGTTGTCTTGCTGACCACGGTCGAGGCACTGGTGATGGTCTCTGGCGCGGTAGTGGTATCGAGCCAGACGACGAGTGTGCGGGCGGCGAACCTGTTGGCCAGCTTCATCATCATTCCGATGGCGCTTCTGTTGCAGGGTGAGGCGATCATCATGTTCTGGGCCAACTACGACGTACTGTGGTGGATCGTGCTCTTTCTGCTGGTTGTGGATGTTGTGTTGGTGCGCATGGGGGTACATATTTTCAACCGCGAGGAGCTGTTAGGACGCGAGATTGACGAGTTGAACGTGGCCTCTCTGTGGCGCACTTTTTGTGGACACCTGCGCTGGGAGCAGTGGTTCTTCGGGTTGGATGTGCAGAGGATGCCCGTCTGGCTGCGCTGGCTGGGGACTTTGGGTGGGCTATACAGGCGTGACATTCCAGCCATTCTGCGCCGTTCGCGGTTGGCGCTCGTGGCCGTCGCTATCGGGCTGCTGTTCTCGGCCTACATCGGCCACGTCTTCGCCGCTCGCTACCAGCTTCCCCCCGATATGTTGGAACTGGATCTCGTGTCGGCTGAGACGTTCGCGGAGTTGCCAGCCGTGGATTGGCTTCCGGCCTTCACGGTCTGGGGCGTGTTCAGCAACAACGTGCGAGCGCTGTCGTTGGCGGCGCTTCTGGCAGTGTTCTCCTTCGGTACGCTGGCGGTGGCGTTGCTGATGGCCCCGTTGGCGATTGTGTTCTTCTTCGTCGTCCAGGCCGCTCGTCTGGGGTATAGTCCGGTGTTGTTCTTCTCCGCTTTTGTGCTGCCCCATGGGCTGCTTGAGTTGCCCGCCGCAAGTGTCGCGACCGCGCTGGCGGTGCGCCTGGGGGCGACCTTTATGTCGCCGAAGCAGGGGACGACTGTGAGGGAAGGATGGCTTGGGGCGCTGGCCGATTTATTAAAGGCGTTTGTCGCTCTCGTTCTGCCCCTGTTGGCGTTGGCTGCTTTCATCGAAGTATACGTGACCCCCTATGTTGTGATTTGGGCCTTCGGAAAATAGGGGGCTCTTCCGCGTTGTGTTGCCACTTGATTCGCTGAGCGACGTTTCTACGCTTTCCCCTCACTTTGACCGATTCCGCCCTTTGTGGTACACTCTATTGTCGTCCGCTATGTGCTCCAGCCTCGTCTGGGAAAGACGCGAAACTGGCACCGGTTTCGCGTCAGGCATAGGGTCGAAGCCAAGAGTGTCCTGTTGCTCGGGGGTGTGACGTTTATCACCCTGCCTGGGTGTCTAGCGACACTTGAAGGATGAAGCGCCGGTGGGTAGAATAGTCCGTATGGCTGTAGTGCACCTGCGATAGGTGCTATTTGTTGCTACGTTGGTTTTAGCGTATAATCGTGTGAAGCAGGCCCAGGCCTCGTCTGTGTGCGTTGATTCTGCACCATTTGCTGGGCCTGATAGCGAAGGGTCCGGGTAGTATTGAGACTGTGATTTGCGCTACTGCCTCTGCGGTAAGGGGGTAGATCACGTTGTATCGTCTCCTTCCCGATCTCTCTGCCTCCTGGGTCGATTTGGCTGGTGGCAGCCCCGGACGGAACTTCTGTAGGTAGATGTGCGGTATCGTGCTGTACAAGTAGGTGTTTCATGAAACTCCGTGAGATTATCTCAGTTTTGGAGGGGAGATTGATCTCAGAGGGTGCTGACCTCGACGTGGAGATTGTGTGTGCCGGTGCAGCAGATCTCATGAGCGATGTTCTGGCTTTCGCTGAGCCTGGTTCGGTGTTGCTTACTGGATTATGCAATCCTCAGGTTGTGCGCACAGCGGAGATGGCTGACATTGCGGCGATCGTTTTTGTCCGTGGCAAGTACCCTCCACCGGAGACCATTGCTCTGGCGAAAGAGGAAGGCATACCTCTGGTGGCTACCTCTTACGCCATGTTCGAGATGTGCGGCCGTCTCTATCAGGCTGGCTTGAAGAGCTGTGACATCTCCTGTCGCCTCGTGCGGCCGGGGACCTGAGGGATGGGTACGCGTTAGGCACTTAGCCAATTGCGATGCCCCAGATCACCAGGCTCCATGAGCTAGTCTATGAACTGAAGATCGCGGAGGTTATGACGCACGACGTGATCACCGTCTCGCCCCAGACGTCTATGGCAGAGCTCAGGAAGATTTTGCAGGAGCATCGTATCTCGGGGACGCCTGTGGTGGAGAGCGGTGAACTGGCAGGCATTATCAGCATTGAGGATTTGATCAAAGCGCTGGCTGCCGGGGAAATGGGCGTCACGGTGGGTGAGAGGATGACCCGTGACCCGGTGGTTCTGTGTGCGGACGATCGCGTCGTTTTGGCCGTTGACCACTTTACCCGCTATGGCTTCGGTCGTTTTCCCATTGTTGACGAGGATGGAAAACTGGTTGGCATCCTCACCCAAGGCGATGTCACGCGTGGACTGCTCAAGAAGCTGGAGTTCGAGTACCACGAGGATGAGGTGCGTCGCTATCGAGCCAGTCACATCTTTGAAGACGTCGTGTCCGACCGCACCAGTATCTTCCTGCACTACGACGTGGTGGCGCGTGACTTCGACCATGCCGGTGAGGCCTCCAGCAAGATCAAGCGCGCTTTGAATCACCTGGGGGTTTCGTCTCAGATCGTCCGCCGGGCGGCGATCGCGGCCTATGAGGCAGAGATGAACATTGTCATCCACACCAACGAGGGTGGGGCCATGGCGGTCGAAGTTCGGCCTGAACGGATTGTTCTGCGGGCGGTAGACACAGGGCCAGGCATTCTCGACATCGAGCGAGCGATGGAGCCAGGCTTCTCGACTGCGCCGGAGTGGGTCCGGGAGATGGGCTTCGGAGCCGGCATGGGGTTGTCTAACATCAAAGTGTGCACCGATGAGATGCGCCTACAATCTCCACTGGGCGCACATACCTTGCTGGAGGCCGTGATATATCTGGATCAGGAGCGCTCGCGCGGCGAAAGCCGGGGAGTATAAGGAGTTTCCTGGGGCCTGCTTCGTTTCTGGAGGTTCGGAAGGACAGGAGATGACGCTGGAAGAAATCTGCCGTCAACTACATTTGGAAGTGCGGGCGGCGCCTGGGAAACTGGGTGCCGAGGTCACGGGTGGCTACGCCTCCGATTTGCTGAGTTGCGTGATGGCTAAGGCGCAGGCGGGTTTCGTCTGGGTTACCCTGCAGAGTCATCCCAACATCGTGGCCGTGGCCAGTCTGGCTAATCTGGCCGGCATCATCATCACCGAGGGTATGAACCCTGACCCTGCTACGATCGAGAAGGCGGAGGAACAGGGCATCCCGATTCTGACGACGCCGCTCACGACGTTCACGGTGGTTGGCAGGTTGTTTGAGCTGGGTGTGCCGGGGGTAGATGACGTCAGTGCATAGGCCCGGCGTAGCTCGGTCGGAGCGCTCATCATTGTATACTGCAATGCGCTTCGTGCGCTCCTTTTTGTATGTCGTGTGTTGATGAACGGGTCTGCATGCGTGAGCTGAGCCTGCACATCCTGGATGCCCTGGAAAACTCGCTGGAGGCGGGTGCTACTGCCGTTGAGTTGATCGTTGAGGAGGACACGGCGGCGGATCGGCTGGCGATCACGATTCAGGACAACGGTCGGGGCATGACCGAGGCGCAACTGGATCGTGTTTTTGATCCGTTCTTTACTACGCGCAGGACGCGCCATGTCGGATTGGGCATCCCTCTGTTCAAGGCGGCTGCGGAACGCTGCGCTGGGAGTTTGACGATCACTTCACGGCCAGGGGAGGGTGCCACCCTTCGTGCTACCTTCCAGCACAGTCACATTGACCGTGCTCCTCTGGGTGATATAAAGGGCACGTTGTTGGCGTTCATCCTGGCGGAGGCGTGCGATGTGCACTACGTCCATCGAGTGGATGGGTGCGAATTTGAATTTCACACGGCGGACATTCGAAATGAGTTAGGGGATACGCCACTGACGTACCCGGCGGTGCGGAAGTGGCTGCAGAAATTCATCGCTGAGGGGGAACAAAACCTAAGGAGGCAATCTCAATGACAGCGGAGACGCTCGATTTGACCGGTGCAGCACTTGACCGTTCGTTTCTTGAGGCCGTGGATCCGTTGGAGAAGCTGCGGCGCTGCATCCAGTGTGGAACCTGTTCGGCTACCTGTCCGACGGCTTACGCTATGGACTATTCGCCCCGGCAGGTGTGGCGCATGGTCCAGCTGGGGCTGCGGGACGAGGTGTTGAACAGCAGTACCTTTTGGCTGTGCACGACGTGTAAGGCGTGTCAGGTGCGCTGTCCGCGGGGCATCGATCTGATGGATGCCATGATCTCGTTGAAGGAGTATGCTTTTGACAAGGACGTCAACGTGCCTGACGGGATGAAGGTGTTCGGCGACACGATCGCTACGAGCTACAACATCTCGGCTGACGATAACAAGAATCGTCAGATCTGGAGCCAGAACCTGGCGCACGTTCCGCGGGGTGTCAAGCCTCGCCGCAGGAAGGCTGAAGTGCTTTACTTCATCGGCTGCGTCAGCTCATTCTACCCCCGTGCCTATAGCATCCCCCAGGCGCTGGTGCAGATCATGGAGCAAGCCGATGTGGAGTTTACCACACTGGGTGGGGATGAGTGGTGCTGTGGCTACCCCCTGCACATCGCCGGCATGGGGGACCGGATGGCAGAGTTCGCCCAGCATAACGTCCAGAAGGCGCGGACCGTGGGGATCAAGAAGGTCGTCTTCACCTGCCCCTCCTGCTACTACGCTTGGGCACATCTCTATCCCGAGTTCGTGGATGTCTCCGGTATCCAGTTCCAGCACGCCAGCGAGTACTTGGCCGAGCTACTTGCCGGCGATGGAATAGCGCTTGGACCGATGAACGAGGTGGCTACTTACCATGACCCCTGCGACCTGGGGCGTAAGAGCGGGGTCTATGACGCACCACGTGAGGTGCTGGCTCGTATTCCGGGATTGGAATTCCGTGAGATGTCCGCCAACCGTGAGAACGCGCTCTGCTGTGGCGGCGGCGGCG
>Ga0207752_1000725_pt1 | contig 15417 bp, 16 predicted proteins | sample Pon2CUnioCityCA_6_FD_187272 | JGI IMG/M metagenome (GOLD analysis project Ga0207752, IMG submission 187272) | Marine sediment microbial community from Union City, CA, USA - Pond 2C Sediment 2 (SPAdes) | ecosystem: Environmental > Aquatic > Marine > Intertidal zone > Salt pond sediment ...
TTCTTCCTGGAGCCGATTCATATACCGGTCCCGCTCTGCGATGGCGCTGCGCAGCGGACGGAACATCACCCGGTTGATGATGAAGACAAAGATCAGAAACGACACCAGCTGGACCACCATGGTCTCGTTGATGCTGATCAATGCAATCTTGCTGACGATCTCCATTCCCTATCCTTTGGGTCGCCTTTCCTCTGCCGGCGTCCATGCCCGGCTCGGATTTCCTGAGGCGCAGGAATCGGCGGTTCGCGAATTGGGTTTTCAGACCACGAACAGCAGCAGCAGGGCGATGACCAGGGAGTAAATACCCGTCGATTCGGATACGGCCTGCCCCACCAGCATGGTCCGGGTCAGGAGGCCGGCCTCCTTCGGATTTTTTCCGATGGCCTCACAGGTCTTGGCCGCTGCCATTCCCTCGCCGACGCCGGGTCCGATGGCGCCCAGCCCCATCGCCAGCCCGGCTCCTAAAAACGCCGCCGCCTTGATCAGATCCGCACCTTCGATAGCCATTGTGTCCTCCGATTTTTTGCGTTGTTTTCGGCAAAGCGGGAAATTTTTTCGCTTGGCTCCCGTTTCGCCGGCGTCATTTTTTCTATTTTTTTCTTTTCTTTTCCCGGACGCTTTATGCGTCCGGGAAAAGAACTACACGACGAAAATCAGCACCAGGCTGACCACCATAGCGTAAATGGCGGTGGACTGGGACACGGCCTGGCCCACCAGCATGATCCGCATCAGGTCTCCGGCGTTTTTCAGGTTCCTGGCCACCCAGCGCACGGCGCCTTCCGCGGCCATTCCGTTTCCGATGCCCGGGCCGATGCCGCCGAACCCCATGCACAGCCCGGCCCCGAGAAGCGCCATCGCCGCCTGAAGCGAACTTGATTCGGGAAAGCTCTTGAAAATGAGCACGAAGCTGATGAGAAGCCCGAAGATCGACGGTGTCTGGGCCACCGCCTGCCCGACCAGCATAGTGGTGGTCACAGGCCCCACCGATTCCGGCTGCCGGGCCACCCCCTCGCAGCTGGCGCCTGCGGCAAAACCGCCGCCCATCCCGCTGCCGATGGCCGCCAGGCCAGTGCTCAACCCGGCGCCGACAAGCGCCGCCCAGGTCGGGGAGACCGGTGCCTGGCTAAAGTCGAGAAACATGAGAATCAGGGCCACGACCATGGAAAAAATGGCCGGCGTCTGGCAGACCGCCGATCCGATCAGCATGTTCGTCGTCAACTTGCCGGTCATTTCCGGCTGCCGCACCATTCCGGCGCAGGCCTGCCCCCCTGGAAATCCGGATCCGACCCCCGAGCCGACCGCACCGAAGCCCATGCACAGCCCGGCGCCGAACAGGGAGGCGGCCTGGAGCATGTTCGGCGCCGGCAGATCGAGAAACAGCAAAAGAATCGCAATGACCAGCGCAAAGATGGACGCCGATTCGGCCACGGCCTGGCCCACCAGCATCGACTTGAAAACATCGCCGGAAAGCTCTGTGTTTCGGGAAACCGCGTAGCTTGCCTGGGCGGCGGTGTAGCCTTCACCGATGGCGGCGCCGACCGCACCCAGCCCCATGGCCATGCCGCCGCCGGCAAACGCCGCCATACGCACCCATGTTTCCAAATCGACAGTCATCGTTATTTGACCTGCACCGAGATGTACACCACCGTCAGCATCGTAAACACGAATGCCTGCACCGCGCCGACGAACAGCCCGAAAAATGCGGCAAGAAACGGGGGCAGAACAATGCTGTACACAAGATAGGAGACCACCAGAATGATGATCGACCCGCCCATGATGTTGCCGAAGAGTCGAAAGGAAATCGAGACGATCTTGGCGATCTCACCGATGAGATTCAGCGGCATCATGAAAAAAATCGGCTGAAAATACTCCTTGATATACGCCTTGAAGCCCTTGGACCGGATCCCCGCCGCGTGGGCGATCACAAATCCCATGATCCCCAGGCTCAGCGGCGTGTTCAGATCCTTGGTCGGTTCGTGCATATGCGGAATCATGCCGATCCAGTTGCTCAGCAGGAGAAACATGAACAGCGCGCAGACCAGCGGTGCATATTTTCGCGCCAGATTTTTGTCCAGGGCGTCTTCGGTCAGTCCGTAAAGGGCGGTGACGATCATCTCGCCGAAAAGCTGCAGCGTTCCCGGCAGCCGCTCCTGCTTGCGGGAAGTCAGAAACCCGAAAACGATGAGCACGGCGATCACGATCCAGGCCATGACGATCGCTTCCAGGTTGAAGGTCATGGTGTAGCCGTCGACCGGAATCAGGAGTTGGTGGACTCTTCCCAGATCTTGCATGTCATGCCCTTTTTTCGTCCCCGCGCCGGAAAGCCTTGGTGAAGTGGTCTACCAGGATCACGATCTGGATCATGAAGATGCCGAACACGGTGGTCACCGGGTGAACCGTCTCCACCCGCAGGGCCACGATCAGAGGAATCGCAAGGAGCAGATATCGAAAGCCAAGAGAGCCGAAGGAGACGGCGATCGAGGCATTGCGGGTCCGCCCCAGCCGGAGGGGCAAGGTCTGGCCCATGAGAATGAAATTCAGGATACTGAACAGGGTGCCCAGCACCAGCCCCTTTCCGGCGGGCTTCATTCCGACAAAAACGAAGCAAAGGGCAAGGGAAATCGCCACGGCCAGGGCCGCTGAGCAGTATCGTTTTTGAACTTCTCTAATCGCTTCCATTGTCTTTGCGCTCCGGATCCTGTTGCGCCTCTTTTTCCTTTTCTCGAAAGAGCTCCATGATCTGCCGGTATACGACGTTCGCGCCGCCGACAACGCCCAAAAGGGTAAAAATCGTGATAAACAGCCCCCGGGTTCCCAGCCAACGATCGAGATAAAAGCCGACGAAGAAGCAAAAAACGATGCAACCGGCCATGGTCAGGCCCAGCTGCATGACAATTGAAAGGTTCTCCGACCAGGCGCGGTTTTTCTTGTAGTTAAAGACCATGGGCCGTGGAACGAATCTTGGGGATCGAGCGCCCGATAGACCGGCGGCAAAAATGGTCCGTCCTGAATTTCCCCATACTGCAAGAGATCGTTAGGTAACAAAAGGACCGTTTTCATGTCAAGATAAAGAATGGGCAGCTTTAATTTTCTAGCCGCTGATAGACTTTGAACGAAATATTACTAAATGAACGTTCATCAACGGCCCGCAAGAAGGCGTTGAAAAATCGGTGTTGCAACATCGGGGATCTGTCCTTATGATTCTGCCATTGTTTAGAGGTCCGAATTTAATGACGAAACTGACGAGATACGAAAGACTGAAGCGCTTCCTCGCCTGCTTTTCCAGCGAGGACCACGTGCTGGTGCTCATCAACGCGGACCCGGACGCCATTGCCAGCGCCATGGCGGTCAAGCGGCTCCTATGGCGGAGGGTTGCCGGCGTGACCATCTGTCACGTCAATGTGATCAAGCGGCCGGACAATCTGGCCATGGTCCGCCTGCTCGACGTCCGGATGGTCCACATCGACGAACTGGATCAGAAGCGGGCAAGGAAAGTCGTGCTGGTCGACTCTCAGCCGAGCCACGACGAACACTTCAAAACATTCAGGCCCGAGGCGGTCATCGATCATCACCCGGACACCGGCGTCAAAGCCCCCTTTGCCGACATCCGGCCAAAATACGGCGCCACGGCAAGCATTATGACGGAGTATCTCCGGGCGGCCCGGATCAGGCCCTCGGCAAAACTGGCTTCGGCCCTGTTTCATGCCATCAAGACCGATACCAGCAATTTCGAGCGAAAAACCCTTCTTGAAGATCTTAAAGCTTTCCAGTTTCTGTTTCGGCATGCCAATATCCCCCTGTCGCGGCGCATCGAGCAGGCCGACCTGCGGTTCGATTTCCTCAAATACTTCCGCATCGCCTTAGAAGAGATGCAGCTCCGGGGCGGGCGGATGTTCGTCCATTTGGGCGAGGTGGTCAATCCGGACGTCTGCGTCCTGATCGCCGACTTTTTCATGCGGCTGGCCAGCGTTGACTGGAGCGTCGTCTCGGGGATCTGCGACCAAAAACTGGTGATCGTCATGAGAAACGACGGCATCCGGAAAAACGCCGGAAAGCTTGCCAAAGAAAGCTTCGGCCACATCGGATCCGCCGGTGGGCACCAGAGCATGTCCCGGGCGGAAATCTCCCTGGGACAACTCGACTTTCTGCCCGGGGAGACGGACCGCAAATCGGTTTCCCGCTGGATCATCGATCAGGTGGAGAAGCGGACCACCGACGGCGTCGGCAAGCCGGCGGCCGATGCGGAAATGAAAAAAGCCATTTTCGGCAGGTCGTCATGACGACTTCCTCGGCCACGGTCACCATCCTCGGTTCGGGCACGTGCGTGCCGTCACTGAAACGAAGCGCCTGCGCTGTGCTGGTGGAGGCCGGGACCGAAAAGATCTTGTTTGATGCCGGGCCGGGAACCATGCGTCGGCTGCTGGAGGCCGGCGTGACCATCTTCGAGCTGACGACGGTTTGTTTCAGCCATTTTCATCCGGACCACACCGGAGAGCTGGTCCCTCTGCTGTTTTCAACAAAATACCCGGACGGGCGGCGTCGGAAAACACCGCTTCAGCTGGCGGCCGGAAGCGGGTTTTCCGCCTTTTTCGGCGCCCTGGGCCGGGTCTACGGACAGTGGATCGACCTGGCGCCGGGAATGCTCCGGATTCGGGAACTGAGCAACGCCGGTTTCGACCGGTTCTGCGCCGGTCCTCTCACGATCGAGACGGCGCCCACGGTGCACCGCCCGGAAAGCATCGCGTTTCGCATCACCGATGCTGCCGGCCGGGTCGTGGTCTATTCGGGAGATACAGACTATTCAGAACATCTGGTGCGGCTGGCGAAAGGGGCCGATCTGTTTATCTGTGAATCGGCCATGCCTGACGAACTCAAAATAGAGGGCCACCTCACCCCCTCCGAGGCCGGAGACATCGCCGCCCGTGCCGGGGTCAGCTCCCTGATCCTGACCCATCTTTACCCGGAATGCGAGGATGTGGACCTGATCGGCCAGTGCCGCAACGCATTTGACGGAAAGATCGTCGTTGCAGCGGATTTGATGCGCCTGACCATGGGATGACGGACAAATGGACCAACAACAGCAAAAATATTACCCGATCAACCTCGACATTCGAAACCGGGACTGTCTCGTCGTGGGCGGAGGGGCTGTCGGCGCCCGCAAGGTGTCGACCCTTCTTGCCTGCGGCGCGCGGGTCACCGTCGTCACTCCGGAAGCCGTGGCGGAAGTCGACCGCCTCGCCGAATCCGGCGCCCTGGTCCTTGAAAAAAGACCGTTCACCCCCTCGGATCTGGACGGGCGATTTCTGGTGATCGGCGCCACTGACGATGAACCGTTGAACCGGCAAATTCGGGCCGAGGCTGAAAAGCGTCAACTGCTTTGCAACATTGCCGATTTTCCAGAGGGATGCAACTTCATCCTCCCGGCAGTGGTTCGCCGGGGCGACCTGATCATTGCGATTTCCACCTCCGGCAACAGCCCGGCGTTCGCCAAACGGCTCCGCCAACAAATCGAGCACGAATTCGGGCCCGAATGCGATCTTTTTCTGCGGCTCATGGGGGCGATCCGCAGCCGCCTGTTGCTGCAGGAACACGCGCCGGAAGAGCACAAACCTCTGTTCGAGGCCCTCATCGAAGGAGGGCTGCTGGAAAAAATCCGGCAGGGAGATCCGGAGCCTGTGGACCGGCTGCTGGCCGCGGTCCTCGGCAGCGGGTTCCGATACCGGGAACTGATCGACGAAGGCGGGTGATCCATGCAGACGATCCTTGTCTCGACCACGATTCTTTATTTGCTCAGCACGGTCGGCTATTTCCTTTATCTGTTCCTGCAGCGGGAAGTCCTGCACCGGACCGGCTATTTCCTGCTGCTGGCCGGAGTCCTTCTTCACACCGTCGCACTGGTGAAGGGAACGGTCGCCGCAGGCCACCTGCCGGTGAAGAATCTCCATGAGACCCTTTCTCTGGCCGGCTGGGCCCTGGCCGGTGTGTTCTTGCTGATCCAGTCCCGCTATCGGATCAAGATTTTAGGCATCTACGCAGCCCCTCTGGTCGCCCTGGTCATGGTCTTCGCATCCCAGATCCCCCGGGCAACGGCGGTTTCCGAAAACATTTTTGGAAGCGCGTGGTTCGTCATCCACATTCTTTCGGTTTTTATCGGAGAGGCTGCCCTGGCGCTGGCCGGCGGCGTCGGCCTGCTCTATCTGATCCAGGAGCGGGCCATCAAAAGAAAAAAGCGCGGCTTTTTCTTTCGGCGGCTGCCGTCACTGGACCTGCTCGACACCACCGGCTACGCATGTCTGGTGGTCGGTTTCACGTTGTTGACCGTTGGGTTGGTCACCGGCTTTGTCTATGCAAAAGCGGTCTGGGGCCGGTTCTGGAGCTGGGATCCCAAGGAAGTCTGGTCGGGCATCACCTGGCTGCTCTACGCCGTCCTGCTCCACGAGCGCCTCACGGTCGGCTGGCGGGGCCGACGGGCCGCAATCATGGCCATCGTGGGTGTCGCCGTGCTGTTGTTCACTTTTTTCGGCGTCAACTTCCTGTTTACGGGCCACCATGGCCAGTTCACGCGTTGGTAAGAATATGGCCGATATCGTTCTCATCGGGTTGAACCACAAAACGGCGCCGGTTGAGCTGCGGGAGTGCATCGCATTCAACCCGGAGCAGACCGCCGAAGCCTTAGACGGCCTCCATCAGTCCCCGCAGATTTCAGAGGTCATGGTGATCTCCACCTGCAACCGGGTCGAAGTGCTGTTGGTTGCCGACGACAGCGGCATATGCGTCCCGTTGGTGAAGCAGTTTTTGGCGAACTTCAATCGGGTTTCCCTGGGGGAATTTGAACCTTCTCTTTACGTCCTTCAAAATGACGAAGCCGTGCGGCACGTTTTTCGGGTTGCCGCCAGCCTCGACTCGCTGATGGTCGGAGAGCCGCAGATTCTCGGTCAGATCAAGGAAGCCTATCGGCTGGCCACGCGGAAAAAAACCGCCGGCGTGATCTTAAACCGGCTCCTGCACCGTTCTTTTTCCGTGGCCAAGCGGGTGCGAAGCGAGACCGGGATCGGCGACCATGCCGTCTCCATCAGCTATGCCGCCATCGCGCTGGGGCGTAAAATTTTCGGCACCCTGGAAGGAAAGAAGGGACTGTTGCTGGGCGCCGGCGAGATGGCGGAGCTGGCCGTTGAACACCTGATCAGCCATCGGATCGGGCAGGTCCTTGTGGCCAACCGCACCTTCGAGCGGGGGATGGCGCTGGCCGAACGCTTCGGGGGACGGGCCCTGCGGTTCGAGGAGATCGGCGACTGTCTGAAGGAAACCGACATCATCATCAGCTCCACCGGTGCTTCGGATTACGTGGTGACCCGGGACATGGTCAAGGCCGTCATGCGCAGCCGAAGAAATCGTCCCTTGTTTTTCATCGACATCGCCGTTCCCCGGGACATCGATCCGGCCATCAACCGTCTGACCAATGCCTATGTCTACGACATCGACGACTTGAAGGAAATCATCGAGGAAAACATCGAGGATCGGCAGCGAGAAGCGGTTGCCGGTGAGCGGATCGTAGACGAGGCGGTCATCCGCTTCCGCCAATGGCGCGAAAGCCTGGATGTGGTGCCCACCATCGTGGCGCTTCGAAAAAAAATGGAGGGAATCGTTACCGAAGAGATCGAACGGACCGTAGGCGGGCTGAATCATCTTTCCGACAACGACCGGACCGCCTTTAAGCGAATGATTCCGTCCCTGGTCAACAAGATGCTTCATGACCCGACCCTCTTTTTGAAGGGAGACGGCGGCCACGGCGACCGCGCCGTGTATCTCGATATGACGCGAAAGCTGTTCAGGCTCGACGAGTAACTGCGCTGCGCGCAGTTACAAGTAAAGGCAACCTTTTCGGATAGGTTTCAGATAGGAGGGAAACATCATGAAGACGGCATTTCTTTTTCCAGGGCAGGGTTCTCAGGTCGTGGGCATGGGGCAGGACTTTCACCAGGAGTTTGATTTCGTGCGGGATGTTTTCGACATGGCCGAAGAGATCTGCCGCCTTCCCCTGACCCGGCTGTGCTTCAAGGGGCCTATCGAGGAATTGACGCAAACCGTTCATTTGCAGCCGGCGATCACGGCGGTGAATTTGTCGATCCTGGCGGCCTTGCAGCGGGAGTCATCTTTGCCGCACTTCACCGCCGGACACAGCCTGGGCGAGTACAGCGCGCTGGCCACAGCGCAGGTGGTGTCCTTTGAAGACGCCTTTCGCCTGGTCTTTCAAAGAGGGGATTTGATGCACCGAGAATCCTTGAAACACCGGGGGGCCATGTCCGCGGTGGTCGGCCTTTCCATCGAGGCCGTGGAGGACATTGTCTCCGAGGTGGGTGCCGGGGTATCGGTGGCCAATCATAATGCGGCCGAACAGATTGTCATCACCGGCGTACCGACGGCGGTGGAAAAGGCCTCGAACCTGGCTGTGGAAAAAGGGGGGCGGGCCATTTCCCTGAAGGTCAGCGGCGCCTGGCACAGCGAGCTGATTCGCGGCGCTGAAAAAGAATTCCAGGCGTTTGTGGAAACGATCCCGTTTTCGCCGCCGCGGCTGCCCGTCATTCACAACGTCTCTGCCTCCGAATGCCAACATCCCGAGGAGATCAAATCGCTGATGGTTCGACAGCTTTGCAGTCCGGTGAGGTGGTACGATTCGATCGTGAAGATGATCGATGAGGGGGTGGACAGCTTCGTGGAAGTCGGACCCGGCCGCGTATTGAGCGGGCTTGTGAAAAAGATTTTACCCTCGGGCACCGAGGCGCGCATCGCCTCCATTAATAGCCTGAAAACATTTGAAAAATATGTTCGCCAGACGGAGTGAACCCGGCTTCCGGAGCTTTGACTTATCTCTTTACATCATTTTTTGTTTGTATTATACGCAGGATTTTATAAGTTAGGAGCAACATCGACCTTCTGATAGGATCAGACATGAAACAGAAAGATATCGATTACTTCAGAGATCTGTTGAATCAGCGCCTAAAAGACCTGCTCAACCAGGCCGATGATACGGTGTCAGGAATGACGGACCAGAGGGAGAACTTTCCGGATCCGACCGACCGGGCCTCCCTGGAAGCGGATCGCAACTTCATGCTCCGCATCCGGGACCGGGAAAACAAACTGATCAAAAAAATCAAAAAGGCCCTGGACCGGATCGAAAAGGAAACCTTCGGCGTCTGCGAGATCTGCGGAGAAGATATCTCCATCGAACGCCTCAAGGCCCGGCCGGTGACCACCCAGTGCATCGACTGCAAAACCAAAGAGGAGGCAAAAGAAAAGGCCCTTGGACTCTGACCGCCCGGCCGGTGGCGTCGATCTTCACGTGCACTCGACCGCTTCAGACGGAACCTTTTCCCCTTCAGAAATTCTTCGGATGGCCCGAGAGACAGGCCTGGCTGCCCTCGCCATCACCGACCACGACACGCTGGACGGCGCCAAGCAGGCCCTGACCGAAGGAATCCCCCAGGGACTTGCATTTATGACCGGCGTGGAAATCAGCGCCGCGCCCCCGGCGGGGTTTTCCATCACCGGCAGCCTTCACATCCTCGGCTACGGGATCGACCTGGAAGATTCCGAACTGAACCTTGCCCTGAAAACCCTGCAGGACGCCCGGAGCCGCCGGAACCCGCAAATCCTCGAACGGCTCCGATCCCTGGGAATGACGATCAGAGAAGAAGACCTCCTGCGCTCCTCCGGCAACGGCCAGACCGGAAGACCCCACGTCGCCCGGGAAATGGTCCGTTGCGGATATGCTGCATCCATCGACGACGCTTTCGACCGTTTTCTCGGCTTCGGCAAGCCGGCCTACGTAGACAAATACCGGATCCCCTGCAAGGAGGCCATCGAAAGAATCCTGGCTGCGGGAGGGATCCCGGTGCTGGCCCATCCGTTTCTCATCCCGTCTTTGGACCAAGAGGGGCTCAGGTGCCTGGTTGCCCATTTGGCCGGAACAGGGCTAGGCGGAATTGAGGTCTACTATCCCGGTCACAGTCCGGTCCAAGTCGAGCAGGGGCTTTTGCTGGCCGAAGAAAACCGTTTGCTGATCACCGGCGGCACCGATTTTCACGGCGACATCACCCCTGAAATCAACATCGGCGTGGGCCGGGGTCAGATGTTCGTGCCTTTTTCCGTCTACGAGTCGATGGTGGCGGCCCTTTCCCGCCACCGGGCGTCCTTTTTTGCCGGCCCGGCCCCGGAGCATCTGGAAGCTCGCCTCGGCTATCGCTTTGCCGATCGCCGCCTTCTTGACGAATCGCTCAACCACAGCTCCTACATCCACGAGCACGCCGAGCTGGAGATGAACAACAACGAGCGTCTCGAGTTTCTCGGCGACGCCGTGCTGAATCTGGTGGCCGGCCATCTGCTCATGACCCGGTTTACCGACGTTCCTGAAGGCGACCTGTCACGGATGCGGGCAAACCTTGTCAACGAGTCCCAGGTTGCCCGGCTGGCCCGGCGCCTTGACCTTGGAATGTTCATCCGTCTCGGAAAGGGAGAAACGCTTTCCGGCGGAGAGCAAAAGCGGTCGATTTTGGCTGACGCCTATGAAGCGCTCATCGCCGCCGTTTACCTCGACGGAGGATACAGCGACGCGTTTCGAATCCTAAAGGCCCACATAGACCCGATCATAGAGGACATGACCGCGCCGGCGTGCAACTTCGACTACAAAAGCCGGCTGCAGGAAGCGGCCCAGGGAACCTACGGGGAGGTCCCGGTGTATCGTTTGGTTGCCGAAAATGGACCCGACCATGACAAGGTCTTTACCGTAGAAGTCTGCGTCGCCGAACGCTGTGAACAAGGAACCGGCAAGAGCAAGAAAATGGCCGAGCAGGATGCCGCTCGAAAGGCGTTGAGGAGTATCGTCCCCCGCCGGGAGCCGGAGGGATGACCGTCCGGGCTGCCGCCGGCAGGCCCTTGGTGGTGCCGGTATTTCTTCCCCATGCCGGCTGCCCCCATCGCTGCGTTTTTTGCAACCAATCGGCCATCACCGGCGCGGAATCCTTTTCGGCCCGTCCGAATCCGGACCGGATTGTCCGGCAGATAGAATCTTTCCTGGCCGCTTCCCGCCCCCGACCCCTCGTTCACATCGCCTTTTACGGCGGCAACTTTCTCGGCCAGACGCCGCAAGCCGTCCAGGAACTACTTGGGGTGGCCGGCGCATATGTTTCAGGGGGAAAGGCAAACGGCATCCGTTTTTCCACCCGCCCCGACACCGTTGACAAACAGAATCTGGATGCTATGGCGCCGTTTCCGGTCGATACCGTGGAGATCGGGGCCCAGTCTCTGGATGATCGGGTCCTGAAAAGATCCCGGCGGGGCCACTTAACATCGGACACCGCTGCCGCCGTCGGCCTGTTGAAATCCCGCGGCTATCGGGTAGGGCTGCAGTTGATGATCGGACTGCCGGGCCAGAGCTGGGACTCCGCCCTGGCCAGTGCCGCCCAGGCGGCCGCCCTCGCTCCGGACTTTGTCCGCATCTACCCGGCATTGGTCCTTGCCGGAAGCCCCCTTGCCCGGTGGTACCGCCGGGGACGTTACCGCCCCCTTCGTCTGGAGGCGGCGGTGTCGCTTGCCGCCCAAATGGTGGGTATCTTTTCAGAGCAACACATCCCGGTGGTGAGAATGGGGCTTCAGGCCACCGAGGATATTCGCCCTGGCAGCCAGGTTCTTGGAGGACCCTGCCACCCGGCCTTCGGAGAACTGGTCCGGTCCGCTGTTTGGCTTCAGCGGTTGCAAGACGCGCTTTTCGATGCGGGAGAAAACAGCGAGCTGCGGATCTGGGTCCACCCAAGAACCGAATCCCAGGTCCGCGGGCAAAACAACCAAAATATCGCTCTTATGAAAACGCGATGCTCTTTGCAGTCGATCTCGGTGATCAAGGAAAACAGCCTCGACCCGGAAACGATCCGGATCGAGGCCGGTGAAAAGCTTCGACGGGTCTTGCGCTGCGGCCCGGTAAAAAAACGTTCTCCCTGATCGTTGCCGGTGAATTTTTGGGCGGGACAGGGTCAAGCCGCGCAAAAGAGACGCGCGCCTAGTCGCCCCCCTCTGAGGGAAGCCGGACCACCAGCACCGGAATCCGGGAGCGGCGGACCACCCGTCGGGCCGTGCTGCCGATCATGGCATCGGCCAAAGTGCCTTCCCCGTGGGTGCCCATGACGATCAGGTCGCAGCCGTTTTCCGCGGACTGCTGCAGGATCTGTTCCACCGGATTTCCCCGAACGACCATGATCCCGTCGGTCCGAAAGGAGACTTCTTCCAGATCCTTTTGGGCGTCCTTGGCAAACCGGTCCAGCACCTCTCCGATCAACGTCCGGTGAGAAATCTTGCTGATCAGGGCGGAGCGGGCCTCGTCCTCGTTGCGCTTCTTGATCTCCTCCCACTGATCGGCCCGGACGTATCCGATGATTTTTTCCTCCAGGCTCGGATGCTCGTCTAGGACATGGAGGATGATCAGTCCGGCGTCGTAGCGGGAGGCGAGGTCGGCGGCAAAGGAAAACGCCGGCTTCGCATTTTCCGACAGGTCCGTGGCATACAGGATCTTTTTGATCTTCACCTTTGGCAGAATCATCTTTCGCCTTTCTTCCCTTTTCTAAGAGCTCACCGCGGAGTGCGCAGAGAAAACGCCACAAAATCTTTTCTGCGCATCCTCTGCGTTCTCAGCGTCACCGCGGTGCAACCATCGTCACCATAATTACGCCTGCATGTACTTAAACCGCCGCCCGTTTGCCGAAAAGACGGCCCAGGGGCTTGATCCAGTAGCCGGACAGAATCCAGGCATAAATGAACGTTCCGATCGCGATCAGCACGAAGGCCTTGATGATGTCGGTGGAAGTTCCGTCCAGGGAAAAACCGGGCACGTAGCCGAACAAAAACGGCCCCAGATAGAGGAACTTGGCAAATTTGAACGAGGTAAAGGCGGTCCGCCACATGTTCGCCTTGGCGATGGTGGCTCCGGCAAATGCGGCGATACAGACCGGCGGGGTGATGTTCGAGTCCTGGGACAGCCAGTAGACGATCATGTGGGCAGCGATCTCGTTGACTCCGAGATGGGTCAGCGCCGGCACGGCCACCACGGCCGTGATCAGGTAGGCGGCTGTCACCGGAACGCCCATGCCGAGAATCAGCGAGGCAAAGGCGATGAGAAAGATCGTTGCCACCAGCCGGAAATCGAGTCCCCACAAATAGGCATCTGAGGCCAGCTCGATGATGATGTCGGCAAAGGTGAGCACCAGGCCGCTGAAGCTGAGCACGCCGATGATGATGCCGATCACGCCCACGGTGGCGCCGATCTTCAGGCTGTTTTCGGTCCCGACCCGGGCGGCCACCACAAACCGCTTGAGCCCCTCCCAGGATTCTTTCCGGAAACGCCAGTAGATGAACGCTGCAATCAGGATGCCGGGGATCACCGAAACCCCTTGACTTACTTTAAACCAGCTGCCGACCATGATCGGCAGCACCAGGGCGGCCATGGTCAGATCCATCCGGGTCTCGGGCCGCGCCCAGCTGATGATCAGGCAGGTGATGATGCCCAGGATCGCCGCATAGGCGGGCGAATACCATAAAAGCATGAAAACGGTAATCACCACCAGGGGCAGAATGTAATACCATTCGTAGCGCAGAATTTCCCAGGCGCTTTTGTGAAACTTTTCCCCCACCACGTTGTGCATCTTCGCCTCGTAATGGACCATGACAAAGACGCTGAAAAAATACATGATCGCCGGAAAGATGGCCACCAGCATGATCCGGCTGTAGGGCACGCCGGTCAGCTCGGCCATGATGAATCCGCCTGCGCCCATGATCGGCGGCATGAACATCCCCCCGATGGAGGCGGCCGGTTCGATGCCGCCGGCCACGTGCGGCCTGAACCCGGCCCTTTTCATCATGGGGATGGTAAACGTCCCGGTGGAAACCGTATTGGCGATGGCGCTGCCGGAGATCGACCCGAACAGTCCCGAAGCAATGACCGACACCTTGGCCGGCCCGCCGATTTTGTGGCCCACCGCCGCCAGGGGAAAGTCGATGAAAAAGCGCTGGGCGCCGCAGGCTTCCAGGTACGCCCCGAACAGGACAAACAAGATCACGTAGGTGGCCAGCACGTTGGCCATGATCCCGAACACGCCGTCGCTTTTATAGAAGATACTGGTGCACATCTCGGAAAACGGGGCCCCGGCATGGGAAATTAGGTCCGGCGCCTTGTAGCCGTAAACCCCGTAAACGAGCATCACGACACCGATGATCACGAACACGTTTCCCACCACCCGGCGGGCCAGCTCGATGCCGATGAGCACCCCGATCATGGCCACCCACATGTCGAAGGGGGTTTCTGCGCCGGTGCGGTAGTTGATCACCTCAAAGTTAAGGATCCAGTAGCCGATGGTGAAAATGGAAGCGGCAATCAGAAGGTAGTCGACCACCCGCATGATCGGATGCTTCGACTTGTAAACCAGGAAGATCAGCACGTAGGTGATGATGACGTAGATGCCCCGGTGGTACTGGGTCGACGTCGGTTCGATGACCGCCGCATAGGAGTAGAAAAGGACGAGCGCGACGGCCAGCACATCGAAAATGACTTTTTCAACTTTGTGAAGTTTGTCGTACACGGTGGACCTGCCTGGGTTCTGCCGCGCCGGACCGTCTGCGCCCACCGGCCCTGCGGCGGCCGTTGAAAGGAAAGACAGGGGCCGATTTGGCTTCTCGGCCCCTGCCCGACATGGCTGGCAAGGGGATGACTCCTTTGGCCCCCTGCCGGCGGCATTGTCCCGCAGGCGGAACCTGCCGCAATACGATATGGAACTCCACCGTCAGGCGGCGGCTGACTTAGAGCTGGCCCTTTTCCTTCCAGAACTTTTCGGCTCCCGGATGAAACGGGGTCACGATGCCGTTGGTGCCGGTCTCTATGGCCATCTCCTTGAAGGTCTTTTTCTGGCCCACCATGTGCTTGAGCCCTTCGGGGGTGTAGATGATCGACAGCATGTCATAGACCAGCTCGGCCGGAGTTTCCCCGGAGGCCACCCACAAGGTCGAATCCTGGAAAGACGGAGTTTTCGTATCGACGCCGCGGTAGGTGCCGGCCGGCACGGCCAACTTCGAAAAATACGGATATTTTTTAAAAAAGCCGCTTTCCTCGGCGTCTTTTCCCAGGTTGACCAGGGCGATGTCGTTGGTCTGGGCCGCCATGATCACCGCGCCGCTTGGAAAGGCCGTAAACAGCCAGAAGGCGTCGAGCTGGTTGTTGCCGAAGGCCTGGGCCGCATCGTTGTAACCCATGGCGTTTCGCTCGATCTTGTCCCAGATTCCCATGTGGGTGAAGAACAGTTCACAGTTGGCAAACGCGCCGGAGCCGGCATTGCCGACCCCGACTTTCTTGCCCACCAGATCCTTGGTGCTCTTGATGCC